>MDTC01083810.1_pt1 | contig 21431 bp, 15 predicted proteins | sample 811181 | NCBI WGS metagenome assembly MDTC01 (sample SAMN05326644, study PRJNA326480) | marine metagenome | isolation source: seawater | place: Pacific Ocean: North | collected 2011 | reverse complement strand
GGATATTTTTATTCCTGAAAAAAACTTGGTCATCGAGGTAGACGGACCACATCACTACGATAAGGCAGGCAGGCTTGATCAACCATCGATACAAAAGCAGCAGCTATTGGAAAAACTGGGTTATGTGGTTAAACGCATTGTTTATACGCAGTGGGATAAACTTAATCAGGCAGGTAAAACGGTGCTATTGGAGGCGCGTCTATCATCAGTACAAGCAAAAATAGATGATGTAAGTTGTGTGGCAAGGCAAAGTATTTTTCGTCATCCGGTCAGCACAAGTATCGTTCGGTCGATGTCTTCTGGTGCGTCAGTGTCTAATCGTAGTGATTTGCGTGCATCTGCGAAAGCATGGCTTCCAAGCCCAATCGTCGCGCAGCGAGCCTCTGTGCATGGTTTTTCAGGATGTGCCAAAGATAGATCTCATGCTTTGCTTAGTGCTGATGGATCCTCTGCTGATGGTGTAACGCCGTCAATCATGGAATCACAAGGCAAAATAGCAAGCCATGCGTCTGGAAATTCAAATGATGATGAATGGATCCCAGTGCGAGAGAAGGGCGGCTGAGCAAAATCGGTCGTGTTGTATGCCGATGATGGCAGTGCGCGCAGTAGCTCAAGGTTAAAAGACGGGTGAGTATTTCTCTGGCTCAGCGATTGAGACTTTGTGTGATCTACCGTTGGATAGTTTTATGATCACCAACTTCATCGTGCATGCTGATTTAGATACACGTTGTCGGGTGTAAGGATATCAACTCGTGGATTGATCTGGCTGTGGGTCAACCCTCAGCTATTTTATTTGACGATGATGTTTTGCGGTGTGCCTTGTAAGTGCTCAAGACCTACTTGGGTAACGATCAATCCAAATACACATGGAGGTCTATTTGATATAATCGAAGTTAAGAGCGATATATTCCCTAAAGATGGCCAAATGCTGTGAAATTCACTTCATCACTAGAAGACGATGCTCCAAACAAGCGTCGGCGTACTAACGGGCTAGTAAATGATCAAGGAGATGATATGATGTTATTGACGGTCGAATAGAGTTGTTTTTGCAAAAGATGCCTGGGCTACGATCTTTTCTAATAGTCTGTATTTGATGATCATGATGATTGTGAATAGAAAAAGCCGAATGTCTCAATCAAGATGACATTCGGCTTTTGGGTTTAACAATTATTACTCAATAGTATAGGCTTTTTCACCATGTGCTTTTTCGTCTAATCCTTCATCTTCTGTGGAATCTTGCACTCTTAATCGTGTAAAGAATGTTGTTATCCACAAGGCTAAAAGTGTAAAGACAATTGTCCAAGCAACTGTAATACCAACACCATATAGCTGAGTGATTAGTTGTGCTTGCATGGTAACTCCTTCGGCAAGTCCTGCGCCAGAGAATTGATCCATTGCAAGAAATGACACCATAATGGTTCCGATAACCCCGCCGACACCGTGTACAGCGAATACATCAAGGCTGTCATCAACTTTGATACGACCTTTTAGTAAATCGGCAACGATGTAGCATACAACACCACCTACTAGTCCAAGTATCATACCGCCAGGAACACCAATGTAGCCTGAAGCAGGTGTGACAGTTGCTAGCCCAGCTACCATACCAGTTACAATACCAACAAGAGATGATTTACCGAAACGAATACGCTCGATGATCATCCAGACGATGGACGCAACAGCTGCAGAAACATGCGTAACGAGTACGGCCATGCCTGCATTTGTTCCAGCTGATAGTGCTGATCCGCCGTTGAAACCAAACCAGCCAACCCACAACATAGATGCGCCAATCATGGTAAGTATTGGGCTATGTGGTGGTTTCACTGTTGATTTTACAAACTGCTTTCTTGGTCCAATGGCTATGGCTGTGATTAATGCGCCTACACCTGCAGTCGCGTGAACGACTAGATCGCCTGCAAAATCCATAATGCCCATGCCAGTCAGTATGCCACCGCCCCATACCATATGTGTTACTGGTGCATAAACCAGAACAATCCATATTGATAGGAATATGACCACAGCGGAAAACTTCATTCTCTCTACAAAAGCGCCAATCATCAATGCTGGCGTGATGATGGCAAAAGTCATCTGAAAAGCAATAAAAGTCGCTTCCGGAATGGATCCGTTGATATCACTGTGCTGCAATTGACTTAGGAACGCATTTGATAGATAGCCTATCCACTGATTTCCCTCTGAAAAAGCAATGCTGTAACCTGCAATGACCCATATCACGGATGCCAAACATGCAATCGCGAAATGGTGCATCATGACTGATACAGCATTTTTTGCCTGCACCAAGCCTGTGTAAAATAAAGCAAGACCAGGAAGTGTCATAAATAAGACTAATGCGGTTGCGGTTATGATCCAAGATGTGTCACCAGAATTGACAGCAGCTTGACTTATTGTTGGTAACAGACTTAATGTTGCTACCGTAAGTAGTTTCGACTTCATGTTCATAAATCCTCCTTAATTAAAAAACATGCTCTTAACAGAAACGGATATACACCATCTCATTTTTTTTGTCAGTTTTTTTTTAAAAAAAATTGTAATAGTGTGAATTAATCGTTGTTTGATTTATTTTTGATGATCTGTTTGTGGATGACTTAGCTATAATATTTTTCTGATAATAAAGATTCCATCTACTGATTCTATCATGCGTTGATCCCATGCAGTGATTGCTTAACCTATGACAACTAGTTGCTCTTTTTGTGTACGCTACTCAAGTATGCTGAAACTTTCGAGCGTTTTTCCCGCCTGGCTTCGTCAAGTGGTGTAGCGTTCCAACGATCTCTTACATGAAGAGGGTGTCCGTGTGTTATCAGGTATTTGACAGTTTCAATATGACCCTCCGCTGCCGCTAGATGCAGTGCTGTTCGATCGTCGTAGTCACTTGCGTGGACTGGAACACCTCTGGCAACAAGCTGTCTGATGCCTCGGATATTATTTTCTGAAGCAGCCCAGAGTAACTCAATTACAGATAGTTCGTCTTCAATTTTCACAGAGTTGTCAACTTTTTGGTCGTCTTTGTGTGTGATGTGTACTGGGAGTGATAGACCTGTTTTGATTTCTTTTAATAAATTTATAATATCTTGGTGTTTTCCTACTATTGCGTCAGCGATAGGATAGCCACCCCAGCGATCAGGTCTTGGTTTCACGTCATTATCGAGAAGGAACTTAACAATTTCGGTATGACCCTCTGCAGCCGCTAGATGGAGTGGTGTTCTACCGTCATAGTCCCCAGCTTCGAGATCTCGTTGTTCGCTCAGTAATCGTTGTAGGGTGCGTATGTCTCCAATACTTGACGCCCAAATCGATTCCGAGCAGCTCGATGCGCGCCATCTTGATATGGGCACTCTCGGATCGAGTCGCTCTGTGCTTGTCATCAGACCATCAAATAGGTGTAAGAGATATTTGGAAGTTAACTTTTGGGCCATGGCTATACCGCGGACGCTATTGCCGTGTGGATCTAATCGTGGTGAGAATATACATATGCCCATTAGTTGTGGAACAACTAGGAATACGCCTCCACCAACGCCACTTTTCGCAGGTAGGCCAATTTCTTGGAAAAATTTGCCACTACCATTGTACATGCCACACATCTGAATGACTGGTAGGCATTTTCGAACAGTTTCTTGGCTAAGGACGCGTTCTTGTGTGACGGGGCAAACCCCGCCATTAGCGAGTGTTGCAGCAGCCATTGCAACATCAGTGGCTTTCATCTCAATAGAACAGATACTAAAATAAAGCTTGAGTGCCTTGATTACAGCATTTTCAATATAGAACTCAAACTCATCTGGTTTTTCAGGATAGATATCATCAGGGCAGATTGATTTTTTATGTGGAAGGTTTCCAGTTGCCATCAATAAGTAACCAAGCGCTAAATTATTATAGCCCTTGAAATTCTCTTGTCTGGCCATCTCTTTATTGAAGCGTGGTAAGTCGATATTTGATGATCCGTCCTGCTTCCATCCAATTAACTTCCCAAACTGTTCCCTGACAAAGTTTAGTCGCTCGTTATCTCTAAGCTGATCTTTGATTAACCCTGCGGTCATGATTGCACCAGCATTGATCATAGGGTTAAAGGGCACGTTGCTGGAATTGTCATCTATTCCTGCATCTTTTTCTTGTTTTAAAAGTGATAAATCATCAAAAAACCTTCCCGATGGCTCTTGCCCCACGTGTCTATGGACTTCTTCAATGCCAAGCTGTTCGATTGCAATACAGTAGTTGAATGGTTTGCACATTGATTGAATTGAGAAATCAACATCAGCTTGACCTTTTTTGTAAACCTGACCATCTTTTGTGATGATGGCAATACCAAATTGGTCTGGATCCACTTCTGCAAGTGGTGGGATGTAGGATGCAAGCTCTCCATTGATCTTGCTTTTGACATCGTCATAAATTTGATCAACTCTAGTGCTAAAGTCTTTGAAGTCGGGGATAGCAAGTTCTCCTCGCAATGCTTTTTCAACAAATAACTCTGATTTTTGTATGATTTTAGTAAACATCTGTATGGATAGTTGGTCATGATTGTTGAGTTCATGAAAAAGCTCTTTTAGTCTATAGTCATCTGGTTGTAAGCCTGAACTCATTAAAGTCTCTTTCAAACTATTGGCACTAATATGTGAAAAACTGTCATCACAAAGTGAGTAAAATAAGTTTTCTTCTCGGCTACGTGTTGCTGATGAATGAATCTTGTTGTGGGTAATGTTTTTCTTTCTCATTATTAGGATTACTATTATTTTCTTATTTGCTTTATAGCTTAGAATTGTTCACTTGTCATAAATTTTTGGTGAAGACCATGTATTTTAACCTGGGCGATATTTGTTCTTGTGCTTGATTTTCATTGTCTACCTGCTTATCGGTAATCCGATATTTAAGTGATTTTTTATTTTTGTCTGTATATTTCCATGACAAATTATTATTTTTGGTCTATACGGTTTGTAGTCATTAAATATAAGGATTAGAAATGTCAAAAATGAGAACTTATGAGTATGTTTGGCTTGATGGCTATAAGCCGGAACCGAATTTAAGAAGTAAAATAAAAGCCACTGCAGAAGAAACTACCCCGGATTGGTCGTTTGATGGATCGTCGACACAACAAGCTGGAACCGGTGATTCTGATTGTCTTTTATTGCCTGTACAAAGCTATGAGAATCCAACAGAGCCTGATTATATCGTTCTGTGCCAGGTTCATGGTGCTGATCATAAGGTTCATCCAACAAATACGCGTGCTGCTGCAGCCGAAATTGTTACAGACGAGTGGTGGTTTGGTTTTGAACAGGAGTATTATTTGACGCATCCTGATGGTACGATTTTAGGCTGGGAGCACGGTGATCCACGACCACAAGGAGAGTACTATTGTGGTGTTGGCGCCAGTAATATTGCAGGAAGAGAAATATCTGAGGCACATTTATTAGCGTGCTTAGAGGCTGGTATTGAAATTACAGGGACTAATGCTGAGGTTGGCTTAGGTCAATGGGAGTATCAATGTTTTGGCAAAGGTATTAAGGCTGCTGACGATCTATGGGTCAGTCGCTACATTCTGAATAAAATTGCTGAAGAGCATGGTGTATGCGTTAATTATCATCCAAAGCCGAAAAAAGGCGATTGGAATGGGTCAGGCATGCACACAAATTTCTCCAATGACGTCATGCGTACTAAAGGTGATAAAGCATTATTTGATGAAATTTGTGGCAAACTTGAAAAATGTCATGATGAGGCTATCGCGGCTTATGGTTCGGATAATGATATGCGTTTAACTGGTAGTCATGAAACACAAGTGATCACAAAGTTTTCTCATGGTGTTAGTGATCGAGGTGCCAGTATCCGTATTCCTGTCTACACGGTTGAGCATGGATGGAAGGGTTATTTAGAAGATCGACGCCCTTCATCAAATGCAGATCCATATTTAATTGTGGCGCATATTGTGGGTGCCTTAAAATAGTTTTTTTCATAAAATGAGACTTTACAGGGTTCTAGCATTTTGTTAATTTATTATTAACTCAATGTTAGGACCTTTGTTATGCATATTATTTTTAACCGTTGTCTACTCACTTCTGCACTTATGGCCTTGCTAATCAGTCAGGATGCCGTTGCAGCCACAAAAAAGCGTGTTCCCGTCACTGCAAATGTCGCTTTAACGACTGACTATATATGGCGTGGCTTAACGCAGACAAGCCGTAATCCTGCTATATCTGGTGGATTTGACTATGCACACGAATCAGGATTTTATGCTGGGACGTGGGCTTCGAATGTAGAATTTGGTAATAACGATAATGCGGAGTCGCAAGAGCTAGAAGGCTATTTTGGGTACACCCATAAGATTAACGATTCTCTCGGGGTTACCCTTGGGTATATTTATTATGACTATCCCGGCGCAAAAGCTTCCAATAATTATGACTTTCAAGAGGGGGTGCTGTCAGCAACGTACACGCAATCTGATATGAGCGTGACAGTGGGTGTCAATTACTCAGACAATTTCTGGGGTGGTTCTGGTGATGCGACTTTTGTCAATGGGTCGGTATCATACAACGTAGATGATCATTGGTCGGTTTCAGGTAGCCTGGGTCGCCAATCCATTGACAATAATGCTGCTTTTGGCGCAGCAGACTATAATGTTGGAACGGTTTCAGTTACCTATGCTTTTGACGATGTGTTGTCAGCTACTGCAGGCCTGAGTAAAACAGACCTGAGTGGCGAGTCAGGTGATACTAATTATCTTTTGACAATTTCAGCAAGTATTTAGTGATTGCGGCAGCGATTATGGACTATAAGTTTGTGCGCTCGACAAGAGCGTACGTCTTACGGTCCAAGCTCGCGAACGCTATGAGAATATTTTTAATTTCCAGTCTAAGGTTTCCTATGTATAGATCGCACAAGTTTTTTCTGAATTCAGTTTTGTTAGCTGGGCTTTTTAGTTGTGCTACTGCAACAACAAAACGGTTACCTTTCACAGGTAATGTCGCCTACTCGAGTAACTACCTATCCCGTGGAATCACGCAATCGAACGATAATTTTTCTTTACAGGGTGGTTTTGATTATGCACATGAATCTGGCTTCTATCTCGGAACCTGGGCAGCTGGTGTCGAGTTTAGAGGTACTAATACAGGGGATCTTCCAGCCGCTTACCAGGAATTAGATGGCTATGGTGGATATAAAGGTGTGTTGGGTACCGGCCTTGGTTATGATCTTGGATTTATTCACTATGCCTACCCAGGCGCAAATAGCAGTCTTAACTACGACTTTAATGAAGTTTATATTTCTCTTGGGTATCGTTTTGGTACTGTGGACGTTGGTTTGGGCGTCAAATATTCAAATGACTATTGGGGCGGCACTGGAAACGCAACTTACACTCATGCAAAAGCTGATTATAAGCTCGATACCAATTGGTCCGTATCTTTAAGTGCAGGTCATCAAACGATCGAAGATAATGTTGGCTGGGGGCATGAAGATCACACCGTTGTTGGCGCTAGTGGTCATTACGCTTTAGCTGATTATTGCACCGCAACTGTGGGTTGGAGTAAAGCTAATCTAACTGGTGACCTAGGTGATCACAAAATTTATGCCGTATTAGGCATGCGCTTTTAGACTTTCATATGTTAGCGTGTAGCTAGAGTCTTGTGCAAGCGTAATCTCATGAATACACCACAGCAACCATATTATCTCATTTCTGTTATAATCAATTAAAGCGCATGCCAATAAGTGAGAGGCGGTGGTGTCACTGATGTTTCCTTATGATGCTTCTGATTTTGACCATTGGGACAGATGATTATACTGTTAGTACACTTAGCTTTTCCTATGTGCTCGATGATAGGCTGACTGCCAGTGCTTTTGTTAGTAAGACTAATCATCCTGGTAATCTTGGAGAAGTTAAATTCATTCATGGATTGAAAGCGAGTATTTAGAGTCCGCGACAACGATTATGGACTATAAGGTTGAGCGTTTCACCAGAGTGCCTACCTAATTATGAACTAGAGCTGAGTCGACCAGATAAAAATATGACTTTACTCCTCTTGTGGTGGTGAATTGTGCTTTTCAGATTCTATTGTTTTTTTCTTAACAGCATCGCCCATCAGTATTTTCTGGTGACGCTCATGTCGATGGTATGGCTCTTTGGTTAATCTGTTCTGTGTTCGCTCAACGATAGTATTAAGATCGAATCTGATTATTAAGACTATTTTTATTGATTTTTTGTCTTTATTGAGCTTATTCTTCGGAAATGATAAAATACAAAAAACACATATTACAATTATTTGCTCTATGTTTAATGATTTAAAAAATGGCTTTGTGAACCCCGAAGTGTTTACAAAGACAATCATTCAGGAAACGTTATTTGGACGTAGTATTGAGCACCGAGTACCATCTTATTTGCTCATGGATATTCAAGAAATTGCTCGACATGAATCAGATATGCCGCCTGAAAGCCGGCGATGGTTTCTTGGTCAGCTTGCATTGGATCATTTGGTGTCTTTGCTGTTTTCTGGTGACGCATCTGATTCTGACTATTTGTTTTTTCACGATCGCTACATCAAACTTTGTACCTTATTTTTCCGTGAGATATTAGCTGGTACGTGCGATCGTGCATTTTCGCATTGTTCACTGCAGCTTTCGGGTTTGGTTGAGCAACATTTTGACCGTTATTTTAAGAATATGCCGCTAGCACTGCAGTGGGTCACTCCTAAAATCATTTATCTCCCCGGGGTTGGTTCGGTTTCTGGGTCTGGGGTTAAAAATATTAAAATACCGATCATTAGCTATCTTTCTGCTATGCAATCTTCATCTAAGGCTAGCGGTTGTGCGCATCATTTAGTTCGGGTGGATCTTGCCAAACGTCCATTTTTTGCTTCTACATTCACGGATGATTATGTGAAGAATGCGATGATTGCGCTACAAAGTCAGATTGATAATAGTCAAAGAGATGGTCAGGCAGCGCGCCTCGGCGCGACGTTGCTATTATCAGGTTGCCCAAGTGATGCACTCATGACATGGCTAGGGTTCGTAAAGCAGGACAAAAAATCTCCTGCAGGGACTTTATGTGCTGATATTGATATTGTGTATGCCGTTGATTTTGATGGTAATACTGTTTTTTTGCCAATGAAGCTTGGTCGTCTATCACACCATTTGCCTTATATGGATTTGAATAGGCATGCCCCTGACCTGATGGAAAGGCTATTTCAAGCCCATCAAACAAAAGGCGTCGATTTTGCATTGGAAAATGTGTTGACTGCGGCTGTGAAGCAATATGATCATGCGGGTCATGCGTCAAATTTTGATGTGTGTTTTTGGGCGGCTTTCGATCGTGCGTGTACACAGTCTGCGCAATCTGAGTATCCGACTTCATCTAGTGATTTCCAGGCAAAGAAGAATGATTATATTCATGATTATAACAAGATATTTGCGTTAGCTTCTTGTGAGGCGCATGAAGTTAGAGGTGATGAATTAAAATGTTATCATAGAGATAATACCGGTGATAAAAAATTTATTGATGGAAAAAAAATTGGTCTTGGAAAGAAATTCTCTTCAGAACAGTCTTTTGTAGACTATGTTGATCAAATGCTTGAAAAAATACAAGAGGCGGCATCTTCTCAGTCTGATTCATCTTGCGCGAGACTCAGTTGGGCGGCTATTGATTATGATCTTTTTGAGGGTAAATCGTATCATTACAATCAATTTAGGCGGTTGGATTCGCTAACTGAGGCTGATTTAGATGCATATAATCAAGGTGCGCGCTTGTGTCGTTATGATGCTCATATAAAACAAATGAAACGCCATGAGTTTTCGAATATTGTCCGTCGTTGTTCCGATGACGTGCACATGCGCTCAGCAGTTACTAACAGCAAAAAACATGGTGAATTAGTTTCGCTGCTCATTCGTTATTATTTGTTTAATGTTTGTTTGGTGTATTCCCAATTTGAGGTTACTGAAAGCATCATTACTGAAATTGATGATTTCATGGAGCGGTTGTTAGTGGCCTCTGGTCCAGATCGTGCCTATGTGTTGGATCATTTGTATTCATTTATTAATGATATCAACCTTTCTCGTAAGCGCTCCACTGTTCGTGTTGTCAATGAAAAAAAGCCTGAATCAGATATTCATGCATTGCTTGACGAGCTATTTCATCAAAATATTCATGATTGTAATCGACAGGTATTTGATAAAGACATTTTTTTGAAAGTAGCTGAGCAAATGAGGGATTATTTCAAAGAAAATAAAAATCGTGTTTCTTCGATTGCGCTTCGGTCAATGGCTGAGACGCGTGGTGCAAGTGTGCATATTACTGATTTATACCAGCGCTTATTAGATGTGTCATTATTTACAGATACAGGGCCCTCATTGAGAATATTGGGCCCACAATCTCAAGGGTTTGATTGGATGGGGTCGTCTTTAACTGCGGGAGAACAACAGCAGTTTGCGTCTTTGATTGATCAATTGTCTGTTAATTCAGTATCGTCTTATGCTTCACTGTATTATTTTCATGTGACTTGGCAATATGAAAATACTGTCAAATGTATTTATGTTGTGCTTAATGATGATTCGGTACGTATTGATTTTGAGCTTTCTGGTTCTGGTGAGCGGTGTACGCACTCTGAGTTAGCGCACGGCCAGCCGGTACGTACAGCAGGTGAAATGATTTTTGTGAAATTGAACAATCAATGGCTGCTCGAAAAAGTTAATAATGGCTCTGGGCATTACAAACCCTGTCCATCAAGTATTGGTGTGATGGCGTCACTGATTGCTAAGCGCTTACATCGATCTATTGACGCAAGTAAAACACGCTATTGTAATGTGCTGGGTGAATATGCGCCTGTTTATTTTTCGGGGCATACGCATCAAGGTCTGCTAGATAAAAATGCCGGTGTGGCCGATGAGAAAGATGATGATAGTGCTTCGTGTTTATCAATCGGTTTGTTTGCACAATCTGAAAGTAGCCCAGGCTCTCTCAGTCCATCTGTGTAGTTTTTTTTAGAAAGGTGGTTTTCTATGATTGGTGCTAGCATTTTTTTGCATGGTGGCGTGCAGTATGCCTGTTTCTCATGTTTTGCTGATCATTATGCATGTGGGGTTTTTCTATGCGCCAATTGAGTGTATCCGCACTGCGTGAACGATTACTGCAATACAAGCTTGTTCAGGGTCCTCTGGCTGGTGTGAGTAGTGTGCCTTTTCGTGATTTGATTTGGCGATTTAGTCAGCCTGCCTGGGTGTATAGTGAGATGATTTCTTGTCAAACGATATTATCAGGCTCCTTAGAGATTAGGCACCGCTATTGTCAAACCAGTGCAACAGAAGGACCGCTGGTTATGCAGATTGCGGCTAGTGATGCAGACACCTGTGCACGCGCTTGTGTCGTTTTGAATCAGTTGGATATTTCTATGATTGATTTGAATGTGGGTTGTCCGGTAAAGAAAATTCGTAAGCGTGGACAGGGCTCGAAACTGTTGTCGGACCCTGAGCGATTGCGTGCTGTTTTGCAGGCATTGCGGGACCATAGTCGACATCCGATTAGTGTGAAAATCCGTGTCGATGGTCATAGTTCGGATGCGTATAACGCACAAGTCCTATCCGTCGTCAATGCAGTGGGGCCAGATTTTCTTGTGGTACATGGTCGACATTATCAAGATGGCTATGATGTGCCGTGCCATTTGTCACAGATTGCTTTTTTTGCACAACATGCCACTATGCCTGTGATTGGCAATGGCGATGTCTGTGATGCAGCCTCTGCGCAGGCTATGTTAGCGACTGGCTGTGTAGGTGCGATGATTGCCCGTGCTTCAGTAGGGGCGCCATGGCTGATTGGTCAAATCCAACAGGCCATGCAGCTGGTGACTGGGGCACAGACACTGGATACTCAGCAAAGTTATGCCATTTTTTGTGAACATATGGCGGGCTTGAGTCATATGCTTGGATCTGAGCGTCATGCGCTGAACCATGCCCGTGGGTTGATCAAATATTATGCAAAGCGCAACCACTACAGCAAAGCGCTTATCGCGCGTGTACACATGGCAGACTGTTTAGCGGATCTTAACTATGCAGATATTGCTATTTAATGCTAGCGTGCTTATTTGTGGATTAAAACCTTAGTGTGGTTTTGCTGCCATATACGTTGCGTGCCAATCAACATTATGGCATGTAGGTTTGCTGGTGCTCAGTAAGGCCGCTAGATCATGCGGCTCCTAGGCTAGTATATGTGGGTTTTAGGTGACATTATCGGTTTTTTTTGTTAAAATATTAGTAAAAACAATGATGACATATGTTTGGGCCTCTTGCTTGGGATTATCGCGCCGGTCTTCGTTTGACTTACAACGGCGAGCATTATTATTACACGCGTGCTTATTTTATGCAGCAGTTGCATTTATGGATGGATGAGGTTTTTGCTAAAATTAAGCATTCATCGAAGCCAGCTTCAAAATATCCAAAGTCGCTTTATGCATTCTTGGAGGCTGCTGCTACCCTGAAGACTCCACAGGAGGCGGATGAGAAAATCTTTGTGATTGGTAAGCGCAAAATTTATTGTGCTTATCGTGATAACTGCTATATGCGTGATGAGCGTTTAGCTGAAAAGTTCAAAGGACGATTTTCTGAAGATGGCCCAAGCTACAAGCAAATGGCTAATTTTATTGCGAGTCCACGTACAGTAGCTTCTGATAGCATGCTTGCGAAGTCCATGATTGCGTTATTATCTGGATCGACTGATTATGTCGAAGGTTGTCCTGTGCTTCCGGTACTTATGGCCACCTTGTTTATTGCTGAGCCGGCTCGCAATCCAGCTGCTTTTTTACCCAGTGTGTTATTGCTTGATTTGATAGGTCGTCGTGCGCAAACATGTACCAGTGGTTCGTATAATTTGATGAATAGTTTGACACAAGAGTCAATGCTAAAACAATACAATCGTACTTGTGGTGTTTCTGATCTAATCGTATTAAAAGTCATTACTTTACTTCATTTGATGTATCGTTGTGGTTTGGTATGGGATGCGTTTTATGCACAGTGTGCGCAGCACTTTTCTGTAGATGCTGATGCTGTGCATGGCATTGTTGAGGCTTATCTTTCTGGTCGACTTAAGGTAAACCCTGCTCAACATCGGTCAAGCTTGCAGTTGGATGAAGAGACTTTGTGTGCTGTCAGTATGTTTTATCAGTATGAGATTCGACATAATCATTTTATACTTGATGATTTCTTGACTGCTTGCCAAGCGCAATGGTCATTGAGCCTGGATCAGGTATGCCTGATTTTAGCATTTGAGTTACTCGGTGCACCGTCTTCCTTTGACTATTTCTCAGGGCTGATGGCTACGTTTCAAGGTGTTGATTTTTCAAGACGTGATCTGGATCGTCAACGTGCTGTACGCGATGCAGGCGGCGATGCGAAGATGCCAATTCGTGATCCTGATTTGTATAATTGTCATAAAACGCATAATGGTCAAGTAGATGATGATGAACGTGAGGTTCATTGTGAACCTTTGAATGATTTTGATGGGCCGATTGTGGATGCGGATGGGTATATACGTGTTGAGCAACAAAGAAATCATAACCATGAATCTTTGAATGCAAACGGTTCGACGCCAGTTGTGGATGTTTCAGTATCAAGCTTGTCTCAACAAACTCAAAAGCTACCGTATTTAGATCCTAGCGATGCCCTTATGCGTCTTGCTGGATGGTGGCCTATGACACATCGTTTCTCGTTTTCTGAATTGCATAAGTCTAGAAAGCTTCGTAGAATTATAGGTTTGTCTGTTGGCCATGCCGTAGCTTATACAAGAGATACAGATAAAGAAAAAAGACGTGTGCGGTTTATGAAGAGTATTGAGTCGCACGCTGATGTGAAAAGTTTTAGTATTTTTAGTGATTGGTTGTACGATAGGGGTATGGGTATGCCACTGCATATCAGTTATCTTTCTCAGTTGCAGCATAAGGTGGTATTTAATGCGGATGCTTCTGTTTTGCGTAACTTGTTTCATTTGTTGTTGAATACCGATTATATTACTGAGCAAAGAAAAGTGCCTATCTTTTCTTTAGATATGCCTCATGTGTTCACTGAGTATGGGTTTCTGAATCATGATCATGCCTTATTTTCTTCTATGCTAGATAAGGCACGTGAGCCGGTTATTGCAGATGTTTCACTTGGGAGTGATGTGTGGGACAGCAGCGAGGATGAACGGTCTGATCAGTTGGATGACAGTGGTGACAGTGTCGATGAGCAATGTGATCAGTTGGATGCGCATGGTGATGTTGCAGATGAGTTGTCTGATCAGTTGCATGAAAGTGATGGTAGTGTGGATGCTTTGTTGGCTCAGTTGGATGAAAGCGATTTAACTGATGATGAGTCTGAGGAAGTATGGCGAACCACGACTCGTGATGATTGTGAACGTACCGCTCCTTTGGATAGCTTTTCGTCTTCTGGCTCGCTTAGGTCAGAGATTGACAGCGGTTCTGCAGAATACTTGCCTAGTCATAACGTAGATCTTCGTGTTGCGAATTGTTCTCCAGATGGGACTACCGATGGTGAGTCTTCGATGTCGAGTTCTTCTAGAGAATCTCCCTCTAGTCTTTTTAAAATTTTAAAGCGTCCACCTCTGTCAGAGCGAGTCTCTGGAGGAAAAATAACAAGTCAGTGTGGTCATGTCCCTGGGTCTTTATCTGCATTTGATCAGCGCTTGTTTGCGCCTTCAGCACCGATAAACCCTAAAAACGATGAGAAGGACACGGGCAAGCTTACTTCATCTTTGGGTGCTGAGAAGAAGTCTTATGCTGACATACTTCGGGGTCGATAAATCAGTAAGTCGTTTTTGAGCGTGGTTATTTTCTGTTAGTTGTTTGCCCTGTGAGCGTGCTGTTTGAGGGTAGGTGACTGGATGGTTGTCGCGTTGGGCTTTGTTTAAATAACCCAAATATTGACCATCAAGTATGTTCTACATGATATGAATATTGCCAGATATTATTCGGTGTTAGTCAATAATCAAGACGGGTTGTTGTTGCTAGATGACGCGCTTGGTCAGAGCTTTTCCCATAGCTCGCATCAATATTATCTATATCGGTAATAGCTGGTTTAGCACAGCTATGTTGGCAAGCTCGTTTTGAATACATTGAAAATCGATCTACCCATGGCCGGTCACGTTGGAATCCATTTGTCTTGAGGTCATCATTAATTGTTTTATCCAAAGAACTGTTGTCATCAAATATATACGTGTTATTTTCGGTTTTTTGGGTTGGGAGTCCGATATAGTGATGCTTGCAGCTGGTCACTTCATTAAAAGCACCATCCGTAAGTAGCTGTTTTGGGACATACCAGCGATGAATGTTTTTTGTAGCTTGACTAGGTAGCTCTGTTCCTACCCACGTGATGGTTACATGCTCTGGTGGTCGGTAGTTTTTGACTAGCTCAATTCCCTCGCGGCCTGCTACCAATAGCGCAAAGTTATCGTGTGCGCCTGATATTTTTTTAGTTATCTGTTTAAAGTCAATAAAATTATAGGTATGGCTGAAAAATTCACCGTGATGATTAATTGCAGCCTTTATGGGTGTTCCATAAAAGCAGGATTGCGTAAAGTAGCTGATATAACCATTACGGATGACCGTAAGGGCGTTGTATTCTTCAGGGTATTGATTCTGATCACCGACGAAGGTAATGCAGTTTGTAATCGTCATAATAGAGCCTTATCTTTGGGTGTTGAGTTTCTGTCAAGTAACAGAACAAGGAGTTAGAACAAGAAATTAAAACATAGTATCGATTCATATCTACACTATTCCATAATTATCTGTATTGCAAGAAAGTTTTAAATCGAATCTCCTGAGCTAACGTAAGGCTCCGTTTCTGAGCATATGAGTGTTTTTTTGTCATCTTATCTATTTTCTGGACGAACCTTTTGGGGGTGAATTATCTGCTTCTCTTGATTTAGATCTTGTGCTCCAGAAGCTCCAATTGGTCCAGCTGTTGCTATTCATAGTTTGGCGCTTTAATTGGTTTTCAAGTGTTGTACATGCTTGGATGATGCGTTGATTGTGCTGATGTTTTTAGATTGATTGCACGCACACTAAGATGTTCAAGGATTTCGGGTAAAGCCACTTGACCATCTTCAGTGGTTGTAATTTTGCACCAGTCGTATGTGTTTCTGAGCCTTTGATACGCAGGCATAAAGTCATCTTCTGCAATATGCAGTAGACAAGATGGTTGTGTGGACTGTTGTATTTGGTAGCCCAGCATTTGACAGCGTTGTTGCATGCCTTGCCAACAACTGGCACTGTTTCCTGTTGCTGCTATTTTAGCTGAATCGATTTGTGTACCGGATTTTAATGATACATCGAAAAGGTTGTCAAATCTAATCTCGTTAATATATAGGAGCTATTGACGCATTGTCAATGGTTGTCATTTATCTGGTGAATGGCTACTAGAATTTATTTTTATACTTTGGGGGTTGGGTGAAAATTTTTCACAAGGCGAAAGATTTTTTGTGTTTAAGTAACTTGTGGGGCATTTTTTGGTCATTGATTGATGAGTACGATACGATAGCGTGCATGTCCTGAACGAAGATGATTGAGGGCGTCATTAATTTCTGTCATCGGAAAGGTTTCAATTGTTGGTCTAATGTCATGTCGATGCGCGAAATCCAGCATGGCTTTGATGTTTTCTGGACTGCCAACTGGTGATCCAGATATCTGTTTTTGACCCATGATTAACTGAAAGGCATTGACTGGAATTGGTTCAACCACACCGCCGACAATATGTAAACGGCCTTTGGGTTTTAGCTTATCGATATAGAGTGCCCAATTCAATGAGACATTGACCGTTGATAGAATCAAATCGTATCGATTTGTATCATTTGTTATTTTTTCTTCATCGTTTGAATCAATGATTTGACTGGCTCCATGCGCCTGCGCGAACCTTTTTTTATCTGGGTGTGAACTGAACACGGTCACGTCGCAGCCCCAGGCTTTCAAAAATAATAGTGCAATATGCCCTAATCCCCCTAGTCCAATAATTGCGACATGGTCTGTGGGTTTGATGTCAAATTGAATCAACGGATTGAATACGGTGATACCGCCACATAACAAGGGTGCAGCTGATGCTTTGTCCATGTTTTTAGGTAATGGGATGACGCTGGTTGCTTGTGCGCGCACGTAATCGGCGAATCCGCCGTGGTGTCCAGCAATTGTTGGTTGTGGTTGTTCACATAAGTTGTGATCCCCGTGATTACATTGGTGGCATTGCTCACAATAGCCAGAATGCCATCCAAGACCTACGGTTTGTCCTAAGGTCAGAGTGCGCACGTTTTTCCCTATTGCATGTACGCTGCCAACGACTTCATGTCCAGCTACAATTGGGTAGCTACTCATCCCCCAGGCGTTGTCAATCATACTGAGGTCGCTATGGCAAATGCCGCAGTATTCAACTTGAATTTCTACTTCATCATCGGCGAGTTGTCCAGGGTGGTACACGTACGGTTTTAGCTTTTGTCCTGCTTTATGGCTAGCATATGCGTTGATCATCATCGTATCTAATAATTATCTATGGATACAGTATAGTCTCTTTTTTTATTTTTTGCCTATTATTATGTCTTTAGTGACCATGTTTCGTTTTATTTTCTCTTGCATATGAATATCGTTGTATTGCGCATTGTCGTGAATGCAAGTCAGTGATTAGTGTCGATTCCTCGGTGGTTTTATCGTATAAAATAAGCGAGACAATGGGACTTGGTCTATACACTATTTGATTAATGACGGACTATCTGAATGCCAACTCAAAAACAGACAAAGCCAATTGATAGCGGTAAAGATTCTGAAAAGCTAGATAATCTTTTGCATATTTATCATATGTTGGGCCGTGACTCTGTTTCAGAGGATTCCCCCAAGACCCATGTACTGTCTTATGGTCCACACCGTCTGGCGCTTAGAGATACGTATCCAAATCTGTATGCGTGTTATATGGATGATGTTGATCGACGCCGTGATTTATTTGAGTTGATTTATCCTATGCAGACTTCTTTCATTCAACGTTCGTCTTTTTACGAAGACCCACATGCGTTAATAGCACTAGATATGGGTATTGTACGGACTGATTCTTCTAAGACGACAGGAGAATCGCAGTCGTCATCCTCGCTATCTGAGTCTCGTACACTTGACGAGCACTCGATCAAGCATGCGGTGGATTCAGCGTTTTTACAAGAGCAGATTCGTTTGTTGTGGCTTGATCATGGGTCACATTATCTACAGGATAAATATTCTGAGAGTGGCCATGAGATCCAGGCTTTGCAGAACTTAATGATGACAGAGTCGATGATTGCCCAAAGTCGTCAAGACTCTGATGATGAACGTATAAAGTTATCTGGAGATATGGTTAAGTTAGATCAAAATATTCGTGATGATGAACGTCAGGTTGCACGTATCAGGCATGATATTGATCGGCGAGAGCCGGTTGCAAATGGTATTTCTGATCTTGCGGAGCAAAGGTTGGTATTATCAGCTGAAGAACGTGCACGCTATGATGCTGACCTCAATAAATGGGCCACTACGCTTGATCAGCTTGATCAACGTCATCGCCTTGAGCAAAGCATACAGGCCCTCACGATAGATTGTGCATTTGCTGATGATATCATGGCTTTGATTAATCAGTGTTCATCACCGCTAGACCAGTGCTTTATGTTGCGACGTCTCGTCCAAGATGGTGACTTTTTTAGTGTGCAAAAAGCGCCGGAGCTGGTCAAAGCCATTGACGATGCTATTGCTCGATTGAAAGATACGGTGAGACGTGTATGGGATGATGCACCACAAACAGCCAAACAACTTCGCGAAAGAAATCGTTTACAAAGGTTGTCTCCTAAATCAGATGACCTTGAAATTATCCGTATTGAAGCAGAAGCGAAGATTTCTATGCGTCACAAATATCCTCAATCCATTCTAAAGCAAAGTCGCGATGCGTTACTTTCGGATGAGTATTTTGGTTTATCGCTATTATCGACTGCGGTAGATAATCTTAAGCTACATCGAGACAACATGCACAAAAAGATTCATGGTCAAACGTGGGCTGACTTTTTGCCTGAACTTCCGCACCAAGATGATTATATTGATTATGATTCTAAAGTTCTTCGGTTACAATCGATCCAGAGTGATCTGAATAAGGAGTCTAGGCAGTTACAACAACAGTTGGATATGGTTGAGAAAAGATTAGTGATCGATAGAGATAGACGTCGACAGTTGATGCATGCTATGAAAGTACTTGATGAACGCATCAAAGAGCAAGATCGAGATGATCAGCGTTGGCTGGAGGCCAACCGTCATCTCATTACTGATGCAAAGGATCAGATGAGGACGATTGAAGATTTGCGAGATAACCTGCGTTCGGATTTGGCACTATTTGAGGGATTGGATGATCAAGATTTGTTGGCAAGAGACTTTTGTGAAACGATGAAAAAAATCGATTGGTATTTTACGCCAGAGCGAATTGGCTTTCTTGCAAATTATTGTTTTCAATCTGATATTACTGTTGAGATTGATGGGCAAAAGGGGGCATCGCATGATGACTGTCTACGAGCGATTATTGCTGAAGTGCGTAATCAAGTTGACAAGGAGTCAATAAACGATACTGTTTTTATAACTTCAGTTGAAAAAGCTTATTTGATGACTTTGTTGCAGCGTCAATTATCTCACCGGAAAATCAAATTTTCTCAAACAACTGAGCATCAACACATCTTAAATGATATCGTCTTGACTATGGCTCGATATATTCCTAAGCATACGACTGTAGTGGTGGATAATGTGAAGGCGATTATTTCACATGTTCAAGATGTCGAGTCATTACATAAGGCTGTTCTTGAATATGATAAAAATGCGCAATTGGGATCGACTAAGTTACCCAAAAAGAGACGATTGTCTTCGCGAGTGCGTAAATTGATCGGTCAATCTCCTCTGAAAACAGAGGTCAGGTTAGAAGACGCCTCGAACCAGGGGAAAGGTCAACTGCGTGACACACTTTCACGTCCAGGTAAACGATAAAAACCGCATATTGATTGATTACACTGGATGTGCATGGGTAAATGAGTGATGCTGCGATGATTGACTCTCATTCATGATTTGAATGAGTTCAGTGCACTCAGGAGGGATCTGACTTTCTAAAGTGTCACTGGGTAATGCTTGGGTAATGATTGCTTCTTGTTGGTATCGACTTGGTTGATACAGCATGGTGTTTTCAATGCGGTTATTTGGTTGATCGTTTGCCGCCACGTCATGGATGAATGCTGTGATGTTCCGTCGACAGTAACTAACAGTTTGATGGCATAGTGCTACGGTTAATATCATGGCAAGAATACTGATTAATATGTAAAATATACTGATTAAAACGAGTCCTTCTGTTGTCATTTTAATGCAAACTGTTTTTTTTTAGGATAGTTTATTTTTGTCGCTCAGTCAAATGGGCCATCAATTGCAGCGCTGACTGATGCTGGGAACGGACGATCCGAATTATTATTGACTCAAGATAAAATGAATCTTTTTTAGAGGTCATCATTTCTGGCTTTCTAGAAGCATATGAGGCACTGTTAATGCAAAAAGAAGGATAAATAATGTTCTAAATTCAATAAGTTTTTCGATTGAGATCGGTCTGTATTGGCTCAATGATTGATGGGTGATGGCTGTGAGGAACATGCAGCACACGATTGTTATGATCAACGGATAGATGTGTTGTTTCTTCATAAGTTTTGACTCAGTAATCCTGCGTATATGTCGCATACTATGCAGACTGCAAAAATATATGGTGAAGAAATACAATGGATCGAGCAGATATCCAATAAGTGTTAGTGCGGCAAATTCAAATGCGATCCAGGGTTGTTGATTAAGCTGATAGGTTGCAATGATCATTGCGCTGAACAAACTTATCATAAACAATGGGTGCAGAAATATTACGGTAGACTGACCAAAAGTTAATAGACTAAATAGTTGATAACAGCTAGTGGGCTGTGCTAGGCATGGTATGCTGAGCAACCCCATGCCAAGTATAAAGCCATGTATTTTATTGTCTTTTTTCCAGTCTTGCCCAAAATGAACCCCTGAAATTAAAAGAAAAATGATGAGCGCAAGTGTTGGCTGCATGATCCAGAAGCATATGGCGGCTGAGACCACCAAACAGTAAATAAAAATGGCTAGCCATAATGGCTTTTGAGTCGTTTGGCTGAGCTTTTTCAGACGGATAATGTCTGTAGCGCCGTGTGGTAGGCCTAGGCATAAGTTGCATAAAAAAAGCTGATGCGCATTGGGTGGGGTGAGAAAACCAGAGAAGTGCATGACACTGGCTGTGCATGCGACTATCCAAAACACATAGGCATCATTCTGGCACCAAGTTAAACTAATTACGTTATTGTAATGGTGTTTTTGGTTGATTGAGTGATTCATACTGTTTTCTCACGACGAAGAGATTGTTTTATAAAAGGCCAGCTGGGAAGAGACCAG
>MDTC01173265.1_pt1 | contig 21439 bp, 21 predicted proteins | sample 811181 | NCBI WGS metagenome assembly MDTC01 (sample SAMN05326644, study PRJNA326480) | marine metagenome | isolation source: seawater | place: Pacific Ocean: North | collected 2011 | reverse complement strand
CTGGCAACTTTCATAATTTTTTTAAATTTTAAGCCTGGCAACGTCCTACTCTCCCATATCTTAAGACAAAGTACCATCGGCGCTGAAGGACTTGACTTCCGAGTTCGGAATGGGATCGGGTATGGCCCCTTCGCAATAATCACCAGGCAATGCTTTATAGTATTATTCTATAATATTGTAAATAGCCGAATATATGATTTAAACAGCGTATTTTGGTGGGCGTGATAAGAATTGAACTTATGACCTCTACGATGTCAACGTAGCGTTCTACCACTGAACTACACGCCCGTTTAAAAACGAATACTTTTAATAATTTTTTTAAAATAATATTTAAATTGTAATTTTTTTAATAATATTTTTTGAGTATGAAGAGAAAGCCCTTTTTTTTCCATACTTTTTTTATTTTTATTTAACCAAAATTTTATTTCTTTTATATAAATATCAAGATATTTTTGTGAAAAATTCTTTTCATGATGTCTATAATATGCCAAAGGTTCTTGCACACATGCAAATTTTGCTTTTTTACTAAGTTTAATCACGAATTCAAAATCTCCAATGATATTTAGTCTATGGTTAAATATATCTTTTTTAAAAACTTCTTTTTTAACCACTGTTGTTAAAAGACCAACGCTATATTTATTCAGTAATTCCTGAGTTATGCTACCTTCTGGCAGTCTGTCATTTATAAATATTTTTTTATTTTTATTTTTTTGATTATATAGATAGCAGTTACTATAAACTAATTTTATCTCACTTTGTTCAGAAAAAACAATTAATTGTTTTTTTATCTTATCTTTTACCCACCAATCGTCAGTGTCTAAAAAAGCTATAAATTTACCTTTCGTTTTTTTTAATGCAGAATTTCTAGCATCATATAAATTCAAAAATTTTTTACTTTTAAAGTATTTAATTCTTTTATCTTTAAATTTTTTTATTATTTTTTTACTACTGTCTTTAGACAGATTGTCCCAAAAAATTAATTCCCAATTTTTATATGATTGATTGATAATACTTTTAACAGAATCTTTTAAATATTTTTCTCCGTTATAACAGTTCATTATAATGCTTACTAAAGGATTTTTATTCATAAAATTTAGTTATAATTTTTTAAATTTATTTTTTTCCTAAAAAAACTGATGTAAGCATATGATTATACTTATATGCGTCAATTTTTTTTAATCTAATTTTAGAAAATAAACCTAGATAAAAATTATCACTCCTCGATTCCCAATAATTAAAAATTTTTTCCTTTTTTTGATTATTGTCAGTATTTTCATTTAAAAGTAAAATACCATTTTTATTTAAAGACTTAATCAAATATTTAGAAATTTGTAAATTTTTTTTTTTATCTAATCCTCCTAAAACGTTTGCAATAAATATTAAATCAAATTTTTCTTTGATATCTTTAAAATTTTTTATACAAATATACTTCACATTTTTTGATGGTCTGGCCATTTCAATTAATCTTCTTTCTGTGTCTACAGCTAGTACCTTATGTTTTTTTGATATTTTTGTTAATTCGACTGAAAATCTTCCAGCACCACATCCAAAATCTAAAATTTTTACTTCTTTGCCCGTTAGATATTTTTTTAAATTATTAATTAAAATTATTTTCTGCTGCTTTGTTACGTATTCAAACTCTTCTTTAGGTGTTTGAGTATCTATTACCGAGTATTTTCCATAATTTTGTGATCTCTCTCTCCAATTTATAGTAGTTTTTTGTTTGTTTGATTTATTTATATTTAATATTTTTTTTAGTAACTTTTTTGGGTCTAAAGTTAATTTTAAAATTCTTACAAAAATATTATTTTTTAAATAAAGTTCAATTTTTCTTGTTGTCGACTGAATTTTTATTTCTTTCATTTGTGTTTAGTTTTTAATCTAATTTCCACGGTGCTTTTTTACTATTCCATAATTTGTTAAGTAAATTTTTATCTCTCATCGTATCCATGCAATGCCAAAATCCATGATGTTGAAATGCTATTAACTCTTTAATTTTAGTTAATTTATTTAATGGTTGTCTTTCAAGCATTGTTTGGTCACCTGCGATATACTTAAATATTTTATAATTTAAGACAAAAAAACCACCATTTATCCAATTATTATTTAATTGCGGTTTTTCTTCAAACTTCATAACTCTATTTCCTTTTAAAAAAACTTCACCGAATCTTGCAGGTGGCTTTACTACTGTCATAGTGGCAATCTTTTTATTATTTAAATGAAATTGAACTAACTGATTTATATTTTGATTGGTTAAGCCATCGCCGTAAGTCATCATGAAGTTCTCATTCTTTTTAAAATATTTTTTTAGTCTTAAAATTCTACCACCTGTCATTGTTTCTTTTCCTGTAAAAACACATTTAATATTTTTTTTATTTTTAAAATAATTTTTTATAATTTTATTTTTATATCCTGTAGCTAAGATAAATTCCTTAAAGCCATAACTTTGATAAATTTTAATAATATGCTCCAAAATGGAAATTTTGCCTATTTTAACCATTGGCTTAGGAATTAATTTTGTTTCTTCGGCTAATCTAGAACCTAATCCACCACAAAGAATTATTATTTTCATTATATTTATTTATTTTTTTTACCAATTATATTTAAAATTTTTATCTAATGGATCTTTTCTTACCATCTCTTTTTCATTGTGCGGCATAGAAATACAGTTCGCAATTATAGTTTCAGTTTTATCTAGCCCTTTAAATCCATTCCAAATAAAGGGCGGAATTGTAGTTAGAAAATAATCTTCAGGAGAAACTATTAGTTCTTGATACTTGCCATTTGTTTGACTTTCTTTTCTATCATCATACAGAACAAGCTTTGCTTTTCCTTTAATACAAACATAATTTAATGTAGCTTCTTTATGTAAATGCCATGCTTTAACAAAGCCTGGATTTACAGTAGAAAAATATATTTCTCCAAAGTTTTTAAATATTTTTGAATCACTTCTTAACATGTGCATAATTTTTCCTCGTTCATCTTTAATTTGTTTAAGTGGAGTGATTTTTACACCTTCTATCATTAGATCAATAATTAGTATTTATTGTCAAATTCTTTAACAGAATTTATAACATAGTTTAGTTCTTTTAATTTAATATCTGAAAAAAGTGGGAGAGTAACTAATTCTTTCCATACTCTTTTTGTAACTGGAATTTTTGATTTATATTTTTTATAGAGCGGATGCATTGGCACTGGAATCCAATATACGCTAGTAGCTATACCTTTTTTTTTTAAAAACGTTATTAATTGATCTCTTTTTTTTAATCTAACCGCAAACATCCAATAAGCAATGCGTTTATGTTGTTTAACAAAATAAGGTTTTATATTTTTACAATTTTTTATTCCCTTTAAATATTTTTGAATTCCAGTATTTCTTTTAAAATTAAATGAATTTAATTTTTTTAGTTGAGCAAGCCCGATCGCCGCCATAAGATCATTCATGTTATATTTGAATCCAAGTTGTTTAATTTGATAATACCAGTGCTTCTCTTTTAAGTTTTTTTTACTAAGACTTTTTTTGTGTCTGGACCACGGATCTCTATTCCATCCATGAAAACTTAAATTTCTAAACTTCACTGCCAGGCTTTTGTTGTTTGTACATACCATTCCACCGTCACCTGTTGTAAGCATTTTTTTTTCCTCAAAACTAAAACAGCTTATATCACCCCAAGTCCCTAGTGTCTTACCTCTATAAATGCCACCCGTGGTATGTGCACAATCTTCGATTACTAATAATTTTCTTCTTTTAGCCCAAGGCACAATTTTTTCCATTTCACACGGATGTCCGCCAACATGAACAGGAATAACTGCAACACAATCTTTAGAATATTTTTTTTTTAAATCTTCAAAATTTATATTTAAATCATATTCATTAATATCAACAAATACTGGTTCTAAACCACAGTATAATGCTGCTGCTGCCGTAGCAGTAAAGGTCATTGCAGGAACTAATACTTTTTTTTTCTTTTTAAAATTTTTTGAAGCTAAAGCAATATGCAATGCAGCTGAGCATGAAGTAACTCCAACTGAATACTTTATACCTATATATTTGCTCCAAGAGTTTTCAAATTTTTTAACTTCCGGTCCATAACCAATCCAAGATTTTTTAAATATTTTTTTTATAGCTTCAACTTCTTCATTTCCAAAAGAAGGTTTAAATAATCTTATAAATTTTTTTTTGTCTTTCATTATTAATTAGATTTTAAAAACTTTACTGTTAATAACAGATTGGTTTACAATATGTTCTTTCCTGTCACATCTGCAACCTGACTCTCCTATTTTTTTTGAACAAGCGCCAATAAAATTGTCAAGATTTTCGCTATCATAATTATAAAATAACTCCCAAAAATTGTCTTTATTTAGGTCACCTAGCGCTGTAGATCTAAAATTTGGAGCACTAGACTGTGAACAATTATAGAGCCATCCGTCAAAGCCTACGGTAGGAAACAGATACCTAGCGTAGCATGGCAGTGTTCTAGGTTTATTATATATATTATAATCTCCATCAGGGTTTGTAATTAATATTAAACAATCGTCATTTTCATATTTTTTTTTTAATTTATTTAAGTCTGAAATATAAAAATCAATTTCTTCTTGTGTTGGTACCACCCCTTTTTCAGTTTTTATATCTTTAGGTGGTTGTGGGAAAGAAAATCTAAGAACATTACAACCAGCATTCATAAAATCATTTATAAAATTTTCATAATCATTTAAATTTGCGCTATTGATATTTACTAAATAAGCTGCACTTAGATCAAAATAATTTTCTTTTTTTATATTACCTAGCTTTCTCGCATTATTTAAAACTTTGTCATATATTTTTACTTTTTTAGCTTTAACATCATGTATTAAATTATATGTTTCATTTGAACCAGCATCGACACTTAAACTAATATAACTACCGTCAGATATTTTTTTATTTTTAAGTGCAGTCAAAAAAGTGTCTGAAATTTTTAAAGCTTTTGTGTTAAATCCAAATACAGCTCTATTAGAAATAGTTAAATCTAATAATTCTCCAATGTAATCACAATTTAGAGGATCTGTGGCATATCCAGCAAATATTATTTTTTTTACTCCTCCTTCTAATATCTGCTTCAAAATTTCTAAACCTCTTTCTTTAGTCAAACGCTCACCATTATTATCAGCGGATAGTCCATAACAATATGGACATTCTAACCAACATATTTTTTTTCCTCTTGGTGGTGCCTGAAATTCAACTTGATAAGGAATTATTTTTTTTTGTAAAATTTTCTCTTTAAAAATTTTTGCGTCTTTAATGTAATTTGATTTAAAATTATATTTTTTTTCTAATTCTATTTTTTTATTCATTTTATTTTTTCTGTTTTTGACTTTCGCTTTCTTAAAATTGTTATTAAGTTACATCATTGTTCATTTAATGAACAGCATTAATGTTCAATTTATGAACATTAAGTTGAATAATTTATACTAATTTTCTCATTTTATTCCAATTTATAAGTTTATTGGTTAATTTAGCAATTTCATAAGTTACTTCATGATTTTTACTTGTTATTAATTTTTTTGATGAACTTTTTATTACTTGATTAATGCTCTCTGACATAGGGTTTTTAATCTTAATTTTTTTGTTATGATTCTTAATAATAGTATTAATGTATTCATTTTGAACAACAATTTGTTTTCTTTTGTAAGTATGGTTATTTATTTTAAATTTTAATTGGCTTTCATTTTGGTGTCTATCTTGACTAAACAGAAATTCACAGACTGTGTTATTAATTATCATTTTTGTAGACCATGAAAATTTATTTTTTTTTACATTTAAAATTATAAAATTTATCTTTCTTCTTTTTTTAATAGTCAAAAAGAAAGAAATAGCATGTGGTAAAAGATCTATAGGAATTTCATCGAAAGTTTGTTTTCCTTTTGTATAATATTCAAACTTAAATTTTTTTATCTTTTTTGGTATTTCATTTTTGTTCAATAATTGACGGGCAAGACTTATCATTGGTAAATTTATGATTGCCTTGTTTTTTAATTTATTAAGTAATAATAATGTTTGTTTTTCAATATTTTTCTTTTTTTCAGCTTTCAGCCAAAAAAAAGGTTTTTCTATTATAATTTTTTTTGAATATTTATAGCATTTTTTAATATGTTCAAAATGCATATAAAGAGGTGAGCAAATACATGTAATATCTGGTTTATAATTTTTTATTTGATTTAAGTTTTTAAAGTTTCTTTTTTTTAAATGTTTGGCTTTTAAAATATTGCTTTCTTGAAATCTTTTTTTTTTATATTTTTTTCCATATAATGCAATTTCGGAAATTTTAGTTTTTAAAAGCTCTCTTATATGAGCTTGCCCTATTCCCGAAGGTCCAATAACAAGTGCTTTTTTAATTTTCATTTTATTTTAATTAATTTGGATAAAAAGAAACTTAACTTCCTATATAAAAAATATAGAACGGATAAATAAACATTAGGGTAAATTAAATTTAAAAATATATGTTTATAAAAATTGACATAGTACAAGCCACCTTTCTCCCCTCGGATTATTATTTTAAGTAAATAGTTAGAAAAGTTTCTTAATGCAAAATTTTTATTATACAGATATTTTGTTAAATTCATGCCTCTACTTCTATAGTAGTCTAACATTTCAGGTAATCTTATTATTTCTATAAAAGGGTACATCGGTGCCCATTCTCTTATTCCATAACTATTTACAGTTAGTGCTCCAGAATAGAAATAGGCATTTGAATTTTTAAATGCATTAGCGTAAATTTTGATATGAGCACAAGTGTTATCAAAATTAGACCACACTTTGGTTTCTTTAAGTAGTTTTTGATCCAAACAATCTAAATTTTTTAACCACATTTTTCTTCTAAATATGTTCAGAAAATTTCCGAGTAAAAAGTCAAAAGAATAACTGTGGTCAACTAAATCCCAAAAATGCAGTCTACGACTTGATTTTTTTTTGGATAATTTTTCTAAATTTTTTGGAAGATATTTTGTATTAAATGGTTTTTTAAAATTATCTATAAAATCATAATTCATGTGGAATGAATTTACATAAAAAAAATCTACATTTTTATTTTTTAACAAAAGATTTTCCACTTTTTTTAATGCTATAGGTAAAAGAAAATCATCGTCTCCAATTGCCCAAACATACTCTCCTTTTGCAATTGATATGACTTTTTGTAGATTTGGTTGATAGCCTATATTTTTTTTGTTTTGATTTAATTTAATATTTAGTTTTTTTTTATATGGCTTTATTGCTTTTTTAACATCATACTTAGAACCATTATCCGATATACATACTTCAAATTTAATTTTTGTTCTTTTTTTTGCAATTAATATTGAATTAAGGCAATTCGGCAACTGGTTAGGTCTGTTATAGGTAGGTATACAAATTGATAGCAGCATATTAGTTAAATGAAAACACACTAAAGTCTTCTTTGAGATAATTATGATAATTATCTTTATCTACTATATGAAATATCGGTAAAGGAAAAATTAATTTACCTCCTTTCTCAATAAATTTCTTTTCTTGCCTAATAACCTCATGCCTAAAAGACCAAATCAAAACTATTAAATATTTAGGTTTTAATTTTCTCATTTTTTCTTTAGAGATAATTTTAATGTGACTACCAGGAGTAAATTTTCCATTTTTTGAAGGATTAGCGTCACAAATATATTTTATATTCTTATTGGTTATATTACAAAAATTTAAGATTACGTTACCTTTGGTTGACGCTCCATAGCCAATTATATCTTTTTTCTTATGACTATTAACAAATAAAGATAAGCTTTTTTTACTGTTCTCTATTCTTAAATTAAATTTGTTATACTCTTTATCGGATATTAATTTTTCTGAATTTATTATATTTTTAATTTTAATAGTATTTGGCTTATGCTTACTTGTTTTCTTTGTACAAATTACTTCTATACTCCCTCCGTTAATTTCATTGATCGAAAAATCAATTATTTTCATTTTATTTCTTCTAATTATTTTATTAAATAAATCTAAAGTATAATAAACAACATGTTCATGACAAATTTGATCATAAGTAAGATTTTTTAATAAAAGAGGAAAATATGAAAACTCTAAAGACCATATACCGTCTTTGTCCAAAATTTTTTCTATGTCTTTACAAAATGCATTAGGGTCTTCGACATCATAAAACATTGCAAAAGATGTAATAAGAGAAAATTTTGGTAATTTTTTTATTTTCTTGGAAAAAAAATTTTTTACTGTTTTAATGGTAAAAAAATCATTTTCTACTTTAATATTTTTGTTATAACTGCCTATGAACGCAGAGGCAGAAGGATCAATACCATAAAGGTTTAATTTTTTATTTGAGCTAGAAAAAAAATTTAAAAATGTTCCATCATTTGATCCTATATCTAAAATATGACAATTATTTTTTATTACACCATACTTTTTTAAATCGAAGTATTTTTTTTTCAAATGATTAATCATTAGTCTACTAACGGAGGTTTTGTATCCATATTCTGGTCCATACATATCTTTCAAACTAGCTATTTTAGATAGTTGAACTAAGTTACATTTTTTGCATTTATACAAATCTAAAGAATAGTCTTTAATTTTTTTGATTTTTTTTAAAAAGATACTACTTATTGGTTGATAGCCTATTTGAGTTAATTTCTTGAATCTTATATTTTTACAATTTCTACAGTGCATACTATTTTTTTTTATTAAAGTATTTATTAAATTCTAAAATTTGTTTAGATGTGAAGTCTAACATATCTCTTTTTTTATGATTAGCTAAATACCATTCTGCTGTCATTGAAAGAGTTTTTTGAATAGATAGAAATGTTTTCCATTTAAGTTTAATTTTTGCTTTACTACTGTCTAGATCTAAGTTCATTTTTTCTCGCTTATCAGTAGCTTTTCTTATTTTTATTTTAAACATGGGATTCAATTTTTTACCAAAAATTTCTGCGAATTCTAAAACGCTTAGGTGAATTCTTCTATCTGGTCCAAAATTCCATGCCCCGTTAAATTTTTTTCCTTTTTTGCTACACAATTTTTGAGCTAGAATAATATAACCAGCCAATGGTTCTAAAAGATGCTGCCAGGGCCTTTTAGCTTTTGGTCGCCTTATAATTAATTCTTTTTTTTTGTAAAATGCTGACACAGAGTCAGTTAATATTCTATACTTTGTCCAATCACCGCCGCCAATGCAGTTACCAGCTCTTACAGTTGATATATTACAACTAGAATTACCAAAAAAAGACTTTATGTAGCTTAAAGTGATTATATCTGCTGAAGCTTTACTTGAACTGTAAATATCGTCTCCTCCAAGACAAAAATCTTCTTTAAATTTAATATTTTTTTCTGAATTTTTATAAACTTTATCTGTCGTAATATTAATCAAAGCTTTAATATATTTTTTTTTCCTTATGGACTCTAATAAGTTAACAGTTCCAATTATATTTGAGTAAATAGTATTAACAGGATCATTAAAACTTTCTAAAACTTGAGGTTGAGCTGCAAGATGAAAAATGATTTGTGGCTTATTTTTTTTTATAAAATTTTCTATTTCTTTTTTATTTTGAATATTTTTTCTTACTTCTTTAGCAAAGATTTTTTTTAATTTTGTTTCATTAAAAAAATTTTTTTTAGTAATTGGATTTAAAGAATATCCGTATACTTTTGCTCCTAATAATTTAAGCCATAAAGACAGCCAACCGCCTTTAAAACCAGTATGCCCAGTAACTAAGACTCTTTTATTTTTCCAAAACTTTTTATCTATCATTATTTAACTTTATTATTATTTTTTTTATTTTCTTATACATGTTTATATTTTCTTTTTTTTTGTTTATAATATTAATATCCTTTAAATTGTCCATTGCATGCCAAGTTCCGTCTAAATCAAATGACTTACATTTATATTTTTTGATAATTTTTGGATAAAATTCTTTTTCAAAGTTAGACTTATTAACAAAATTTTCTTTGAGAATTTTTTTTTTCATTATTGCCATACCTGAATAAACCAGTCCGAAATAATTTTTGTTATTGTTAGATTTAACTGTGTTAAAAGATATTCCTCTCTTAAAGTCAATTATCTTATTATTTTTAATACCTACCGTTCCAAAGTCTGCTTCCGTACAACAGGTAATAAAGCTCACATCAATTTTTTTTGACTTGTGTTGCTTATAAATTTTATCTAAATTTGCATCAAATATTGCGTCACCATTTAACAATAAAAAAATTTCTGATTTAATTATTTTTTTTACTTTGTAAATTCTTTTGGAAATTGAAGAATTCTCACCTGTAGGAACCACATCTATATTATCTTTTTTAAATTTTTTATGATTATTAATATATTTTTTAATTAGATTACCTTTGTGACCAACTGGCAGAATAAAGTGATTAAAATTATTTTTTTTTAAAATATTAATAATATACCAAATTATTGGATAGCCTTGAATCTTAATAAGAGTTTTTGGTATTTTTTTTCCAATATTACCTAATCTAGTGCCCTTTCCTCCACATAATATTATAGCAGTTCTTAATTCCATTTTTTTAAAAAGCCTTTTGAATTGATTTATAGTATTTTATTGTTTTTACTAAGCCTTTAATAAAAGAAACTTTGCTTCTCCAATTTAAAAGTTTTTTTGCATTTTGTAAATCTGGATAACTGACTAAAGGCTCGTCAGATCTTAATTTAATAATACCGTACAAAGGCTTGCCTTTTTTATTTATTTTAATAATTTTTTTTATTAAATATTTAATATTTATTATTTTTCCTGATCCAATATTTATTATCTTTCTTTTGATTAATTTATTTTTAAACGTCTTGAATATAGCTTCTACAGCATCATCTATGTACAAAAAGTCTCTAAATTGTTTCCCCTCTGAACAACCAAATTTTTCATCTTGTAAGGATGAATTAATAACTATCGGTATCATTCTATTAATTTCCTGATTAGGCCCAAATACTTGATAAAATCTTAAAATTACAAATGGAAAATTTTTAAATTTAGCATCTTTCATTAAAAAATTTGTAGAAAAAAGTTTTGACTTTCCATAAATAGATGTCGCTTTTGTTTTAATATTTTCTTTATGTGGTGATTTTGCCATTCCGTATTCTGAAGAACTACCTATCTGAACAAAAATTTTTAATTTTTTTTTTGCAAAGAAATTTACTAAATTTTTACATCCAATATAATGACTATTAAATGTTTTATGCTTGTTAACATGATCAATATGCCCCCCAAGATTAACAACAATTTCATAATCTTTTGTAATTTTTTTTTTTATATTAATTTTTTTTGAAATATCACAGATTAAATAATTTACGTTTTTGTGTTTTCTATTTTTTTTTGGTTTTGTTAAAGATAAACTCGTCACAGAAAAATTATTTTTTAAACATTTTTTTATTAAATGAAAACCAATAAAACCAGTTCCACCTACAATCAAAATGTTTTTTTTTTTAATATTACCCATTTTATATTTCATCATCTACTAGCTCAAAAAAATTATATAATTTAAAGAATGTTTTTTTCATAATTTTCTAAACAATTTTTTTTAAGTTTGAATAAAGAAGTATAATCACCCTGAATATTAAATTTTTCATTAAATTTATTTACATATTTTTGTGTATTTTCAGAAAGCCACCAATTATCAACATTATTCCAAATATGATCTAAATGATCAATAAGATCATTCTTATCCAAAAATAAAATTTTTGCTTTGATTAAAAATTTATATTTGAAAAAAAATTTATCACTAATATTGTCTTCGATATTATCCCATAAACATACTGTAGGGAAATTTAGTGCTAAATTTTCCAAAATACCTGAGCTATCATAATTAAAGAAACATAATCGTGAGTTAAATCTTGCTTTTACAAAAGTATCTTTGCCCATATCGATATTTAGAGATTTTTTTTTAAAATATTTACTTAAATAATATTTTCCACGTTTTGAATAATATGAATTACCTAGGCGAATAGTTGTATTTTTTGAAATTTTTTTATTAACTGATTGCAAAATATCTAAAACATTTGTAAATCCTAATTCAATTTGCGTAGTATTACTAAAAGGAAAAGCCCTGAACTCTAGGGGTGAAACTATTATTAAAAGCTTTTTTTTCTTCTGGGATTTATATTTTTTTCTTCCATACGAAGAAAAATTAAATAAGCCTTTGAATTTTGTAGATTTGGAGTATCCATATGTGAAAAATTTATCAGAAAAATTAAATTCAGAACGGTATTTGTCTACTCTTAAATCTGTAAAATAAGTATTACCATGTTGGCCAATAATGTAAGGTATTTTTTTTTTCATTAACAAATTAGCTGTATAAAACTTAAATATTTCATTGCCTTCAAAATCGTTGGATGTAAAAATAAACTTAGGATTTTTAGGAAATCCTGCCTTTTTAGACATTTCTAAGATATTGGAAAAAGACTCGATTAAACTTTTTGGTAAAAAATTTTGAACATTTTTTCTTATAAAATTTTCTATATTTTTTTTTTTACCCCGACTGATATCAATTTTAGACCTTAGTAAACTGTCAAATTTTTTAAAAACTATTTTTTCAAAATCCCAATGTCTAGGTGCTTGAAAAAATAGTACTTCAAATATTTTTTCATATATTGGAGATAAATAAGTTGTTAAAATGATACCATCATTTTCAGATTGAAAAATTGAAAAAAACTTTAAAAATTTTTTATAAAAATTTTCTTTAAAATTGTCTTTTTTTTTAAATAGAAAACCTTCTTCTGAATTGGAGTAAGAATTTTGCGTTAAAACTTTTATATCTTTATTTTTGTTAATTGCCAAATAATCAAATATTTCAAAATATAAATTACTATTCCACTTATCATCAATTGACGAATAATAAATATCGGACTCTTGATTTGCTGTAGAACTATACTTTTTATCTCTTAAAAAATAGATTTTTTTAATATTATTTTGTCTTAAAATAAATTCTAAATTTTTGTATCTTTCAAAACAAGCCCAAACAAAAAATCTTAACCAATTTCCAAAGATAATTTCCCAAGATCTAGTATTAAAGTTAACTTTATGTAATTTATTGAGTGATTTTGAAATATCTTTTAAAATATTTGAATAAATATTTTCACATTTTTTAAAGGTCAATATTTTTTTTGATTTATTTAGTAAAAATGGTTTAACTATTGAAATATCATTTTTTATATTTTTTTTTTGGTAAAAGTCTTTATAGTAATTTTCTATAACTATTAGTTTTTCATTATTTTCAAACTTTATATTATTCAATTCACCAATTATTAAAGATTTAATCATTTTATGAGATAATTTTTGTTACGCAGTGCTGCACCTTGTAAAAACACTTTATTACTTAAGTTCCTTTTTTAATTAAATTCTGATTTAATTGTAAAATAAAATTTAATGTCATTTTAACGATATTTCTCCATTTTCTAAAATCCATACTTTATCACATTTTTCTAATGAAGTTTTTCTGTGCGCGATCATTATGATTGTTTTATTTGGGAAATTTTTTTTAATATCGTTTAAAATTAAGTTTTCAGTTTTAATATCGAGCGCACTCGTAGATTCATCCATAAACAATATTTTTGGATTTCGATATATTGCTCTAGCTATAGCTATTCTTTGTCTTTCGCCTCCAGAAAGTTTTATGCCATCGTTACCTACGTTAGTTTCAACTCCATTTGGCAATGAATTAATTTTTTTTCTTAATTGAGCAATATCTATTGCCAGGGATAGTTTTTTTTCATCTACTAATTCATCTATAAAACTAAAAATAATATTTTTTTTAATTGAACTGTCTAATAAAAAAATATTTTGAGAAATATAACCGATATTTGATTTCCAATTTTCAAGATTCTCTAAAATATTTTTTCCTTCACAAGAAATATTTCCTTTTTTAGGCATTAATAAACCGAGCATTAAATGAAACAAAGTACTTTTGCCTGCTCCTGTATTGCCTGTTATTCCTACTGTGCTACCTTCTTTTATTTGAAAGTTTATGTTCTTCAACTGCACGGCACTAAGGTTTGGATAAGTAAAAAATAAATTATTAACGCTAATAAAATTTTTATTAAAAATAGTATCTTTATTGAAATTATTAGTAATAACATTTTCAATTTTTTTAATTTCTTCCAATTCCTTTTGTAAAATATTCACATGTGGCATCGTAAGCTTCATATAATATTTACTCACTGTTAATGCGTTAAAAGCCGGTATAAATCTAACAATACATATAGTGATCAAAGATAAAATGGGTATTGCAAATAAAAAATTATTCTCAAAATTTAAAAAAAAAACAGAAATAATGATAATCGTAATTACAGACAAGAGTTCCAGAATTATTTTAGGTAATCTTTCAAGAATTTCAAAATAAGCATTATTTTTTTCAAGTGTATTTGAATTATTCTGAAAATATTTTATTATATCATTTTCTTTTGATTGAATTTTAATATCTTTTATTGCACTAAAACTTTCATAAACTGTTTGGATTAAATCTTTTACTAACTTTTGATTTTTTTCTGCTTTCTGTTTAATTATTGGCTTAACTGTCTTGATGTACAGTATTACGATTAAGCTAAAAGAGCTGGCAGTTATTACAACAACAACTGGTGATGCATACAATAATATAAAAAATATTACTAAAACGGTGATGCTTTCTCTGATGAATAAGGTTAAATTTATTAAATGAGTATAAAAACCACTTATTTCACTTGAGATATAACGTGATAAAGTTGCAGGATCTTTCTCTAAATGATTTATAAAAGGCATTTTGATATAATGATTAAATATTTTTTGTGCAAGTGAAACTCTTATGCTTTTAAAAAAGTTTGCTTGAAAATAAGCTAAACCAAATACATATATATTTTTTAATACAAAGGTTCCTACAACTAAGGATGAAGAATAAAGAACTAGTTTAGCATAATTAAGATTAAGTAAAAAACTTAAAAATTCTATATTCTGTATTTTTGTTAAGAAAATACTCTTGTCTACTAAAACACTTATAAAAAGAGGTATAGAAAGAATACTTACAGTTTCTAAAAAAAAAAGCATAAGATTTAAAAAAATTATTTTTTTAAATATTAAATATTCTTTTACAGTTAAAATATCTTTTATTTTTTTAAACATTATATAAATTTAAAATTTATTTTTTGATATAATTTTTTTTTATTGGTTCGCCCGAATCAATGTTTTTTTTTGACTTTTTATTTAATATTTTAAAAAAATCAACTGGAGCAAGACCATAACCTGGTCTAATTCTTTTAATATTATCTTTAGAGAATTTCTCTCCTTTTTTTATTTTTTTTACTGAAAAAATAGATCTTTGAAATTGTACGCTTTTTTTTTCACTAACACTTCTTTTAAATTCATTCTCTCCTTTTAATAAATAAGCATCGGTTAAATCTTGTTTAAATTTTTTAATTTGTTTACCTTTAATGGAAAATTTAATATCTGGTCCAATGTTTTGGCCTTCTAGTGCAATATGTTTTTCAACAATTTCTGCTCCTAGTGCTATCGCGGTAGAAGCAACGAGGTTGTTAGTGCTATGATCTGAGAATCCAATTCTACATTTGAATTTTTTTCTTAAAATTTCAATATTTTTTAAATTAAAGTCTTCAATTTTAGAGGGATAGTTACTCACACAATATAATAAAGTTATATCTTTTATTCCGAATTTTTTAGCGAACTGAAAAGTGCTATTTATTTCACTTAAATTTGCCATTCCTGTTGAAATAATTATTGGTTTTTTTGTCTTTGCTATATATTTTATTAACGGAATATCATTCATCTCAAATGAGGAAATTTTATACAAAGGGCATTTCAAATTCTCTAAAAGATCAACAGCAGATTCATCAAATGGAGTGCTAAAACAAATAATTTTTCTTTTTTTTGCGTGATTAAAAAGTTCTTGATGCCATTCATAAGGTGTATGTGCTTTTTTGTAGAGATTCCAAAGCGTATTATTTTTCCATAAACCCTCTTTGATCTTAAAATATTTTTTTTTAGAATTAATTGTCATTGTTGAAGGTTTGTAAGTCTGGAGCTTAACTGCATCAGCGCCATATTTTTTTGCTATATCAATTAATTTTTTTGCATGTGAGATTTTGCCGACATGGTTAGCTGAAATCTCAGCAACTAAAATAGGGCGATTTTTATTAAATATTTGATTAAAGGTTTTAATTTTCATCTTTATAAATTTTAAGAATATATTTTTTATTTTTGTATTTAAAAAAAAGTGGCCATTTATTATTATTGGCTATACGCATTAATGGAAATAAATTTTTTATATTTTTATTTATATTAAGCTCAGAGTCTTCTATTTTTCTTTTTTTAAAATAAGTACTTTTTCCTAATTGTTTTTTGGGGGTAATATTTGGATATTTTTTCAAAAATTTTTTGATTAATTGAATAGTTGATTCAGATTGAATTTCTCTTAGATCGTCATAAAGTTCATTTCCCTTAAAAAACATTTTTTCCTTTAAATATACTTTTCCAGAATCAACTTTTTTTACAGCTTCTATTAAAGAATTATATATATACTTTTTATCTTTTAAAATTTGCCATTGCATCGGAGCAAAGCCCTTACCTTCGGGTAAATGGCTGGCATGAATCACTAAATTTAGTTTATTTTTTTTTAAAAAATTATTATTAAGAATTTTAGTAAAATTAAGAATAAAAACTAAATCATAGTTATTAATTCTTCTATAATCCTTAAAAACTTTAGAGAAATATTTGGATTTTTTTAATGATTTTTGAAAATTATATATTCTATTTTCAATCCAATTATTGTTTTTATCTATTAAAAATGCTACTTTAAATTTATTCATAATTAAAAATAATGTCTCAAAACTTGTCTAAAAAATATCTCAAAATAATAAAAGGAATAGAGAACATTAGAAAGAAAAATAATACTAATTGGATGGATATTCTGCGGCTGTCTTTTAAAAAATCTCCCAAAGAAACTGCTCGTCTCATGGGTAAAATCTATTCTGATGACCAGAAAATTTCCAAACTTGTAAAAAAATTATCAAAGTAATCATAATATTTTACTTATTACCTCAGCTCTTTTCCAATCTTCTAATGTGTCTATATCGCAATAACGAAAATTAGGTATTGTTATTATTGAAGAATTTTTTTGAAATACATGATCGTATTTTAACCAATTTTTTTTGTGACCCCAATAAAATTGAGCTGCATCACATGTCAAATGTTTTATATTTTGTGTGTTCTTTAATGTATTTTTTGGAAAAATTAAATCTAATTTTTTTTTTTTATTTATCACAAACGATCTACTATAAGGATATAGAAAATTTGTTCCTGAAAATACAAATGAATATCTTCTATTTTGTACTTTTTTATACCCTGCAATAAGATCTTTAGGTTGAAGGAAAGGGTTTGGTGGATAAACGCAACACACAAAATTAAAATCATAACTTTTTTTTTCAAGGAAATTAATCGAATGTTGTATAACGGCGTTTGTTGTTACTTTATCCCCCGATAAATTTTTTGGTCTTAGAAAGGGAGCTTCAACTCCTTTTTTTTCACATATTTTTATAATTTGTTTTGAATCTGTTGAAACGATTATTTTATCAAATAATTTACTTTTTTTTAATTTTTCAATTGTATTAAGAATAATTGGCTTACCATTAAACTTTTTAATATTTTTTTTTGGTATTCTTTTACTTCCTTGTCTCGCAGTTATTATTGCAATAATTTTTTTCATTAACCTATAATTTTTTGAACCATTTTAATTACATAATTTTGATCACCGGGAGTAAGATCATAAAAAATTGGAATAGATAAAGCTTCTTCATAATATTTAAATGTATTTTTAAATTTTTTTTTATTAAACCTTTTGCTTTGATAGTAAGGGTGACTTATTACAGGAATGTAGTGGACTTGGGTCCCTATTCCTTTTTTTTTAAATTCATTGATTATAGTTGTCCTCGTTTTTTTAATTTTTTTGAAATTAATTTGTAAAACGTATAAATGATTACTATTTTTTTCTCTCAAATTGTATTGTAATGGAAAACAATTTTTAAGTTTTGAAAATGTTTTATCATATTTTTTAGCTATAACTTGTCTTCTTTTAATAAATTTATTCAATCTTTTTAATTGACTTAATCCGAGAGCACATTGAATATCTGTAATTCTATAGTGATTACCCAATTCTTGCATTTCATAATACCAAGGCTTTATGTTAGTTTTTTTTTTTACATTTTTTTCTATCCCATGTGACCTTAATATTTTCAATTTTTTATATATTGAAAAATTATTTGTAGTTATTACACCTCCTTCTCCTGTTGTGATTGATTTTACTGGATGAAAAGAAAATACTGTCAAATCTGAATATTTACAAGATCCGACTCTTGAACCATCTTTGTAAAATGATCCTAGAGCATGAGCCGCATCTTCAAATATCGCAAAATTGTATCTTCTAGATAATTTTTTGATTTCTTTCATTTCACATGCAAGACCTCCAAAATGTACAGCGGTAACAGCGTGAATTTTTTTTTCACTTAATTTTTTTTTTAGTTCTGTAATTGATAAATTACCAGTTTTTTTTTCTATATCTATAAAATCAACTTCTGCTCTACAGTGGGAAGCTGCATTAGCTGTGGAGCAAAAAGTATTAGGTGAGGTCAATAGTGTTTTGCCTTTACCTATTTTAAATGCTTGAGCTGCTAAATGTAAGCCCGCTGAACAACTCGAAACTGCCACAGCATATTTAGCACCAACATGTTTTTTTATTGCATTTTCAAATTTATCTACTGCTTTTCCTTGAGTGATAAATTTATTTTTTAATATTTGAGTTACTGATAAAATATCGCTTTTATTAATATTATGTTTACCATAAGGGATCATATTATCACACGAAAGGTTTAAAATTTGAGTCTAAGTGACTTTTTATCAATTTTCTTATTTGTTCAACTGATAAAAACTTCTTGTTTGTAAATGAATTATAACTAAAATTTAAATTAACTTTTTTAGCTTTAAACTTTTTTTTATAATATTTGAAAACTTTTTCACTATTATTTGGTAAAATTGCATAATATTTACCTATATCTATTGTAGAATAACTATCGCTCGCCGTTATCATTTCTTCGTGAATTTTCTCGCCAGGTCTTACACCTATATATTTTATTTTACATTTAGGGCCAATCGCTTTTGCCAAATCAGGGAGAGTATATGATGGAATTTTTGGCACGATTATTTCACTACCAATTGCATTTTTAAGTGTAAATAAAACCATTTTTACTGAGTCTTCTAACGTAATACTAAATCTAGTCATTTTTGAATTAGTAAGACTTAATTGCCCCGATACTCTCTCTCTTAAAAATCTAGGAATAATTGAGCCTCTAGATCCCATTACGTTACCATATCTTACAACTACAAAACTACCATACCCCGCGTAAGAATTGGCAGCTACAAATAATTTGTCACTACATAATTTTGTAGCTCCGTACAAATTAATTGGAGCTGAGGCTTTGTCAGAAGATAAAGCAACGACTTTTTTAACTTTTTTTTCTATTGATGCTTCAATTATATTTTGAGCTCCTAAAACATTAGTTTTAATAAACTCAATTGGATTATATTCTGCAGCTGGGACCTGTTTTAAAGCAGCGGCATGAATTATTATATCAATGCCGTCTAATGCTCTTACTAATCTTTGATAATCTCTTACGTCTCCCAAGAAATATCTTAAGTTTTTATATTTAGTCTCAGGAAATTCATTTCTCATTTCATCTTGCTTCAATTCGTCCCTGCTAAAAATTACTAACTTTTTAATGTTAGGAAAATCTTTTAAAACTTTCTTTACAAAAGCTTTACCAAATGAACCTGTGCCACCCGTAATCAGAATAGATTTATTATTTAAAAACATTTATTCATAGCTCCGCACTTTGTAAACAATGTGTTTTACAATTTTATTTTTCATAATTATTTAAGCTGGATTTATTAAAAACTTGTCTTGTTTTATTGTAGTTTTAATATTTCCTAGCAACAACTTAATTTTTTTTTTATTCAAACTTATGATTTTAAAAATTTGATTAGTGAAAGGTCCATTCTTAAATTTATAATTATTATTAGAAACTAGTTCAAAGAAATTATTAGATAGATATCCATTTTTATCTTCTACGTTTTTACATTTTTTAATAAAATTATTAATTTCAATTTGTGAATAGTTAAATCCTGACAAAAAATATTTTAAACCTTTTGTAAATTTCAAACTTTCTAAAATAGAAATATTTTTAAACTTTTTGCTGTAAACAAAGATATAGTCATTTAAAAGATAAACTTCTTTAGAGTAAAATTTTAATTTATTTAGAATTTTAAGATTAAACTTTGGGCGATAAAAAACTGTGTCTTTTCCTAATTTTTTTATAAATTCATTTTTAAAAGAAATATAATTTTTTTTATCAAATTTAATTATTGACCACATATTATTTTTTTTTAATTCTTTTTTGAGTTCTTCATATTCTTTAAATTTTCTTTGCATGAAGTTTACTGTTAGCCGAGTTTTTTCAGAAATTCCTTTTGGGGTTAAAACATAAAGGTAGTTTATTTTATTAGGGTTTTTTTGAAAATTTTTTATTTTTATTAAGCCTTTATTTTTTAAAGCTTTTAAACAATAGTTTAATTTTCCTAAGCTGAAGCCTAATTCTTCAGCCATTTTTCTTTGAGAACTTTCGGGGCTATTTTTTATTTTTCTCAAAAGCTCAAACTGATCCTGGTGAAAACTTTTCATAAAATGATACTATAGTTCAAATATTGAACAGTAAAGTAAAAAAATCATTATTTTTGACTTTTGACGCATTTTATTGTTATAGTGTTCAAAACATGAACAATAAAGCTTTTGAGATACTTGACTGCACTATTAGAGATGGTGGTTATTATACCGATTGGCATTTCACAGATGATTTTGTTAATGAATATTTAACTGCTTGCTCTAATTCTCCAGTATCTGTAATTGAACTAGGGTACATTTCTAATTCTATTGATACGAATGGGCCATACTATCATCTTGAAAAGAATATTTTAAAAAAGGCAAAAAAAGTATTAGGTGTTAAAAAAAAAATTTTTGCTATGGTGAATTTTAAAGAAATTAAGTCTGCGTCTTCATTATTAAAATTATTAAAAAATAAAATTGGCTTAATCGATGGAGTTCGTTTCGCGGTTGCTCCAAAAAATATTAAAAAATTTTCAAAAATTATTTCGAGTATCGCACCAAAATTGAAGGGAATTTCTTTTAATCTTAACATTATGTACTTAAGTGAATGGTTTGATAAACCAAAAGTAATTAAGACTATATTCAATAATATATCAAGCAAAGTTGATCGTGTAGCTTTTGTAGATAGCTACGGTGCACTTGCTCCAGATAATATATATTCATTTATGAAAATAATTAATTTATCTTATAAAAATAAATTCGAATATGGTTGTCATTTTCATAATAATTGTGGGCTAGCTT
>MDTC01077482.1_pt1 | contig 21444 bp, 15 predicted proteins | sample 811181 | NCBI WGS metagenome assembly MDTC01 (sample SAMN05326644, study PRJNA326480) | marine metagenome | isolation source: seawater | place: Pacific Ocean: North | collected 2011 | reverse complement strand
CGGTGTCCGTATCGGTGTCGGTGTCGGTGTCGGTGTCGGTGTCGGTGTCGGTGTCCGTGTCCGTGTCCGTGTCCGTGTCCGTGTCCGTGTCCGTGTCGCCGTCGTCGGCGCTGTAGGGCGGGGTGCGGAGGCTGTTCTCGGCGAAGAACTCGGCGAGGGTCCAGGCGTAGTCGACCCCCTCGGGCGCGACGAAGCCCGAGGTGTAGCCGGGGCCCGTTCCGCCCGGCCAGGCGTGGCCCATGCCGGTGGCGGAGATCAGCAGGATGCGATCGTCGCTGCCCTTGCTGTAGACGGTGCCGGTGCCGGCGGGGGAGTAGCCCTCGAGCGCGCTCACATCGACGCTGCTCTCGGTCAGCGCCGAGCCCGAGCCCTTGTAGACGAGCGCGAACATGTCGGCGTTCACTTCGGCATATCCCTGGGCGACCGTGTAGTCCGAGGTGCCGGAGACAGCGCTCGACAGCTGGGTCGAGAAGGCGCCGGAGTTGGAGCCGGCGAGGCTGGTGCAGGTGCTCCTCGCGGTGCTCGCGCTGACCGCGACCGACGAGATCTGCCAGGCGGTGGTGCCCGGAGCCGGGCCTGCTGCGATGCCCACTCCGCTGAAGTAGTCTGGGGCGAGACAGCCCATGACCGCCGCCATGCCGCCACCCGAGGACAGGCCCGCGATCCAGACCCGGTCCTCGCCCACGTCGAGGGAGCTGTCGGCGAGCAGGGCATCGACCATGTCGAGCAGGTCCCCGGAGTGGCCGCTGGTGCGGCTGTGGCTGCTCCCGTAGTAGTCCCAGCAACCCGCGTAGACGCCGCCGTCGGGCACGCTGGGCACGACGACCACCGCGTCGAACGCGTCGGCCACGTCGGCGAGGTTGGTGCGGCTGACGATGTCGGAGGCGGACTGGGCGCAGCCGTGCAGGATGATCAGAGCGGGCCGCCCGTAGCCGTCGGACGGGGTGCCATCCCCGACGATCACGTCCGCGTCGATGTCCCCGAGGGTGGTGCGTTGCCAGCGATCCCCGTCGGCAAACGCGAGGTCATCCGGCGCGACCGGGTCGGTGCAGCTTGCCAGGAACAGTACGGAGACGCCGAGAATCCAGGTACGCGATGCCATGAGGGACCTCCCATGGCCAGAGCCTCGGTGAAACATGACCCACGTGTCAACTCGATGTCGCACCCAGACCACACGATCGGGTCTCTGACGGACTCACCGTAGGAGCAGGTCTCTCAGCGGATGAGGTTCACGCCGTTCGCGTGCAGGGCTTCCAGGATCCGCGCCATGTGTGCGTCGATGGGCGTGTAGAGGATCTGGCGTCCGGCTTCGTCCTGCATCCGGAAGCCCTGCATGCCGTACTTGAGCCGGATGATCTCGACTTGGACGGTGTCGCCGGGGAGGATGCGGTGGTTCTGGGTGAACACGGGCAAGAACTGCCAGGTGGTCAGGGTGCCTGACTTCGGACGGTAGGTGAAGCCGTGCAGGCTGGCCAGCACGCCAGCACCGAGGAGGAACCAGAGGAGGAGGGAGAAGACCCCCCAGGCTCCGCCGTCCCGGATGGCGAGGTAGGTCATGAGGACGGGCATGAACGCGAGGAGTCCGACGAAGAAGAGCAGGACGAAGCTGATGAAGAAGCCGCGATGGGAGGCAGGATCGGCAGCGTCCGGATCCGGTCGCGAGGCGGGCCGGCCGTCCGGCGGGGGAGCCGCGGTCTGGACCGGAGGCGCCGCCGAGGCCGGCTCGAACGCGGTCCCCGGGAAGCTGAACTCGCGGCTGGAGGTCCGACGGGAGCGCGCGACGTTGCACAGCTTCTTCTCTTCTTCCGCCGACAGCGGAACCTCCTCCGCCACCGCGGCGGCGAACGCCTCGAGAGAGAAGTCCCCCTCGGTCGACAGCACCCGCGCGCCCTTCGCGCCGCCGAGGGCCAGCTCGTGCTCGACCAGCTCGGCACCGCCGGCCTTCTTGCGCCAGGACAGCATCCGGGTGCGCCCCGGCCGGAAGCACAGCACGACAAAGGCGGTCTCACCGGCCTGCCGCACTGCGGGCAGGCGGACGAACGTGAGCTGCCAGCCGCCCTGCTCGCTGGTGAACATGTGCTCCAGCGTCTGCCAGGCGTGGTGCTCGGGCAGGCCCGGGATCGGTCCGAGGCGGCCGGTCTGCACAGCTCCGCCAGCGCGCACTGCGGCGCCACGCCAGGCCGCTTCGAGCGCGCGATCGCCGGTCTTCAGCTCCCGGATGGCGGCCGACGGGTCGCGCTGGTACCAGGCAGGCAGCTCGCGGGTCAGGAAGGCATCGACGACGGCTTGCATGGGCACGGACCGGAGCGGGAGGGGGCATGGCGGTGGACACGACGAGCTCGCTGGGCGAGCCCATCGGCAGTGAAGGCGAGGTCCGGCTGTACCGCACCCAGCAGGGGATCGTCTACGCCCACCCGGCGGGCAGGTGCTTGAAGCTGGCGGTCGAGGACGGCAAGGGCCCGCCCTGGCCGCCGATCATCCTGCGATTGCTGGCGTCGTACGCCAAGGACGTCCCCCTGTCCCCGGGTTCGACCGTGCCGCTCGGCAACCCGGTCGCGAGGGGATCGGACGTGATCGCGGTCGCGCTGGTCGACGATGCTGACCCGGGCATGGTGCGGGTCGTGCCGATCAGCATGTTCGAGACCGTGCTGGCCAGGGAGATCGGCACGGCGCAGGTGGTGCAGGGCCTGGAGCGGGTGTTCCCGGGTGGGTTCATGCCGGCGGACCGCGCCTGTCAGCTGACGAGCACCCTCGAGTCCGACGTGGAGGGCAAGGGCGTGCGCACGCTGACCTTCCCGAGCGTGCCCGCGTCGGACAGCGTCAACCAGTTCTGGGTCGGTCCCACGGTCATCCTGGCGGCCCAGGCGGCCGTGACCGGCTGCGTCGCGAAGGACGTCGACCTGCGCCTGAAGACGGCGGGACAGGTCTTCCGGTTCACCAGGAGGGATCGCCAGATCGACGGCGAGCGGGTGTTCGCGTTCGACGAGGCAGGGTGGAAGCGGCTCGGCAACACCCACGGGGTCGGCAGCGTGCCCATCGGTCCGTTCCGGCTCATGTCGGCGCTCTTCATCGAGACCTGCACGGAGGCCCCGGCGGTCTTCCAGGCGCTGCTGGGCCTGCTGGAGAAGGTCCGTCGCACCGAGTCGTCGTCGCGGGCGGGTGGGGGCTCCCTCATGCAGCGCGCTCCGGCGGCCCCGCCAGGGACCCGCAAGACCGAGGCGGCCGAGGAAGACTTCCCCGGTCGCTTCCGGAGGCTCCTGCTCGCCGAGGACTGGCTTCAAGCCTTGGGTCTGCTCGCTCGGGAGGGCCCGTCGGACCTGCGGATCGCCGCCGAGAAGAGCTGGGACCGGGCGGCCAGCGATCGCCAGGCGCGGGCGGCCATTCGCAAGCTCGCTCCAAAGTTCCCCGCGAGCCTCGCTCAGCGGGTGCGGGACGTGCTGCCGCAGTGATCCGCGCCCGGCGGCGGCACGTACCGTACGCCGGGATGCACGCCTGCTCCCTTCGTCCCGGGCCACCTGCCCGGATATGGACGTCAAGACGGGCCGGGATTGCCCGATTCCCGTTGCGCCCTGCGAGCCTGAAGGGTTTGCGACCATCGGGACAACGAGGGATCGCAGGCCCCATCCTGCCGTCCCCGAGCCGATCCTGGCCGTGTGAGGTTCCCCAGCATGCAGTTCGACTTGCAGAAGGAGTTGCGCGATCGACTCCGCCCCGAGGACATCTGGCCCTTCCTGCGCAAGGGCTGGTGGCTGATCCTCGGGATGACCTTGCTGGCGACCCTGGTGGCGGGCACCGTCGCTGCGGTCTCTCCGCGCGAGTACCGGGCCACCGCCGTGATCCGCATCGTCCCGGTCCAGGGTCAGGAGGTCAAGAGCCGCGACGTGCTCGACCTCGACGTGCGCGGCTTCCAGGAGGTCGAGCGCTTCTACCGGACCCAGATGCAGCTGTTCAAGAGCCGCTCCTTCGCCGAGGAGGTGGCCAGCCGCTACCAGAAGAAGTCCGGACAGGAGATCTCGGTCCGGCGGGTGTTGGGGTCGCTGGAGGTCGCTCCGATCGAGCGCAGCCAGCTGGTCCAGGTGTCCGCGGTCGACGGCGATCCCGAGCGCGCGGCCGAGCTCGCGAACCTGGCCGCGTCCACCTTCGTGGACATGAACATCCAGTGGCGGCAGGACCTGGCCAAGAACGCCAACGACTGGGTGCGGCAGCGTATAGAGGAGGTCGGCAAGCGCCGGGACGACAAGGTCCGCGAGCTGCTCGAGTTCAAGCGGCAGAACAACATCGTCGACCGGGGCAGCGACAACGACGGCGCCCTCTCCTCCCGCATGAGCGCGCTCGAGCGGTCGTACGGGCAGATCTCCACCGACCGGGTGCTCCTCGAGTCGCGCCTCGCCGGCCACGAAGCCCTGTTCCAGCGCGGCAACTTCCGGGCCCTGGGCGCCCAGGACGACTTCCCCCTGCCCCCGGGCCTGCGCGAGCTGCACGCCACGACCCTGGCCGAGCACACCGCCATCTCCGCCCGCTACGGCGAGCAGCACCCCGAGTTCATCCGGAGCAAGGCCGCACTCGAGCGCGTCGAGAACCAGTTCCGCGCCGAGGTCCGCCGGTCCATCCAGGCTGAGCGCGCCGAGCTCGAGCTCCTGCGCAGTCAGGAGGACAGCCTCGCCGACGAGCGCCTGCAGACCAAGGACGAGGTCCTCGCCCAGCAGAAGATCGACGCCGAGTACCGCAAGCGCCAGCAGGAGCTGACCCAGATCGAGGCGACCCTGCAGTCCCTGCTCGCCCGCGCGGACGAGCTGGAGATGAGCTCGCACACGGAGTCGAACAACGCCCAGCGCGTCGATGACGCCATCGCGCCCGACTCCTTCATCCGTCCGCGGATCACCCTGACCGTCGGCGCCGGCTTCGTCGTGGGCCTGCTCCTGGGCATGATCGCCGCCCTGCTCCGCGGCTTGCTGGACGACACGATCCTGTCGCCGGCGGACATCGAGACGTACACCCAGCAGCCAGTCATGGGTGTGGTGCCTCGGATCGCGCTGGAGGGCGACGGCAAGGCCGAGCTGCTGGCCCACAACCAGCCGCGCTCGACCGTGGCCGAGGCGATCCGCGGTGTGGTCGCCATGGCCGAGAACCGTCCCGACGGGCGCAGTCCGCGCCGCCTGCTCGTGACCTCGTCTGTCGTCAGCGAGGGCAAGACCACCATCGCGGCCGGCGTCGCCACCGTGCTCGCCCAGCGCGGTCGTCGCGTCGTCCTCGTCGAGGGGGACCACCGCCGGCCCCGCCTTCACAAGGTGTTCGGCATCCCCAACGAGCGTGGCGTGGTCGAGGTCCTCCTCGGTCAGATCACCCTCGACCAGGCGCTGGTGCGCACCGAGATCCCCAACCTGGTCGTGCTGCCTCGCGGCGCGAGTGTGCCCGGTGGCACCGAGCTCATCGGCTCTACCGAGATGGGCGAGCTGCTCGACACCCTGTCCGAGCGCTTCGATCGCATCGTGCTGGACACGCCACCCTCGGCGGCGCTGTCCGACTCGATCACCCTGTCCCGGTGGGTCGACGGCCTGATCGTCGTCGCCCGCGCCGGTGCCGTGTCCCGCAGCCTGGTCCGTCACACCCTGCGCCGCCTCGAGCAGGTGGCCGCTCCGGTGCTCGGCGTCGTGCTCAACGACTTCCGCAACGACAAGACCGGTCGGTACTCCGCCTACTACAGCGAGTACTACTACTACTACTCGTCCAGCGAGGGCGAGGACGAGGACGAGGGCGAGGCCGCCAAGTAGCAGCCCCGCCCTGGATTCTCGCCGCCTACATCGGGTGCTGGGCGACGGTGAAGTAGCTGCCCTGGGGCACGCTCTGGATCTCGGTGAAGGTGAGCGACTGGTTGTCGCCCGCGTTCAGGAAGTCCGTGTTGGCGGTGGTGTACCACTCGGCCGACTGCGGGTTGGCGGCGTCGCGGATCACCACGTAGACGTTGCCGCCCAGGTTGCCCGAGCTGGTGACCTGGTACGCGCGGTCGGCCTGGCCGATGCCGGGGGCGCCCACCGTGGTGCCGGTGTCGAAGGGCTGGTTGCTGAACGTGTACACGCCCTGTCCGGCGTACGGCGTGCCCGGACCGTCCATCATCATCGTCGTGAACTGGCCGCCCGGGAAGGGCGCCCCACCGCCGAAGTTCCACTGCTCGGAGTCGTTGCCGGCGCGGAAGCCGGGCACGTTGCCCTGGTAGTCGTGGGTCGGGATCCACTGCCAGCTGGCGCTGACTCCACGCCAGGGCACGTGCTGGGAGCCGCCGAGCAGGGCGCCGACGGGCTTGAAGGTGTCGGTGGCCGGCAACATGACCGCAGCCTCACCATGGGGCAGTCCCGCCTGGACCTGGCGCATGGCGTGCAACAGCTGGGCGAAGGTCCAGTCGCAGTCGGGATCGAGCACGTCGAGGCAGCGGCAGAGGGCAAACGACAACGCCCCCCGGTGCTGGCCATCCAGCTCGAGCTCGAAGACCGGGCCGCGCAGACCGTTGGCGAAGACGACCGGATCCGTCGGAGAGACGTCGGCCTGGGCGGTGGGCTGGGCCACCGTGCGGGTCACGTCGGAGCCGCCGCCGAAGCCCACATCGAGCATGGTCAGCACCGAGCGCACGGGCAGGTGGCGGAAGGGCGCGGCCAGCTCGTCGATCTGGACGAGCGCGGAGCCACCGGTGGGGTCGCCATCGGCGCACAGGATGGCCGGACCGTCGTCGGTGGTCAGGCCGCGCGCGCTGACCTGGATCAGCACGGTGTCATCGTCGGTGGTGGTCGTGGCGATCTCGGCGAGGGTGCGGCGGATCTCCGCGGCGGTGGCGTGTCCGCGGGACACGCCGGGGAGCACGTCCGCGGCGAGGACCGGGCTGGTCAGGATCCGGATGTTGTCGGGGGAAACGCCCCGATCGAGCAGACGGCTGGCGAGTGCGACGACGTCGTGCACGGCCCCACGCAGGTCCGGCGAGTGGTCGTACCGATCGCAACCGATCAGGACGGCGAGACGGTCAGTCATGAAAACACCTCGTTCGAGCGCCGCCGACCTCCCAGTCAGGCGGGCGGGTGGAGCTGCACCGGCCGATGCAGCCCGACGAATGTAGCGGTGTTCTGCCGACGCGTGGCGTAGTACCGAATCAATCTGCACGGAGTCTTCACGCCCAGGTGAGCAGGCTCGCGAGGTACCGAATCGCGTTCGGGTCCTGGCCCTTCTCCGTGAGGTCGGGCGGTGGAGGCGGGGGATCGTCGATCGCGCCTGGCGCCAGGCGGGCCGGGAGACGCTTCGTCTCGCCGTCGTCGTCCACCTCCAGCACCTCGACCCTGCGGTACGCCGGATCGTAGCGGATCTCGAGCCCGGCGTCGGGGAGCTCCTCGGACAGGCGGAGCTCGGCCGCGCGGGTGAAGAACCACGCCCGGTCCGCAGCCGACGCGCCTCGGCGCCGCAGCACCGGCTCGGCCAGCGCGTCGAACGTCTCCTGGTCCTCCTCGGCAAGGTCCAGGGTCGGCAGCATCGGGGCCTCGGGACCGGCCTGTGCGCGGTAGCGGTACTGCTGAACCAGGTCCGCCTGCTCCGACGGGTCGAGTCGACGGGCTTCGTAGGGGTCATGCACGGCGCCGCCGCACAGGCGAGGGAACACCCGCAGCAGGGACACGAAGCGGTCGGCGAGCCAGGTGCCGGCAGAGCCCTCGTGCCAGTCGGGCAGCTCCAGCTCATGCCAGGAAGGACCCAGGCGCAGGGTGAGTCCGGAGCGTCCGCGCGCCCGCAGCACGGTGCAGTCGTCTCCGGATTCTTCCAGCATCAACCCCGGATCTGCGGAGAGCAGCGCATCTTGCAGGCTGTTCCGCTCGGCCTCGCTGACCAGCATCTCGCCGCGGTCGGCGGCGTCCTGGAGCTGCTCCAGGTCGAGATCCCGGGCGCTGCGTGGGGCGATGACCACCAGCACCGCTCAGTCCTCCCTGGTGACCGGCACCGGCGTGGCCGTCGGCGCCTTGGCACGGGCCCGCTCGTACACCCAGGTCCCGTTCTCGAGCTCGCGGACCCGGCGGAGCACCTGCTCATCCCCTTCGTGCACGTAGAACTTCACGCCCTTGCGCAGGGCCAGCTCCGCTCCGTAGAACTCGGCGCACGCGGCCTGCAGGCTCTCCGGCAGCGACATCTCGCTCCGACCCAGCAACGCGAGGGCGATCGACCAGATCCGATCCTGGTCCTTGGGCTCGATCGGCGTCCAGTCCATTTCAGGCCTCCGGGGTCAAGGTGGTACCAGACGGAACGGCCCGTTGTCCACGTCCGGGCTATCGTCGTCAGCTTCCTGGAGGAGTGATGCGCCGTTCCCTCGCCTCTGTCGCCCTGCTCGCCGCGATCGTCGGCTGTACCGGCAAGACCGACGCCCCGCCCGAGCAGCCCGCGGAGCAGCTCGACGCCCAGGCCCACAAGCAAGCCGCGAGCGCGTTCCTGACCGAGGTCAATGCGACCTACCAGCAGCACGTGCGTGACCTCTCGGAGGCCGAGTGGGCCGCGAACACCCGCATCGTCGAGGGGGACGACACCCTGGTCGAGAAGCAGAAGGCAGTCGCCAAGGCCATGAGCGACTGGCTGGGCAGCGAGGCCGTGCTGGGCCGGGCGCTGGAGCTGATGGAGCACGAGGACGCGCTCGACGATCTGCAGAAGCGACAGCTGAAGGTGCTGATCCACGAGGCGGCTCCCAACGCGGCGGCCCACGCGGAGCTGGTGCAGAAGCGCATCGCCGCCGAGGCCGAGCAGACCCAGAAGCTCTACGGCTACACCTTCAAGGCGATGGGGCAGGAGCGCACCCCCAACTGGATCGACGAGAAGCTGGTCACCCTCGGGGATGCCGCCAAGCGCCGCCAGGTGTGGGAGGCCAGCAAGGAGGTCGGCCCCACCCTGCGCCCCGGGCTCATCACCCTGCGTGAGCTGCGCAACGAGACCGTCCGCAAGGCCGGCTACGACGACTTCTACAGCTACCAGGTCTCCGACTACGGCATGTCCGCCGACGAGATGGACGAGCTGCTCTTCCAGCTGCTCCAGGAGATCTGGCCGCTGTACCGGGAGCTGCACACCTGGGCCCGCTACGAGCTCTTCGATCGCTACGGCGCCCAGGAGGGCATGAAGGAGCCGCCGGCGCTGATCCCCGCACACTGGCTGCCCAACCGCTGGGGCCAGTCCTGGTCGGCACTGGTCGAGGTCGAAGGCCTGGATCTGAACGGTGCGCTCGCCGAGAAGACGCCGGAGTGGATCGTACGCGAAGGAGAGGCGTTCTACGTCTCGCTCGGCTTCCACCCGCTGCCGGAGAGCTTCTACGAGAAGAGCTCGCTGTACCCGGTGCCCGAGGACGCCGACTACAAGAAGAACACCCACGCCAGCGCCTGGCACATCGATCTGGACCAGGACGTGCGCTCGCTGATGAGCGTCGAGTCCAACGCCGACTGGTACGGCACCGTCAACCACGAGCTCGGCCACATCTACTACTACCAGGCGTACTCCCGGCCCGAGGTCCCGATGTTGCTTCGTCGCGGCGCCAACCGGGCGTTCCACGAGGCGGTCGGCACCCAGATGGGCATGGCCGCCAGCCACCGTCCCTTCCTCATCGAGCGCGGCCTGGTCAGCGCCGACACCGAGGTCGACGAGACGAAGCTGCTGCTCCAGGAGGCCCTGGATCTGGTCGTCTTCATGCCCTTCAGCGTCGGCACGATGACCCGCTTCGAGCGTGACCTCTACCGTGGAGAGCTGCCTTCGGAGCAGTGGAACCAGCGCTGGTGGACCCTGGCGGGGCACTACCAGGGCATCGCGCCGCCGACCCCCCGGGACGAGGCGTTCTGCGACGCCGCGACCAAGACCCACATCAACGACGATGCCGGCCAGTACTACGACTACTCCCTGTCGACGGTGCTGCTGTTCCAGCTCCACGAGCACATCGCCACCAACATCCTGAAGCAGGACCCCCGGGCGACCAACTACTGGGGCAGCACCGAGACCGGCACCTTCCTCAAGTCCGTGCTGGAGCCTGGCGGCACCCGGGACTGGCGCGAGCTGCTCAAGGAGACCACCGGCGCCGACATGTCGGCCAGGCCCATGCTCCGCTACTTCGAGCCGCTCATGGCGTGGCTGAAGAAGGAGAACGAGGGTCGGGTCTACACGCTGCCCGAGAAGCTGGAGCGGCCCCCGGGGTTCTGACCGGCGCGGGGTGAACAACATCGACACACGGAGGCCCCTGACGGGCGGCTACGCTGTCGCCTTCCTTGGAGCCCCCATGCGCTACATCCTGGTTGCAACCCTGCTCTTCGCGTGCACCGGCAAGGATCCGTCCCCGACCGACACCGATGCGGACACGGACACCGACACGGACAGCGACACCGAGGTCCAGGCCGTCAGCGACCTCGGCAGCTTCTGTCCGATGGGCTGCAACTGGGAGACCTGCGTCGACACCGAGTCCGAGGACTGCGAGTCCAGCCTGTGCCTGTACGACGGGCGCTATCGGATCGACTCGTACTGCACCCAGCCGTGCGAGGGCGAGTGCCCCGAGGGCTACACCTGCCTGACCCCCGAAGACGGGACCGGTGACGTGTGCATGGCCAACGAGGCCGTCTGCGGCAACGGCATCAAGGAGCGCGGCGAGGCCTGCGACGACGGGAACACCGAGGACGGCGACTACTGCGCGGGCGACTGCTCCGAGGAGACCGTGCCCCCGTCCGGCGGCAGCTTCAGCTTCGGCGCACCCGGCGGCACGCCCATCGAGTTCGAGGGCGACGAGCCCACCGTGTACGCGTACCGGATCCCCCAGGACGACGGCACGGTCGACCTGTCCGTCGGTATCGGCCGCAACGACATCTTCGACCTGACCATGAGCGACGTCGGCAACGCGGACCTGCCCGGCCCGGTCTTCACCAACGTCTTCGTGCTGTTCAGCGTGTGCAACTTCGCTGGCGCCGGCGAGGTCACCTTCCTCGAGAGCTACGACGAGGGGACGAGCACCGCCAAGGGGACCTTCAGCACCGAGATCTCCTGCTACGCCAACTGCTTCGACTGCGGCGGCAACGGGGCGAAGAGGACGTACGAAGGGGCATTCGACGTGCATTTCCGGGATAGGGACTGGTGAGGCCGGCGCTCCTTCTGGGGCTGATGTTGGGGGGGTGCGAGCCGGCGGACTCGGACTCCGAGACGGACGTCAGTGTCGACTCCGACACCGGCTCGGCAGGCTGCGCGGAGGTGTGCACGGCGGGAGGGTGTGAGCTGTCCATGACGGTGCCGGAGGACGCCGTGACCGCGGATCTGGCGGTGGGACCGTTCCGGACGGTGACCCTGGAGTTTCGAGATCCCGCGGTGCCGGCTGCGCGCTGCAGCGAGTGCGCCCTCGTCCGAACGTTCGACCTCGGCGAGTCCCTCATCCATGCGGTCCCTGGCCAGGACTGGGACGTGCACCTGAGGGTCGCCGGAACGCGCTTCGAGCTCGCCAAGGGCTGGTCCGTCGATGATGGTCCGTGGCCGTCGCTCAGGCTCGAGTCCTTCGCCGTCGTGGGACACGGATGGGACGTGCTGGAGGACCTCGATGCCCGGATCGAAGGCGATGGGTTTGAACTGACCCTCGCGCCGGGGACCACCGAGGCGGCGTTCCCGCCTGGGCCCGCGTTCGTCGTCGTGGCGGAGCTGGGGCTGCGCCGGTCGATCACGCTCTCGCCGCCGCAGGTCGATGTCGGCCTCGATCCGGTCGATGTGCCGGTGATCATCGAGTCCTCGGGCTCCGAACCGGACCAGCTGGTCGTGTTCGCACGGGGCGCGGGTTCGTCGGCTCCAGGCGTTGCCCTCCCCCTCGTCGACTCGGAGACCGGTCCGATGGTCCAGCTTCCCCGCGGGCGTTGGGAACTGGCGTTTGACGCCTCGTATGAGATGGATCCTGTGGTCGTGGACATCGACGGGTCGCCTGACCCGGTCGAGCTCGTCCTGCACGCCGTCGAGCAGGACCTCCGGCTGGGCGAGGCGGTCGACGGGGTCGGCGAGCTCCAGCTGGAGCTCACGGCGCCAGGGGGCCAGGACACGGTCTACGTGCTGGGCAAGAGCGGGCCTGGCCAGACCTTCCGTCTGGTGGCGCCGGCGGGGCGCTGGGGCCTGCGGGCACGGCAGGTGTGGGCTGCGACCGCCCTGGGCGAGCTGAACCTGAGCGAGGGCGATCCGATCGACGTGCCGATTCCCGCGCTCGAGGAGTTGCTCGTCGAGATCGACCCGGCCCTCTGGGTCGATGGTGAGCGGGACGGGTCGGCAGGCCGGTGGGCGACCGTCATCCGGACCGAGACCGGAGATCGGGAGCTACTGCGGGACTCCCCGCTGATCGCCGTGCCGCCGGGAGAGTACGAGGTGTCCGGGGGCATGCAGGCCTCCGAGCGTGGCCGCGACCGGTGGCTGCTGACCTTCGCCGACCCTCCGGTCCAGGTGCCACCCATCGAGCCAAAGCCGGCGTTTGAGGCCCGAACACTGGGGCTCGACATCCGACGCGGTGAGACCGGCGCCCAGCTGTTTGCGAGCGGCTGGCTCGTCACTGACGGGCCGGGCTTGCGCCTGGTCGGACTCCGGAGCGAGCAGTCGGAGGGGGCGGCGCCCGTGGGTGACGTGAGCGCGATGTTCGAGGTGGACGGAGATGACTCGTTCATCGGCGTCATTCGGCCAGACCCGTGCCTGCGGATCGCCCCGCCGTAGCGCTCAGCTCCGCACGTCCGTCAGCACCCGCCCCTCCGGATCCAGGGCGATGATCCTGCCCTTCCTGTCGCCGACGACCCAGGTGCCAGCGGTGCCCCGGCGGATGACGGCGCCCTCGGCGTGCTCGAGGACCAGGGTGACGGTGGCGGCGGGGGTGCGGTGCTGCAGGTGCAGGGCGGGCGTGCGTCCACCGGGATCGTCGGCCAGATCGAGCCAGATCAGCAGGACGCGCTTGCCCTCGACCCGCACACCCACGGCGATGAGGCCGGGGTCCTGGGGGGCGTCTTCCCGGGCCAGGAGGACGCGCGACTCCACGCCCAGCTGGACCAGGTCGAGGGCGCTCGGGTCGAACACCACCACCTCGGCGCCGGCGAAGAACGGCTCGGACCACTCGAAGACGTCGTTGCCGTCGTGGCGGGCCGGGACGCGGGCGCGCAGGGTGAGGCTCGGCAGGTCCCAGCGCCACACCTCGAATCGTCCGTCCTCCTGACGGACGATCCCGCGGAGGCTGGTTCCATCCCGGGTGATCGCCTGCAGCTGTCCGTCGGGCCCGACCCGCCACAGGTGGCGCCAGCCCTCGTCGAGCGCGTCGATGACGAGCAGCTCGCCGTCCTGCACCACACACCAGGCCTCGCCGTCGAAGGTGGTGGCGAAGCCGCCCAGGGCGGCGCGGGCCCAGGGGTGGATGGCGCCGGTGCGCAGGTCGACCTTCGAGATCGCCCGCACGCCGTCGTCGAGGTCCTGCAGCGCGATGAGCCGGTGGCCGTCGTCGCCGACGACGAGGTGGTCGGCGGGCAGGGGGAACTGGCGCAGCAGCCGACCCTGGGGATCGATGAGGCGCACTCCGGCCGCCCCGCAGGCGAGGAGCAGGCGGCCGTCGGGGAGCACTGCGAGGTCCCGGACGGCGAGCTCTCCGGTGTCGGAGGCAGGCCATTGAGTACGAGAGATGCCGGTTGCAGGCCGATCATCCCTCGGTCGATCCCGCTGGAGCGCCCGGGCGCCGGAGCCACCCATGAGCCTGTCGACCAGGCCCCGGTGGAACGCGGCGTCGGTGAGCGGAGGATCGGCGATGAGGGCGCGGGCGAGGCGCCTGCCCAGGCGGCGATCGAGGGCCTGACGCGCCTCGGGGGCGTGGTCGCGGTTGTAGTCGTTGGTGGCGAGCAGGGCGCGGGCGAAGGCCTCGCGGCGGGAGATCCCCGACGGGCCGGTCTCGGCGAGGAGCGCCTGGGCGCGGGGGAGGAGGTCGAGCGCGTCCTGTCGGGTCCAGGCGGCGGCGAGTGCGCGGGCGCCGGTAGGACCGGGATCATCGAGGGCGGCGCGCAGCCAGTCGCGGGCGTGCTCGCGCAGGGCGGGCTCGACCCAGGCCACCTCGAACGCACCCATCAGGTTGCCGGCGGCGGCCCGGGTCTCGGCCCAGAGCCTGCGCAGGGCGATGGCCTCGGGGGCGTCCGGACGGAACAGGGCGATCGCCTGGCCCCAGGCGTCGTGCCGTCGGGCCAGCAGGACCGTGCGGGCGAGGTCCCCTGCGAGCATCCACTGGCGAACGACCACGTGGGGGTCGAGCTCGCGACCCTCGGCCAGCTCGGCGGCCTCGACCAGCAGTCCGTGGACCTCGAGCAGGTGCACCGCCTCTGCGGGACGCAGGAGCAGATCGGCGAGCACGAAGGCGGCCTCGATGATGCGACCGTGCTCCTCGAGGGTGCGTGCCGCCGCCTCGTAGCGCAGGCGCAGGGCGCGCTCGACCTCCATGCCGCCGACCACCATCGCGCTACCCGACGGACCCCGCAGCGACGGTGTCAGGTGCTCTCGGAGGCGGCGGCGCCCCCCTCCGACAGGTCCGCTCGCCGTGCCCCCCAGGGGGATGGCCCGACGGAGCGCGGCCTCCAGATCTCCCCGGTCGAAGGCGGAGAAGATCTCGTCCAGCCACTTCGCGTCCTCCCGCGCCAGGTGACGCAGGCCCACGAGGCGCCGCAGGAAGGAAGCGAGGCGGTGGCGCGCGCGATCGACCCAGGTGGCAGGGCGCGGCGGCGTGGGCACCCGCGGGTCCAGCGGACGCATGGGCGCGCGGGGCCGGAGCCGATTCAGGAGCCCTTCGAAGGCCGACAACAGCGCGACCAGCGGGCGTGCCCAGGTCGGCGGATCCCGGGTCAGGGCAGCGTCCTCCACAAACCTGCCGGAGCCCCCCGCCCGCTGGAAGTGCCCGTCGTCGATGAAGTCGAACTGGGAGAAGTCCACCCGCAGCGAGCGGGCCGGCTGCACGGCGGCGCGCAGGGCGTCCAGCTCGGGACCGAGGCGCTTGCCCTGGACCAGCGCCAGGTCGCCGAGCACGAGCCAGCGGCCGGGATCGATCCGCTTGCCGGCCTGCAGTCGGACCAGCGTGCCGGCGCGGATGATCCACGCGCTGTCGGGGCGGGCGTCGAGGCGGGCCCACTCCCGACGGTCCAGGGGGGTGCCGAGCAGGACGCCGTCGTCGGGGACCAGGGGCGTGCCCGGGAACGGCGCCGCTAGCGAGCGCAGTCCCTCGAACGTCAGCCACCAGCCGCCGTCCGCCTCGCACAGGATGCACCCCGGCTGCCACAGGGCGAGAACCCGCCGTCGAGCTTCTTCTTCGCCGAGCAGGGACAGGTCGAGCCACAGGCCGCGGGCCGCGACCCGACCGCTCCAGGCGAGCCGGCGAGGGTGGATCATCGCAGCCGGTCCGGCAGGGGGATCTTGTAGAGCACAGCGCCGTCCTCGACGTCGACAACGACCAGTCGACCCAGGGTGTCGATGCCGGTGAGGTGACCGTGGCGGGGCCGGATGGCGTGGCTCAGGAGCGGCGCGTCCAAGGTCAGGATCGCCGCGTTCCGAGGGCCTTCCGCCCCGAACAGGGTCTTGCGGTCGTGGCCGAGCACCGCGACCTGCAGCCGGGCCTTGTACATGCCCACCACCTCGCCGCTGAAGCCGGTGGCCCGGGGCTCCAGGGACGGCACCAGGGTGGGGGCGGCGTGGGGCTGACGCTCGCCGTCCCGACCGTGCAGCAGCCAGGCGTCCTCGGTGCCCACGGCGATCGCGAGCTCTCCGGGGCGGCGGGCGTCGGTCCGGGCGAGCACGCGGTCTGCCGCGCCGGGCATCGATCCGAGGACGCGCCACGCCTGGTCAGCCATGGTGACGATCGGGCCATCGTGGGGATCCTCGAACGGCAGCAGGGACTCGTCGCTGCCCGGGGCGTCGGGGGCGAGGGGCCGGTGGAGCCACTCGATCAGGCGTGCGTCGGAGCCTGAGCGCTGCAGGAAGAAGGCGCGAGGGGGCTCCTGGCCACGGTCGGACGTGCGGAACGCCAGGGCGGCCTCGGAGAGATCGTGGAGCAACCTGTGGGATCGGCCGTTCAGCAGGTCGAGCAGCCACAGGGTGCCTGCTGCGTCGCGCAGCACCGCCGCCGCCCGCGGAGCCCGCTCTGCCGACCCGGTCCGCCTCCCGCGAACCGCGCCGAGGTCGCGGGGAGAGGAGAGCAGCCACAGGGAGGTGACGCCGTCCAGCTCGATGCCATCGGGGACCGGCAGGGTCGGGGGCGTGCCGCGCCAGGCCCCCTTGCGCCCGCCCGCCCACGCGATCTCCAGCACCGAGCCCCGCCGCACGAGGGCGACCGGATGCTGCCGCACCCAGCTGATGGCGAGCACGGGTCCGGAGAACTCGTGGGTCTGCCACTGCAGCTCGCCGCGGAGCAGGGCGTCGGCCCGGATCCAGACCACCCGCCGGCCGTTGATCAGGAAGAGCCGGGAGCCCATTCGCGACCAGCGCAGGCGGATCTCGTCGAGGGCGGCCAGGCTGGGCGCAGCGGATGGCGCCAGCGGGTCCTGGAGCAGCTGCAGGGTGACCGCGGGGCTCGGGGTCGGCAGGCGCAGGCGGACCGGCACGTCGCCGAGCAGCTCGACGTCGAACACGTCGTCGTCCAGCGCCTCCACGGTGGACAGGGCCTGGTGCCCCGCCCGACGCGCGGCCGCGGCCAGGGTAGGGCCGCCGAGTCCCCAGATCCGGTCCAGCTCGGGCTCGTGGTCGAGGGCCTCGAGGACGTCGGTCAGGTCGTCCGCGCTGGGCTGGCGGACCGTGCGCTGGTTCAGCCACGGCACCAGGCTGGCCATGCCGACAAGCGGGGCGTAGACGAGCTCATCGCCCGCGCGCCACACGATGGTCGGCTGGCCGTCCGCGTGGCGGATGCGGTCGGCGAGCACCAGCGCAGCGGCGGCGAGGACCAGTCGGACCGCGCCCAGGGACTCCGGGCCGGTGCCCAGCCACAGGATGCCGCGCCAGCCGCCTTGCGGACGGGTGCGGGCGAGGTGGAGGAAGGGCAGCTCGCCGTCGGCCGCGCGGCGGATGAACTCGTCGGGGGCGGCATCGGCGAGGGCCCACGCGCTGGCCAGGAGCTGGTCCCACGAGCCCCGTCCGCTCACCCCGTCGATGCCGTCGGGGTCGCCGAGGCCGGTCAGCTGGGGGGCGGGGATCGGGCCCAGGGCGGAGGCCAGCCGCGGCAGGTACGGACCGAGCACCTCCGCGACCTCGGGGTGCAGGGTCGCGAGCAGCGGTCGCCACGGCGACAGGCTCGGGGGCAGGGCCGTCACTCGGCGCCCCAGGCCAGCAGGGGCTCGACGTCGATGTGGCCGATGTGGGCGAGGGAGATGATCCGGCCGAGATCGGGGAGCACGGCGAAGGGGGGATCCTTGCCTGGGCAGGCGCGGGCGATCGCGGAGGCCACCAGATCGACCGGCAGCGTGGGGCGGAGGCGGGTCGGCAGGATCAAGCTCGGAGCAGCAGGATCGCGGCCCAGCCACGTGGCGCCGTCGACCCAGGGCAGGGCGTCGCTCATGAGCAGCAGGCCGTCGTCGAACGCCAGCCCGCGCCAGCGGGGCAGGCGCTTGTCGCGGGACCAGGCGGCTACGGGGATGGCGGGTCGGGGCACCCACACGGCGGCCGGGGTGAGCGGCTCGGGTCGGGGTTCCCAGTCCACCCGGAACGTCGTCGTACCCGGGGTCGTCGGCTCCTCGCGGAGCATCAGCGCTCCAGCGCCGCGACCAGGCGTGGGCGGAGCGCGTCCAGGCTCTCGGGCAGCGCGTCGGGGTCGAACCCGGCGTCGATCTCGCGCAGCACGCCTTCGATCGACAGCACGTCCCCGTCCTCGGCCAGCAGGGCCTCCCCCGCGCGAGCGAGGCGGGCGGCGCGGGCGACCGGTCCGGCGGCGGCGTCCTCGGCGGCGGCGGCGAGGGCCTCGTTTTCCGAGCTCGCCAGGAGCTCCCGCAGGGCCTCCTTTGCCAGCGCCTGTCCCTCGGCGTCGGGCACCGCGTAGACGATCGGCCAGAGATCTGCCTCGTTCGGGCACTCTCGGCCAGCCAGGACCGCGGCCGCGGCGACCAGCTTCTGCAGCTTCACGACCCGGCGGTCGGACAGGCGCACGCCCTGGGCGCGCAGGGTGCGGACCACGCCGGCGAGGGAGCGGCGCACCGGGGCGAGATCGGCGCGGCGGGCGGCGGTGGCGAGGGCGTCCACGTCGGACAGGGACGCGGTGCGCGGGTTCGCCGGGGTGCCGGACCAGCCGGCCTCGAGCAGCGCCTCCAGGTCGGGATCGAGCACCGGGGTCACGAACACGCGCAGCAGGAAGCGGTCGGCGAAGGCGGACAGTGCCGGATCTGCCGGCAGGGCGTTGGACGCGCCCACGCACACCCGCAGCGGCGAGCGCACCAGCGTGCTGCCCCGGCGGTAGACCCGGTCCTGGAGCAGGCCGAGCAGCGTGTTCAGGATCGCGGTGCTGCCGAGGAAGACCTCGTCCAGGAAGGCGACGTCGGCCTCGGGGAGCATGCCCTCGGTGCGCGCCTCGACCACGCCGTCGCGCAGGCGCTTGAGGTCGACCGGGCCGAAGATCTCCCCGGGCTCGGTGAAGCGACCCAGGAGGTACTCGAAGAAGTTGCCGCCGAGGCCGGTGGCGACCCTGCGGACGGCCTCGGACTTGGCGGTGCCCGGCGGACCGATGACGAGCAGGTGCTCCCCGGCGACGGCGGACAGGGCGATGAGCTGGACCAGGACGTCGCGCTCGACCAGGCCGCGAGAGGCGTCGGCGAGGGCGTCACGGAGGCGGGCAGCGGGGGCGTCGAGTTCGGACATGGCGGGGGGCTAACGCCGTGGGAGCGGGCGTCGTGCGCGAGTTCAGCGGGGGTCGGCAGCGCTACACGCGGCGGGTCAGACGCAGGATGGTCGGCCCCCGAGGGAGGCTCCAGGTCAGCTCATCCTGAAAGCCGTCGCTGCGGTACAGGGCGACGGCACCGGCGTTGTCGGCGACCACCTCGACGAGGATCCGCGCGCAAGCATGGCTGTGGGCGTGTCGGGTCGCCTCGGCCAGGAGCATGCGGGCGAGGCCCCGGCGGCGGTGGGAGGGGCGCACCCCGAGGCTCGACAGGTACCAGGCGCCGGCGGGCAGGGCGGGGCGGGCGTCACGCTGGGTCTGCAGGCGGCGGTGGAAGCGCTGGAGGATGGGCAGGCGCGCGAGACCCTCGAGGGGCACCAGATGGGCGGACTCGTCGCGGGTCCACGCGCCCGCCTCGCCGCCCAGCAGGAGGGCGACGACCGCACCCCCGTCCTCGATGACCGTCGAGTTGTCGGGGCCGATCGGGTGTCCCGGCAGGTCCCAGCAGCGCTGCAGCAGGCCGTGGGCCAGGGCAGGACCGCCGTCCTGGGTCGACCAGGCCAGCAGGGTGCCGCCGGCCTCCTGGATGAGGGGCACGGCTGCGGGGCCATCGTCGGGACGGGCCGCTCGCGGCAGGGGGATCAGGTCCGATCCTCGAACGTGTCGCCTGGATAGCGCACGATCTCGATGTTGCCGGTGCCGTCGCTGCGAACCAGGTCGTCGCGGATGTCGGCGTCCCGCAGCTTGGCCCGCAGGCGCGCCAGGTTCACGTCCCACTTGCGGCGCAGCTGGGTCGGATCGGCTCCGTCGTTCCAGACCTCGCGGGCGACGATGTCCCAGGCGACGGGCCCGTCGAACACGACCAGCTCGGACAGGATGCGGGCCGAGATCCCGGACAGCACCAGGGGCGCGCCGCCCTCGCGGGTGACGTGCACGGTGTCGAAGTGGGCGACCACGCGCAGGGGGTGGTGAAACGCGCCGCGGGCCCGGGTCGCGTCGGCGCCGGCATCGGAGAAACGCACGGCGACCGCCGAGAACTTGCGGTCGTTGACCTCGAAGGTGTCCCCGGGCTCGAGGGTGCGGGCCTCCCCGCCGAGGCGCAGTCGCCAGCCCGCGCCGGTGGTCCAGAGCTGGGCTGGGGCTGCGGCGTCGAAGCCCGGAGTCAGGCGGGGCGCGGGGTGGGTCCACAGGGAGCAGCTGGTGGTCAGGATCCGCCGGGGCAGGCCGTCGCCCTCGAGGGCGAGCACCTCGTCGGGCAGGGCGAGATCGCGGACGGTGAGCGGCAGGTCGGGCGCCACGTAGACGACCACGCCGGGGCGCAGGGAGACGGAGGTCTGGGGGCGTCCGTCCACGGCGAAGCGGCCGCGCAGGGCGAGCAGGTGCAGCTCGGAGCCGCGCAGGCTGATCATGGCGTGAGCCTCGGAGATCCGGCCGTCGTCCAGGTGGAGGGCGGCGGTCCAGAGTCGACCGATGAGGTCGCCGTGGCCGAGCTCGTGGATGGAACCGTCGGGCAGCTGCAGGGAGACGGTGGGGCGCATGGCGGCAGGGTAGCGCGGGGGTGGGCCGACCGGGAGTCAGTCCGCGGAAGGCGCGCGCACGGCGGCGAGCACGAGCAGGAACAGGGGCACCTCGATCCAGGCGTGCACCGCGGCGAAGGCTCCGTAGAACGCGCGGCCGAAGCGGAAGTCGACCAGGAAGACTGCGGTGATGACGATCGAGATCGCGACGATGCCGACCCAGGTCCACGCGGGGGTGCGCAGGCGACCGGCGGGCCCGGAGAGGGAGGGTAGAACCAGCAGGATCATCACGTAGTGGGTGCACTGGGCGAACACGATCGCCGAGAAGATGTGCTGGGCGGCGGGCAATCCGGTGATGATGTCGGGCAGGTAGGCGCGCAGGTTCGCGGTCAGGGTGCCGGCGTCGAGCAGGCTCCACTCGGGTGCGCCCAGTCCGAGTGCGGTCGCGAGCTCCCAGGGCAGGCCGGTGGCGATGAGCCCGGGAACGACCAGGAAGACGAGCGCGCAGGCCGCGAGCACGAGGCTCCGGTCGGCGCGACGGGAGGCCTCCAGCACGAACGGCACCGGCGTCCAGTTGTGCAGCACGGCGATGGCGAGCAGGGCCCAGATGGGTGCGAAGAGCAGCCCCAGGACGAGGCCGGTGGTGAGCAGCAGGCCGGTCGCGATGGAGAGCAGCCCCCCGCGCGCCCAGGCCGGGGCGACCGCGAGCACGAGGGCCGCGGCGAGACCGAGCTCGACCACGCGCCCGATGGACGGGTCGAGCAGGTCGAAGAGCATCGCGAGCCGTCCGGCGCAGATGGCGGCGAGCAGCACGGCGACCGGCACCAGCCACAGGCCGACCCAGCCGGCGAAGCGGTGGCGGATGTAGCGCATCTCCTGGACCACGTGGGGCAGGCCGAAGACCGCGAGGGTGGTGGCGTAGGTCGCCAGGGGCGCGACCACCGCGGACACGGCGGCGAGGGCGAGCAGGCTGACCACAGCGACCCGGGGCACGCCGGCCAGGTGGAGGGCCGGCGGGCGGACGAGGGGAGCGGTGCGGGTCAGGGTGGGTGCGATGGGGGGTATCCTAGG
>MDTC01090573.1_pt1 | contig 21450 bp, 30 predicted proteins | sample 811181 | NCBI WGS metagenome assembly MDTC01 (sample SAMN05326644, study PRJNA326480) | marine metagenome | isolation source: seawater | place: Pacific Ocean: North | collected 2011 | reverse complement strand
CTGACTGCTGGAGAGCGGGCAAGGTTGAACAATCGTTTGTTTACTCCTGGCGCCACCACGATCGGCGCGGCTGGCCTGGCATCTCAGTCAGTACCTGGGTTCAACGATCAAGTCGCAGCAGTTGGAGAAGTTGGAGCTGCGGCGTTAACCAACTTGGCGGCGCCATTTCTCACAGGGCCAACGTCAGTTCTGGAAGCTTTCAACCCAGACATTCCTGTGGACGAATTGAAACGTAGACGTCAGCAACGACAAGACCGCGTAACCACTGAGATCAAATCGCCGCTAGCGCAGCAGTACGCGAAGCAAGCTCAAGAAGCTGTCGCCCCAGTGTTACAGGAAATAAATCAAAACCCAGTTCTGAACGCCCTACCTTTTGCCGACATGTTGGAATATGGCGCTGATGCAGTAAGCGATTTGCCGGAAAGAGTGCGCTTCGGCGCTGGCGCTTTGATCGATAGTTTTGGTATCTAACTGTGGTTATTGAATCGGTCGCAGCAGCCAGTGCAATTTTGAGTTCTATCAACGGCCTGATCAAGCAGGCTAACGAGACAGGCTCTGGTGTGCAGCAACTGATGGGCACAATCTCTGACTTCGGGGAGGCGCTGACGAACTTCGAGATAGATCGAAAGTCCAGCACCTTCAAGCCTCTCTCGCAGAACGACCTCTTCAAGATAAGCCAACTCCGCAAACAGCAAGAACGGTATTGGAAGGACATACATGACCTTCTGATCGTATTAGACCCAGACCTGCTGAAAGACTTCGAGCAAGCAAAGGCCGATCAGGAGGCCGCTAGACAAAAACACATGGCGATGCTGGCAAAAAAGCGCAAGGCGCGAGAGAAGCTCAAGCATCAAATTACTGTCGCCGTCACGACATTCATCATAGGCGGGACTGTTGCTGTCGGGGTCATATTTCTAATTATCAAGGCATTCACATAGGGGGCAAACATGCCAACGCCAAGGAAAGGAAAAGCAAAGGTAAAGGTCACTGCGTCGGGCAAGAAGGTGTCATTCGGACAAGCTGGTAAAGCCAAGGGAGGCGGCGCACGGGTCAAGCCAGGCAGTGCAAAGGGTGATAGTTATTGCGCCCGATCGCTGGGGATCAAGAAGCGGCTGCCGAAGAAGAAGCAGAACGATCCAAACACACCAAACAATCTAAGCCGTAAACGCTGGAAATGTAGCGGCGCAAAATCAAGGAGGAGCTGATGCCTAAAGTTGGCAACAAAAAGTTCGCATACACAAAGGCTGGTAAGAAGAAAGCCAAAGCCTACGCAAAAAAAACGGGCAAGAAGACAAGGAGCAAATAATGCCAGGTAAGGGACTCTACGCTAACATTCACGCACGTCGCAAAGCTGGAAAAAAGCCACGTAAACCAGGTAGCAAACTGGCGCCCAGCGCGGCAGATTTTAAAGCCGCTGCAAAGACCGCAAAGAAACCAAAGACCAAGCGCAAAACAACACCTAAAAAGCGCTAACTGTACCTATATTGTACCAAAGGCCCGCAAAGCCTTATGCAGCTTGAATGTATCGGTTGTCCCAAATAACCGACCAATACTCTATTGTCGTTAACTTTCAATAACTTACGATAATTAAAGGTAATTAAGTCAATCACCTAGAATGTAGTAAAATCATAGTTGTCGCGTTAAAATAATTTTGACGGTGTACCAAACACTGTACCAAGCAAAAGGATTTAACGTATGGCCACAATTCAAAAGCGTAACGACAAGTACAGGGTGTTGATTCGCAAAGCTGGGCAGCCTGTAGTCTCAAAAACATTTAGCAAGCTTGTGTTGGCCAAGAAGTTCGCCAACCAGGTTGAGGCGGATATGGAGAAGAATGAGTTTCGGGCTGAAAAAGCGACACTTGGTTTTGTTATCGAGGATGCTCAAGCGACGCTACCACTTACATATCAGAAAGCAAAAATGTACCGGCGCCTGCATAAGTTGGTTGGAGACATCCCTTTGCAGGATCTAACAGCGCAGTTCCTGATCGACTTTGCGTTACAACGTAGCAAAGAGGTCAAGCCTAGCTCGATCGCCGTGGACTTTTCTTACATACGGGTGATGCTGAAGTACGCTGAAAACAGGATGAACTTGCGTCCGTCCATCGAAGAATACAATCGCGCAAAAGAGTGGCTTAAATCTGAGCGTATTTTGCAGACAGCGGAAGCCCGAGATCGTCGTGTTTCAGACCAGGAGCTTGCAGAGATAGCTAGCAAACAATGCGGCAATCATACGTTTGATCTAGCAGAGTTGATGCGCTTCGCAGTTCTGACAGCTATGCGCAAAGGGGAGCAGTTCGATCTGCGTTGGGCTGAGCTTAGTGAAGCCGAGCGGACTGTTGGTGTGTGGCGCAAGCATCCCAAGCGCGGCAAAGTTTACAGTCGAGTGCCTCTCCTAGAGGAAGCTTTTGAAATTATAAAGAAGCAACCAAATAGAGGTGGCAGGATTTTTGCGATCAGTGCCTATCGTGCTACTGAGGTTTTTAGGAACTGCAGAGACCAAGCCGGTATTGAAAACCTACGCTGGCATGACCTCAGACATGAAGGCTGCAGTAGATTGCATGAGCTAGGGTTAGACTCTATGACCGTGCAACTGTTCAGCGGCCACAGAGACCTGGCGATGCTTAACAGGTACACACATTTGAAAGCCACAAACGTTGTTGAACGACTTAGGAAAATGGATCTTTAGTTGTTGATCACTTTTAAGTTGTAATCTGAGCCAAACCTTCAGCGCGTTTTGCCTCAAAAAACTCCTCCACAACAGCTCTATCAGCAACGCGTTGCCTTCCTATCTTGTACGTTGGCAATGTAAAAGTTTCTCTGCAGATCGAGTTCAGCAAAGACCCTTTCGTCATTCCAAACAGATCAGCTAGCTCATCGATGTTTAGGTAAGGACGTTCCATATCACTCCATGAATTTTTTTAGTTTTGTATCACCTACGTAATAGGTGAACGTTCTAGGCTTTTTTTGAAAATGTATTTCTATATCACTGCCATTCTGCGCCCCATGGGCTTCCCATATGTCCGCAGGTATTTCGATAAAATCTGCACTAACGCTGTGTTTGTCGTCGTAAGTAACAACGCAAGCCACCGTCAAAGTTGCATCAATCTGCTCCGCGCTAAACGACGCCTTGTAAACGCCATTTTCATCTGGCTCGCTATACTCCGTAGATATGTGAAGCTGCCTTCCATCTTTGATCATTAGAAGATCGCTCTGATCCATTCCGGTATCAAAAGTCGCCGTCGATTTTTTACCTATTATCTGAGCCATCAAAGAATACGTAGAAGCTTCGTGTCTTTTTGCTGCCTTGACGCCTGCTGTTATTTCGCCTTGAGTAGATCCCAGCATCAACCAGGCATACTTAACGCCGAGCAAAGTTGCTAGTCTCTCGCCCATTCTTCGTCGGGGGGTAGATTCACCCGCAAACCACTTTCGTACAGCTTCTTGACTAACGCCAAGTTTGGTTGCGATGAACACCTGCTGACCCCTACCGTATTCAGGTATATCAGAGTTAGACCGGCAAGCTTGTGCCAATCTTTTTGGAAAGTTGTTCATGACAATTTAAAGTTGTTAGCTCAACCGAGAGTTTAAACAGTCAACCTGAAGTTGTCTACTAATCTCATCAACACATTTTGTGTTTTTTCTTTTGTATCTAACGACTTCTTTACCGCTCTATCAGCCGCAGTATCTGCTAACAAATGAACGATGCGTACCGGCTTCGTTTGTCCTTGCCGGTGCAGCCTTGCGTTAAACTGTTGATACAACTCAAGACTCCAAGGCACGCCATACCAGACAATCAAAGAACCACCCTTCTGCAAATTGAGACCGTGCCCTGCTGACGCTGGGTGCGCGAGCAGCGGCCCTGGTAACTTATTTTCGTTCCATTTATCTAGGACTTTCGGGTCTTTACCTAGCAACGTTGATTTTTTCAGTCGCTCTTTGATCCGATCGGCGTCAGCCTTAAAGTTATATGCAATCAAGACCGGCTCGTTTGACGACTCAACAATCTCGGCTAAAGCGTCTAGCTTCGCGTCGTGCAACACCTCATAACCCTCGTCTGTGTAGATCGTCCCACTAGATATCTGCAGAAGCTTGTTTATTTTTACCGCCGCGTTGGCCGCAAGAACCTCACCTTGATCCAGCTCAATAAGGAAATCTTTGTGCATCTGGTCGTAAAACTTGCGGGCTTTTGGCGGCAAAGACACGACTACCTCACTGTCTACACGATCCGGCAGCTCCAGGTAATCTTTGGCATCCATCCGCAGGACTAAGTCTGCTACGCGCTCTTGCATATCTTTTGCGCGGTCAGGGCGCACCTCGTATTGAGACCATTGGGGATTCCCTACCTGGCGGCAGAAAGATTCTAAGAATTTGGTTCTTGTATCACCTAGCCTCTTGCCTCTATCCAGCAGGTAAATCTGCGGCCACAGCTCCATCAGAGAGTTCGGCGCGGGTGTTCCCGTGAGCTGCACCATCCTTTTGATCGCTCCCGTCTTCACAACTTTTCTTAACGCTTTCCACCTCTGACTTGCGTGACTCTTGAAGGAGCTTGACTCGTCGATCACTACGCTGTCGTAGTGCCAGTTGGAGCCTAAATTTCCTACGAGCCATGGCAAGAGTTCCCTATTAATAATGTGTATTGGCGCCGACGAATGTATCGCCTCTTCTCGTTTGGCGGGGCTAAGTCCCGCAATTACAGAGAACCGCAGCGCACGCAAGTGCTGCCAGTTTTCTATTTCAGTCGGCCAGGTATGCTGCGCAACACGAAGCGGCGCCACGACCAGCACTTTCTTCACCTCTTTCGTTGCAATCAAATCAACAAAAGCTGTCAGAGTAGAAATCGTTTTGCCTAAACCCATGTCCACCCAAAGCGCGGCCATATCGTTGTCTTTGATAAATTGCGCAGCTCGCAACTGGTACTGATGCAGATCTTTGTGATTCAGAATAAGAGTTTCCCCTGGTCGATGTTGTCCACCACGTATACGTGGAACCCATGCTCTTTGAGCTTTCGGTGGATGGCGTTTTGATAGGGTGTCGCTCTGTTGCCAGGCGCTTTGAATTCAATCATCAGACACTCGCCATCTTTGAAATAAATGCAGTCAGGTACACCTCGTTGCGATGTGCTGACCCATTTGAAAGCTAGCCAGCCGCGCCCGCGAGCGTATTCGTTTACCGTTCGCTCGACGCGCGACTCCCTCATTTTCTGTACCTAAAACTTTCGTAGCCTTCTGCTTCCACAGGCAGTCCTTTCGCCCACGGTGGCAAATCACACATAAGCTCGTTGAATTCCTGCAACGATCCGTGGCCGATCGGTGTGTCGGCAATGACCTCGTCGTGGACTGTTAGTATTGGCCGGTATCCTGCCTCTTCTAACTTGAGCAGAGCGTTGGCTAACAGATCTCGGGCCACGGCCTGAGTAATCGACTGCGTGATCGAGCCACCGAACGTCTGAATTTCTTCGTATTTGTGTGTGTAGTTGTTTTTGCCGACGTATGTGATCTTGCCTTCCTTGATCGCGGCTTTTGGAAACGTCAGCAATCGGCCCGAAGGAAGCTTGAATAGCAAATCGTTGCGTATCATTTTGAAGTCGCCCGCTCTTGTCTTCTCGATCCCTCCGTTTTGGATTGCTTTGCGCGCTGCCCTGTCTATGTCTGCCCATAACTGCACAATCGGCTTGTTCGCACCGCGCCAATCATCACGAACCTTTGTGGCGATTCTCTCGTCTATTGTGCTTCCATAAATTTTTGCCATGCTGGTAAACGCTTTCGATCCACCCTGGTACGACAACGCTAAGCTGGCAACTTTCCCGAGAAATCGTTGATCGTCAGTAACCCGATCGTAGGGTATGCCCTGCATGGCAGAGGCCGTCACTTTGTAGAGATCAAGGCCATCCTTAAAACTTTGAAGCACTGTTGTGTGCCCCGCCAACCAGGCAATAACCCTCGCTTCGATCGCGCTGTAGTCACTGACTATCAGTCGATGTTCGTCGCTTGCGATCAGCATTCCTCGAAGACAAGAAGCAAGCGCGCTCATTGGTTCACCTGGCAGTTGCTCGTGATCTCTCTCATTCAGCAGATCTATGACCGCGTCCACGTTTTTAATGGTCGGCCTTGGTAAGTTCTGAGGTTGAAAGTGCTTACCGCCCCACCGGCCAGTGGCCGCTGCACAGTACATGGTTGTTCCGTGCGCCCTGCCATCTTTGCCCAGGCAGTCAATCATCGCTCTGTATTTTTTCGTGCTGCTTTTTGAGAGAGCCTGACGTATTTCCAAGAAGCGTTTTACTTTTGGTTCGCGCACGGTCGATAGCGCGTTTGCTATCGCTGCTTTGTCATAGCTCTGCAAATCAAAGCCTTGTGATCGCACCCACTCAAGAGACTTAGCGCGTGATCTTGTTGAGTTCATGGCGCCGTCTGTGAGCTTGCCAACCTCTTCGTTCATTTCGTTTTCTAATTGATCGATGATGGCTATCGCATTCCAGCAGTTGCAGGCGTCCAACCTGACCCCTCGCCAGTTCATCCTTTGATCACATTCCCAAACTTTTCGCTCAAACGCAGACAGCGGCCTAAGCTTTTTGCGTATGGCTCGCTCGGCTATGACGTCTTGAAGGCAGTAGTTATGTAGCTCTTGCAGCAAACCATAATCGTCCACGCGTTTTCCGCGATAAGGCTTACAGAGGCGTTGGATAAGATAGTGACCTCGCTTATCTTTCGCTTCGTCTTCATCTAAGCCAACGAACTTACTGCAGTCCCCTAACGCTCGCGGATAAGCTTGCGCAGCAGCTAACGCTGCCGTGTCCGCCCACTGCGCCCAGGGGATAGATCGCCAGCCTAGCACCAGCTCCCAGATACACAGCTCAAAAAAAGAATTCCAGGCGGCAACTGTTGCTCCTTGATCGATCAGATCAAAAAACCGCTTAGGTTTATCTCTCCCTGGCAGCCATAGCGAAGGCGGTTCGTCGTCAACCGCCCAAGCCATGCACAAAACCTCAGTCGAAGGGTGGCAGGCGTAACCATACGCACCCGTAGACTTTAGATTTGCAGTCGAGTAAGTCTCGAAATCAACACTGATTACTGCGTTAGAAATTCTTTTTCCTCCGCAGTCAGATCGTCCTCTTCAATCACCTGAAAATCAGGCCCAGATTCGTCTGACCCGCCGAACAACTCCCCTTCACTAGCCCACTGCACTGCCTCCAGACTCGCCAAAACACCTTTAAAGGAGTCGCGCTGCCAGTAGTAGAACCGGATCTTCGCATTCACAAAGTCGCCCCCACGGGTAAGCCGCTGACCTATCGGGTCTTCTTCGTCTACTCGCTGCGTCTTGTTATCCACGACCGCAGGTTTGTTGCTGTTTTTCGCTGTGAGCTTGAAAGCATTGCCCAGCTCAACTTTTTGCTCATCTTCGTCCAGCGTTTCGTTCAGTTCGTCGCCATCAACGAACGGTGTGTACATGGATTTGCGAGAGCCTTTGTGATTCTCTTCCGCTAACTTCTCGATCACTGCCTCAATCTGCTCGACCTGCGCTTTGTTTTTCTTCTTGTTGATTATGAATTGCGCGTTGTATTTGGGAGTGCTGTCGCCGTAAGCGTCTTTCTTCCAAAGGTGTGGGTAGCTGATCCGCACGTTCTCTATGATTATGGTTGACATCTTTTACGTCCTTAGTCTTCGATTACTTGAAAGCCATGGTCGATCTCCATTGCAGATCTCCGATCGGAGTTCTTCACTAAAGTCGCATGGCCTTTTGGTTTCGTGATGAGCGCATTAACGTCATCACATTCATCCCCCAACATGGCTAACGCCTTCGTTGGTGAAATTGGTTTACGCGAGTAGACCGGCTCGTTCGTAAGCAAGCCCATTACGCGAATAGCTTCGTCTTCGTCGCTCCATCGTCTGATCGTGCGAGCCTCAACTAATTTGTAGCCGTCGATCTCCTCGCCGTTCATAGCTAGTTGCTCGGCATATTTGGAAACCTTGTCGCACCAGCTCTTTATCAAATTGAGTTGCGGCAGAACGTCCGCTAATTCGCTCGTCGTCAGCTCGTCAGGTTTGGTTAGGTCTTTGAATGAGCCAACTTGTTGGTGGACGTGATCGGACAAGGCGCGGCACCTGTCGGCGGCTCTACAGAAGCGACATTGCGACTCCCCTGGTGCATATTCCGCGTTGTCACTTAATGCAGCCTCTGCGCCAGGGATCAACACATCTTTGCCCCAACGCAACAAATCCTTGCCGCGCATAGTGTGCGTCTCGATTGAGTTAAGACGCGGCTGAACGATCGTCATGTGGTAGGTGTCTATCTGCGCGTCAAACCCAAACTCGTTGTGAACGCCGAGCGCATAACATTTGAGTTGATCGCAATCTGCTGCAACCGGAGTGCGTCCCATCTTCAGGTCAACTAAATGGGCTTCACCTCCTCTGTAAGCAATCGCTAAGTAATCAGCCGTTCCAAATCCACCTTCGGCCCACATCGAGTAATCAAGCCTGCGCTCGATATACACCCGTTCTTTTGGCAGCGATCGGCAGTAATCTACATAGACTGAAACCATGCTTGCCATTTCGCGTGTAACTTCGTAACCGTTAAAGGTTTCCCCAAGTAAATGATCTGGGTCTATGCCTTCGCGCAAGCACTGCTCTGCAAGCTCATGACCTGCCGTGCCTTCTTCTGCTGCGGCAGATGACGTGTCTTCTATACCTTCACTGGCCTTGATACTGGCAGGGCATTTCAGCCACCGATGCGCGGAGCTTGCACTCAAAACTGCGTGGGTCGGGGCCAGATCGAGTTTGCCTTGCATCATAAATAATCAACTGTAAGTTTGTGTCGGTGGAGAAGATGGAGCATGATACAGACAAATTGCTTTTGCAATTTCATTTGTCGATTTACTTACAAAAAAGGAAAAAAGTGTGAGTGATAACGAAAAGGTTCTCGCTGGACGTCAAGTGAACGAGGCTCTTGATGAAGTCAAAGAGCTGTTCTCTCTGCGGTCAGATCGCCAGTTGGCTGGGCTGTTAGACATAGAGAAGCAAAACGTGTCGCGATGGCGTGCCTTCGGTGAAGTGTCCGCGAAACGTGCATGTCAAATTGAGCAGGCAACACAGGGTCGTGTGACCTGGTCGCGGCTCTGCCCTAACTTAGTTTGGGAAACAAAGAGGCTTTTCAACGATGCGCGCTGAAATCTATTGGATGGTTTACGACGCGGCTAGAGCACTAATCAAGTTGTGCGAGTGGTTGATAGAAAAGCTGCACGATTTAGCGCTCTGGGCAGACGAGAACGCCAGCAAATACATCTGATCAGGGGGAAACATGATCGAGCAATATGGCCATCGCCTAGTAGAACGCGGGTATGACATCGTGCCTCTTCTGCAAGGGAAGAAGCGCCCGCCAGGTAACCAATGGCAAAAGATCCAATCGACACCGGAGCTGGTTCGCGAGTGGGTTAATACAAACCCAGACTTTGGGATCGGTGTGTTGTGCGCCAAGACGTCTGGCGTAGACATCGATTGCCGCGACGCGGCGATGAATTACAAACTTCTCAAGTGGTTAGACAGCAACGTCGGCAAGGCGCCGGTTAGAGTAGGCGATAAGCCTAAGTGCCTGGTGCCATTCCGCAACAGCGAGCATATGCGAAAAATGCGTAGCAGCGAGTTCGAGGATGACACAGGGACAACGCACGCCGTGGAGATCCTTGGCGCTGGCCAGCAGTTTGTCGCCTTTGGGATACATGAACGGACAGTGCAGCCCTACAAATGGGTGAACGGCCCGAAGCTATCTGATGTGTTCTTCGACGATCTTCCAGAGCTGACGTCAAAACATGCCGAGGCATTCATCCATTTTTTTGAGTCGGAAGCTAAGCTGGCGGGCTGGACACCCGTGAAGGAAGGCAGCGCTCAGAAAGCAAAACAAGAACACGCCCTGATGAACCTAAAGGCAGCGCACGAGATGAGCGCTGAAGAGATAGAGGATGTGCTGTTCACCTATTACAACGACGACCTGCACTACGATGATTGGGTAAAAACAGGGATGGCGCTGCACAATCAGTTCGGGGGCGAAGCAGAGGGTCTGGAGCTTTGGACTCGCTGGTCAATGGACTCCACCAAATACGTGGACGGTAGCTGCGAGGATAAGTGGCAGTCATTTGGCGACTACCATGGCAGCGACGTAACGATGGCGACGTTGAAATACGAAGCAAAAAAGTCCGAGAGCGTCGATCTCGTAGAGGATGAGCTGCCCACAATGCTAGAAAAATGGGCGTTCGTGCAGGTAGAGGGATCGGCGCGGGTGTTGCGAGAGGAGCTGCACAACGATCAGATCGTCTTATACAAGACAGAGGATCTGCGTAAAGAGTACGCGAACCGAAAGGTTCTTGATCAGTCGAGCGAGAAACCAAGATTAGTCAACCTCACCGATATGTGGCTGGAGCACCCTGATCGCCGCACTTACAGCGCAGGTATCTGCTTCGCTCCAGAGAATGAGCAGCAAGGCCGGTACAATCTTTGGCGCGGATGGTCTTACCGAGCCACACCTGGTGACGTCGAGCCCTTTTTGAGCTTCGTCCACGAGGTTGTCGCTGACGGCAACAAGGACTACGCGGCCTATCTGATCGGCTGGGCAGCGCAGCTCGTGCAGTTCCCACAGCAGAAACTAGGTGTCGCTGTGTGCCTGCGCGGCCAAAAAGGATCAGGGAAAACATTTTACGGTGAGTTGCTTGGTAACTTGTGCAAAGCGCACCACCGCATAGTGTCGAAAGCCGAACATGTCACCGGCAAGTTCAATAGGCACCTTGAAGACACATTGTTGCTGCAGTGTGATGAAGCTTATTGGGCTAGGAACAAGGCCGCTGAAGGGGCGCTAAAAGATCTGTTGACCAACCCTCGCATCACTGTCGAGCGAAAAGGAATGGATTCGTACAGCTCTAATAATTATACGCGACTCCTATTCACTTCTAATGAGGAGTGGGTGGTGCCAGCCTCGCTAGACGAGCGAAGGTTTGCGATCTTTGACGTGAGCAGTTGCAGGCGCCAGGACGCTAAATACTTCGGCTCGCTGCGCAAGTGGTATGACCAGGGTGGAGCTGAGTCATTGCTCTGGTATCTCAAGCACTTTGATTTATCGACCGTAGATGTCAGAACGGCGCCGCGCACGGAGGCGCTCGACGAGCAGAAGCTTCACAGCCTGGACACCGTGGATCAATGGCTGCTGGACTGCCTGCAGGCAGGCGAGATCCGTGAACAGCGTATGAACGGCGAGATCCTGCAGTTCGGCGCCGACGAAGTGAAGAGCAGTGTCTACCAGTGCTACGTCAGCAGCGTGCGCGGAAGATTCGACGCGGTGAAGAAAGAAGCCCAGTTCTGGAAACAGCTACACAGTATCGAGGGCTTGATCGCAGACCAGACTCGCAAGCGCGCCGGTCAACGCTTTGTGAGCTATGTGCAGTTCGTTGTCCCAGAGCTAGCGATTGCCGCATTCAACGATCATCACAACATCGACAACAACTCATGGGTAGCAAACGGCGTGCAAAGTATTGACCCTCTCGATCCAGATAACTGGGATGACGACGATACGCCGTTCTAATGAGTCAACCATAAGTTGTCAATCGACTTGTCATTGGTGTACAGTTCAGCTTGTCGAAAGCAATGAAGCACAACTGATAAGGAGATCGACATGGAAAGACATAACGGTTGGAGAAACTACGAGACATGGCAGGCTGCACTGTGGCTCGACAACGAGGGTTACCTTAACCACATGCGGCGCGAAGGTGAAATCAAACCCGAAGCGATCCGAGAGGCGTTAGAGGAAATGTGCTATGTCCCATGGGGCACATTGCTAAGCGACGTCGTCATGTCCTGGCTCAGTCAGGTTGACGTTGATGAGATCTACAACAACCACAAAGACGATTAACTTGAGCACTGTAAGACAACTGCAAGTTGACTTGCAAATTGTTCTTGAGTTACGTTGTAACAAATAACGATCGAAGAAAAATAAAGGCCAAGGAGCCATTGTGTCACATCTTTGCGAAGTAAGGTTAGAAGAGGCGGGTGTCTCGCTGACCATCAGAGAGGCCGACCACCCAATTTACTGCTACGAACTGTGTTTAGAAGACACATCGTCGATGACACGCATGAAAACAATCGGATCAGAAGATCTCACCGATCTGTTGCGTCGCCAGGCGCTTTTGATCCAAGCATTTATAGAGCACTGAATGGAGGAGCATCTCCCGCAGGGTGCGCAGCAGGCTCAGTGTGAGCCTTGCATTGTCAAGGACGTGAAATAGACCTGATGATCAATGACCCGCTCCAATGGTGGAAACACATCCAGGTCAAATCAGGTTAACTGCTGCACTAAATTACAACTTTAAAGGGGGCTACAACTATGAGTACACTCTTCTACGAGGCGACTCGGGTCGTCATGGACGGACGATTGTCGCGCATGTTCCGAGGAGTAAGAGCGAAAGGCGAGCACGCTGGCGGCACGATCGACCAAAACCTGAAGGTAGTCGAAGCGGTCGTTGCGGGCTATCAGCTCGGCAAATCTACGCTCGACATCGCAGATTCTTTAAACATCAGCCGATCGTCCGTGGAAAAGATCAAAGGTCTGAACCGCGACCGGTGCCAGGTTAATGGAGCCTGAAGATGGAGCAAATCAAAGCAACGTGCGCGGTAGCAGCACTGATCGCAATGATCGGTGTCTCTGGCAACTGGGATTACGAAGACGACTTGCGATCAGAGGCCGTCTACTGCGAGCGCTTGGCGCTCGAAATACACGCCGATTGGCTAAACATTAAGGAGGCGTGCGATGCCAGACATTGAGTACGTTTGCCTGCGGTGCCGCAAATTAACCGAGCTGGTCGAGCAATGCACTGTAGACATGGAGCCTTATGGCGACCAAAGAGTGGAGCGCGTGACCTACGAGATCGTGTCAAGTTGCTGCAACGACGACGTTGAGCGCGTCGAGACCGATCACTACACAGTACACTGATGCGGCCATCGTTCGATAAAAAGAAAGCAGCAGAGCAGGCCAAGCGCGATGCTGCGATTCAGGCTTATCTGGACGCAGGAGGAGTTATCGAGCAAGTCGATAGCTCTGAGTATCAGCGCGAACGTGGCCGACTAAGCAAAGCAGAGATGAGCAAACGAGCGTATCTAATGCGTGGGTACAGTTAATTTGTTTTTTTTTGCGCGTGTAACTTAATTTTTATGCAGCCGTTGATACAACATATATAAACAAACGGAGAAAGCGATGAAGATCTACATGATGCGATACACCCCTGAAGCTGAAGAGCCAGTGATCATTGCGTTTAGCAGCAAACGCGAAAGAATTAAGCGTCTATCCTTCGAGACCAGGATGTGCGATTACTCTTGCGCTTACGACGACTCGTTTGAATTTTGGGAAATAGACATGAAACCAACCAAAAGAGACATGATCGAGCTGTTCAATAACCCGTATGCGTGCAGGGTGTGCTGAGCAAATTCCAAATGTGCAAGGCACGCTGATTCCCTACCCTGCACGCTGAAACCCCCGTCTTTTCTACTCTTTTTCTTTTTTTTTAATTAAGTGAAGGGTGTGTAAAGTAAAAAAGTAATCCAGGGGCAGGAAGAAAAACATACAGACAAATGTCTATACCCTGGAGATGTGGCCCACGCGTGCGCCCAGCGTCTGGATTTGTTTTTTTTCCTCGCACACCTTGCACGCCTGATCATTCCAACAAAATCAATGACTTAGGCGTGATGGCCTTGTGCATGGGTCTTTGTGCCCTGCACAGTCTTGTAGCACCTGGTATACAACCAAAACAACTGTAGCCAACTTGTGATTGTATGTGCATAATCGCGAATCATAAGCAACTGATTTATCAGGTAAAAACAATGGCGAACACAAAAGAGATTGACCTGGCGCAACTTGAGCACCTGGCTAAGATCGGTTTGACGGAGGAGCAGATCGCCGCGAGCCTTGGTATCGCTCGCTCTACATTGGAGCGCCGCAAGAAAGACGACGAGACTTTTCGGACTACCTTAAAAGAGGGCAAGGCCGCAGGTATCCGCGCCGTGACGAACGCGCTGTTCAAGGGCGCTGTCGAGGACGAGAAGCCCGCCAGCCAGATCTTCTTCCTGAAGGCCAGGGCTGGCTGGTCTGATCGCGTGGAGGTCGAGCACAGCGGCGCCGTTGGCGTTGACGTGCAGCTAGACTCAGCGATCCAGGCGCTCAAGGACGCGGGCATCGACCCGTCGAAGCTGTAGATCGGTTGTAAGGAATAACCGAGGTGCCCCGTATTCATTGGCCTGACAGACACCTTGGTACAGTTGGCGCTGTACCCGTCCATGTGGAAAATACAATTGTCAATGAAATCAGTGGCTTACGTAGCCCCGATCGCAAGCGGATCGTTCGAGCACCAGGGCGCCTCCGCATAGGCGCGCTTCGCAAAACTGGGACTCCGGCTGCGGGTGGCTACGGGGGGATATATCGACGTACACATAGAGGCCGGTTTTGAAAAGTAGTCTTTCAAAAAAAGGGACTCCTGATTTGACGGAGGAGCAAAAAGAAAAAGCTGCGGAAATTGCTAAAGCGATCGCCGTGGTTAAAGAGCACAAGCGAACGCATCGCTTGGACTACTTCAAACCCTACCCCTGGCAAAAAAAATTCTACAAAGCTGGCTTATCAAACAAGCAGCGACTGCTTATGGCGGCGAACAGAGTCGGCAAAACGGCATCGATGGCGGTAGAAGTCGCCTATCACCTAACCGGCAACTACCCCGATTGGTGGCAAGGAATCACATTTTCTAAGCCCACGTCTATTTGGTGTTTGGGTGTTTCGGGCGAGCAGCTTCGTGACGTGTTGGTCAAAGAGTTGTTTGGCGCTTACTTAGGCGACGGTAAGTTCGACGGCAACGGTCTGATCCGCCAGGATCAGGTTTACCAGGTAACTCCGGCCATGGGTACGCCGCGCCTCCCGCGTGATGTTGCGGTACGCCACGCATCAGGCAACACCTCGCTGGTCAGTTTCAAATCGTACACCCAGGGGCAGCACGTCCTTATGGGATCATCGCAGGATTTTATTTGGATCGACGAGGAGCCTGTAGACCCTACTATCTATCCGCAGTGCCTTACTCGAACTGCTACGGGTAATGGTGGTGAAGGTGGTTACGTCACGATGACGTTCACTCCAGAGAATGGTGTCACTGAGTTGGTCAGCCAGTTCATGGACAACAGACAGAAAGGTCAGCACCTTGCGAATGCGACCTGGGAAGACGCGCGGCATCTGAATAAAGAGACGAAAGATCAGTTGCTGGCTGCGATCCCTGAGTATCAGAGGGATATGAGATCCAAAGGCATCCCTGTTCTTGGGGAGGGCATGGTGTTCCCGATCGCGGAGGAAGCGATTCAGTGCGATCCGTTTGAAATACCGCCGCACTATAAGAAGCTTGCTGCTATCGACTTTGGGATCACTCACCCAACCACAGTTGTGTGGACGGCTTATAACCCAGACACAGACGTGATCTTTGTCTACGACTGCTACAAACGCGAGGGTGAGATACCGGCAGTTCACGCGTCAGCGATAAAGTCCCGAGGAAAAACGATTCCTCTGATCTACCCGCACGACGGGGACTCTACTGAAAAGGGGTCAGGTCGGACGTTAGCTGAGATGTATATAGAGGCTGGCGTTTTGATGATAGGTAAGTTCACAAATCCCGACGGCACTAATTATGTTGAGCCTGGTTTGATGGAAATGCTTGAGCGCTTCCGCACCGGCAGGCTGCAGGTCTTCAAAAATCTAAGTCCCTTTTTTGAGGAGTTCCGGCGTTATCACCGGAAGAAGGGAAAGATCCACAAAGAGTTTGACGATCTAATCGACGCAACGCGATACGCAGCTATAAGCGTTACTCGTTACGGACAAAACAATGCCGAGCAGGAAGCAGGCAACAACCGAGGATATACAAGCCATGAATACGATTATTGATGAACAAGAGTTGCTGTCCGTCCTTGAAAGGAACATCGATAGCGCTGATACCTACGCTAACAGTGAAGTCGGCGCTCAGAGAGACAAAGCCCATAAATACTACTATGGCGAGCCAATGGGCAACGAGGTTAGGGGCCGCAGCCATCACGTTTCGATGGATGTTTTTGATGCCGTAGAGGCTGTTAAGGCAATGATGCTGGAGACGTTCAGCGCTGATCGGAACATCTGCCGGTTTGACGCGCAGTCGCCCGAGGATGATATGGGCGCTCGCATGGCGACAGCCTGGGTCAATTACAATTTTTATCGTCAAAACGACGGAATGAAGATCTTGCAGGATGTCATTCACGACGCGTTGGTAGCTAAAACGGGTGTTGTGAAGCGTTATTGGAAAAACGACTACCGATACGAAGAAATGGAGTTTGAGGGCATCAGCGAGAATGAGTTCGCTGTGATGATGTCTGACCCTGCTCTTGAACCTCTAGAAATCATAGAGGAGCAGGTTGAGGTTGCTGACGAGCAAACAGGGACTGTGTACTCCCAGGCAGCCATTTCTGGATCGATGCGCCGCCGCATTAACACAAGCAAAGTTTGTGTTGAGACTGTTGAGCCAGAGGATTTTCTAATCAATCCGCGAGCTAAGACTGTACAAGATAGTGATTTTTGTTCGCATAGGATGGCTCGCACGCGTGGTGAGCTTATGGCAGAGGGTTTCGACGAGTCTGTTGTTAGCAAGCTCGATGAAGAAGATCAGCTAAAAGGCGACGGTTCTATCGGTCGCGACTCCATTGACAGCTTCCGCGCCGATCGATTTGGCATTAACGACTCAAAAGATCGTGAGTACGTAACTTTGTACGAGTCTTACATAAAGAAGCATGATCCTGAGATAAACGAGTGTGTCTATTACAAATGCACGCATTCGCGTCATACGATGCTGGACGTGGAGCTTGTTAGCGAAATGCCTTTCCGCACGTTCTGCCCGTTTCCTTTGCCGCATCGTTTTTATGGAATGAGCCTTGCGGACGTCTTATGTGATTTGCAAAAGACGATGTCGTCTTTGAAGCGAGGCGTCGTCGATCATTTGATGTTAACGACAACATCGCGTTGGGTTGCCAACTTATCTTTGGTCAAAAACCCGAGGGACTTGCTCGACAATAGAGTAGGCGCGGTGGTGGATGTGATGTCACCAAACCCAGAAAGCGTTGTGCGCCCTCTTCCCACGCCGCAACTGAACGGCAACGTTTACTCCGCAATTGAAAATTTTGAGCAAGAGAAAGAGTCTCGATCTGGCAGCAGCCGTATGGCTCGTGGCATGGACTCGACTGCGGTAAGCAAGCAGAACTCGTCTGACCTCATCAACACATTTATGAACGCGAGCAATCGGCGGATCATGGTGATGTGCCGTAATTTTGCGGAAAACTTCCTCAAGCCTCTTATGCAGGATTTGTATTCCCTGGCGGTTGAGTACGAAAGCGAAGAAAAGTTACTGCAGCTAGATGGGCAGTTTGTGCCGATCAACCCTTCCCTCCTGGGTGATCGCACTGAAATGTCTGTCGCTGTTGCTCTTACTCCTGAAGAGCAGCAACAAGAGGCTCAGAAGCTGCTGATGCTCGACGCACAGTTCACTGCGAACCCCGCAGACCCGACGGTTGGCGGTTTGTATGGGCAACAACAGCGTCACGCTTTGCTGAGCAAGGCTTTTCAGTTGATGAACATTAAGGACGGAGGCAGCTTCCTGGCTGATCCAAACACTCCTGAGTTCCAGCAGATGCAGCAACAACAGCAGCAGCAAGCAGAGGAAGCGCAAGCCAGACAGCAAGAAATGGAGAAATTCCAGGCTGGCATGACGGCGCGCCAGGTTTCTGTGATGGAAGGCCAGTTGGAGTTGGACGTTGTGAAAGAACAAAACCGAATGCTTTTGGAGCTTGAGAAGCAGGAATTCGCAGAGGACGAGAAAGAAGCGCGGCTGATGCTCGACACAGAGAAGCACTTGCACGACGTCGAGCGCGACAAAGCTGAGTTAGAAATCGAAAAAGAGCAGAAGAGGAACGTGAGCATTGGCTGATCCAAACAGATTCGACCGATTCATCAACGACACGCGGTCTCGCAAAGAAACTAAGCGCGACTACAAAGCCGTGTTTCAAGAATTCAAAGCCAGCAAAGCGCAGGAGATTGCGCAGCCAGCGGAGAAACCGAAGGCCCAAAAGGCCAAATCAAAGCAACCTAAACAGGACTTTTTAGAATGAGTGATTTAGAAAATATGGAAATGGGCGAAGTACAAGCAAAAGCGGATCAAGCCAGAGCGACTTTGAGCAACCCAATTTTCCAAGAAGCATTTGAAATGATGAATCAGGGGATTGTCGATCAGTTATTAGCGACGCCCGCAGAAGCGTCAGTAGAGCGTGAACGCCTCTTCTCAATGTTCAAAGCGGGACAAATGTTCGTGAACCAATTTGCTAGCCTCATCAACAACTTAGAGTTGCGCTCGCAACCTGAAGGTGATTAAAATGAGCGAAGTTACAAATGAATCAGTGGAGCAAACCCCCCAGGACTCCGCTGATACAGACCCGATCTCAAGATTGACCGCGCTTTTAGAATCCGAGCTGGAACAAACTGAAGCCGAGACAGAATCCGATGATCAAGAGGCCGTAGAGGCCGACATTGTAGAAGCAGAAATCGCAGAAGAGGCACAGGAAGATGCTGCCGAGGTCGAGGAGGTCTTAGAAGACCCAACCGATGACACCGAGACAGAAGATCCTGAACAACAGACTTTCGACGTTGATGGGGAAACCTTGACGCTTCAAGAGCTGAAGTTAGGCCATTTGCGACTCAGCGACTATACGCGTAAGACGCAGCAAGTCAGTGAACAGAGGAAAGCACTAGAGGCTCAATCCTCAGAGACTGAAGCCACGATGAACGCACTTATGTCCGCAGCGGGCGCAGACCTTTCGCGTTTTGAAAGCGTGAATTGGGAACAAGTCGCTGTAGACAACCCGAGTCAATACAAGCAAGCAAAAGCGGCGTTTGAGCAGACTAAATCCACCTACGACTTGATTAAGGCGCAGGCAGAACAGTTTCAAACAAAGCAACAGCAACAGACTGACGAGGCTCTGAAAGAGTCCGCAAAAGAAAGTCTGACTGTTTTAAAAACGAATATCCCCGATTGGAGCGATGATCTGTATTTCAAGATAGGTTCATACGCTCGTGGGTTAGGTGTCAGTACCGAGGAGTTTAACCAGGTCTCCGATCATCGACTGATAACCGCGTTGTGGAAAGCTATGCAATTTGATGAGGCTAAACAGGTGGCGGCGACTAAAAAAGTTAAGCCGTCCGCCAATAAAACTTTGTCTGGCAGCAAAGCGGATTCGGGGAACATTTCTCAAACGGAAAGCTCTAGGAAGATTCGAGAGCGACTAAAGAGAACAGGTTCCCAGCAAGACGCCGTTGCAGCCATCTTGGATAGGATTAAATAGTCATGCCAACAGTAGCAAATACGCTCAAGACATACGATATGGTCGGTAAGAAGCTCGATTTCGAGGACATTATCTACGATATCACGCCAACTCAAACACCTTTTATCAGTGGTATCGGAACCTCCACTGCCGAAGCGACTTTGCATCAGTGGATGCAAGGATCTTTGGCGGCTGTAGGTTCAAATGCGCTGGTCGAAGGAGCCGATGCGGGTGCAGCCTCAACCCAGACTGAAGTTGTCAAAACTGCGAACACGCAGATCTTTGGCAAGGTAGTCCAGGTGTCTGGAACTGCTGAAGCGGTCGGCACCTACGGGCGTACATCGGACTTGGCGAAATCAATCAGTCAAGCCGGAAAAGAGCTCAAACGGGACATCGAATATGCGTGCGTGGGATTAACGCAAGCAGGAACTGCTGGTAACGGCAGCACTGCTCGTCAGTTAACTTCTGCCAGCAATCAGATTTCCGCTACCACTACAAACACAGCAGGTTCCGCAAGAAATTTCACGGAAGCACTCCTGTTGGACGTACTGGAAAAAACCTACAACGAAGGCGGCGAGCCTAATGTTGTGATGGTCACCCCTTCTCACTCTGTTATCTGCGCCGGTTTTGCCGCTTCTGCAGGTCGTCAGCGTGATTTTGGAACAGGTCGTGAGATTACTAACGTGGTGGATATCTACGTGTCCCCGTTCGGAAGTGTATCTACGCAAGTTAATCGCTTCCTGAAATCAGACACTGTTTTGGTTTTGGACACTGAGTATTGGTCTCGCGCAGTCCTTCGTCCTATGCAGACGATAGATCTGGCCCGAACCGGCGACTCTGACAAAAAACAGATGCTCACTGAGCTGACATTGGTCTGCGAAAGTGACATTGCGTCAGGAAAGATCGACGCTCTGAACGCGTAAGTTTGCTCAACCCCCTGAGCACGGCCCCCTTCGGGGGGCCACCCTTTTCACTAACAGGTACTTGGAATGTCTGATTTAAAGAACGTGCTTCAGCATGACGAGATGGACGACAAGCTTCACATTTCGCACTCCCAGGATGTGGCGCCGATCATCGAAAGCAATTTGCGTGCTCGGAATGAAGCTGACAAGCACGCCAAGTGGGGCGATTGGAATAGAGTTGCCAGCATACCAGCCGTCGTTGCGACTCAATGGATGAATGAAGGGATCAACATTCTTGCTCCAACGTATGAAGATCAGAAAAAAATAAAGAAGAAGCTCAATTCCCCAGAGTACGCGTATTTGCGTACACGCGGCGGACGTCTATGAGTCTCTCTACATATGACGGCCTGAAGGTCTCGGTAGCCGATTGGCTGAACCGTGAAGACCTGAGCAGCGTCATACCAGATTTTATTGAGCTTGCGGAGAACCGTATCTTCCACGAGCTTCGGGCACCGATAAACGAGAAGACAGCAGACCTGACACTAGGATCTGATGGTTACGCCACGATCCCCAGCGACTACCTGGAAGTGAAAGATTTGTTTTGGAATTACAATCCACTTTCTCGTGTGTCCCTTACTCAGCTTCACAGCTATGTCGATCGTACTGGCGCGGCGCCAGAGGTTTTTGCCAGGGAGCAATCGAAATTTCGCGTTTTCCCAATACCTACGCAGGTGGCGGGAGACACTCTTCGGATGATCTATTACTTTACTCCAGAAAATCTGTCTGCCACGGCCAGCACAAATTCTATTTTCCAAACCGCTCCTGAAATTTACTTATATGGAACGCTTGTCGAAGCCGCTAACTATCTCGGCGGTGATGGATCTCGTTGGGAATCGGGTTACCAAAGCGCAATGGGGAGAGCCTTGCAGCACGCCAAGACCAGCGAATACGCAGGTGCATCTTCACAGGTTCAATCGGGGTATTGATCAATGTCATCATTTTTTGAGCACATCGGAACCGACGTACAAGACGCAGCCGAGGTTAGTGCTTTAGCCGCACAACAGGCGGCGGAGGCAGCAAAGGTTGCCGCAGAAACTGCGAAGAACAGTGCCGAAGATTCGGCAACAAACGCTGCAACGTCGGCAACAAACGCTTCGTCTT
>MDTC01128800.1_pt1 | contig 21457 bp, 14 predicted proteins | sample 811181 | NCBI WGS metagenome assembly MDTC01 (sample SAMN05326644, study PRJNA326480) | marine metagenome | isolation source: seawater | place: Pacific Ocean: North | collected 2011 | reverse complement strand
GCCGCCATCAGACGGGTCGAGGGGGTCGGTACCATCACCACTGACAACAGACGATGCTGTCATCAATACGAGAAACAATGCCACTAGCATGCTCAGGTTCTTTCGCTTATTCATTTTCATTACACTTCCTTTTTGTTGTAAACCATTTTAGAGAACCCACTGTTCTCTCTTTCCAGGACTTGCCAAATTAATGACTCAGACTCTGGGATTTTAGTGGGTCGAAGGCTACCGCCGGAGTTAATACTCAATGGCAACCGGAAAAACGGCTCGCTATCTAGCGTAAGTGGGCTGTTGCCACATCCGTTATTTCCTTGCAGTTGCCTGTTTTTTCCTCCGATTTGATTCAATTCCTTCACGGTCGTTCATAGGGAACCCTGCGTTCCCTCTGCCATAGCGCTGGTATTGACCCTATATCAAGAATGTGCCAATAGGACCCTTTTGCCCCATCAAGGTGTTAAACGACGCAGCTGTGCTTGGAATTTAGCAGTCCTCAAGAAAAAGAGTACTGGAGTAGATACTGTTCCCACGATGAGTGCGACGAGTAGTAATGTCCCCCAGAATTCAATTGCACTAAATGACAGTGCCCAGAAAAACCATCCTGCGACGACCCAAAACATTGGCCCGTATCGGCGAGCATATAGCGCCATTCTTGCTCTTGATGTTCGATCATCATACAAACTGTTGACCTCGTTTTCTGGGAGATAACCTTCGTCGACAGCACAGCGCACACACACGAGATAACGGGGCCCGTTGCCATCAATGAATTGGTCCTGTGGATACTGTCCCTTACACAGCCTACAGGTTGCCATCGTACAATCCAATAGCAGACATTTCTTGAACGCTTCGCAGGCTTACTGACAAAGGAATCTGTCGAATATCGCTTCTCCTCCAACTGAACCTGCAGATTCAGGATGGTATTGGACGCCAAAGATTCGGTGCTCATTGTGTGCTAAAGCCATGACGATGCTCTGAGTATTGGCGTCCCATTCTGTAACCTTTAGATGGTCGTTGGTGGGTGTTAACGATAAACTGTGATATCTTGTCATAATTAGGTGGCTTGTTGCCCCTATCACCGAATCTGGAACTCCATGTACAGCACCGAGTTTGCTTGGTGTAAGTTCCCAACCCGCGGCTAAACCCAACGCTTGATGACCTAAACAAATACCCAATGTTGGGGGCGTCTTTCCATTAACTGCAAGATTAGCAAATTGCATTGTGATATCTGATTGTTCAGGCCTCCCAGGCCCAGGTCCCAACACAAGATGTGTTGGTCTGATCTCCGCGAGTAAGGAACTTGCATCATACAAATCTGATCTACCAGGTACTACAATGACTTCTACACTATTCGATGCTAGCGTGTGGATAATATTCCATGAAAACGAATCTAGATTGTCCACGAATAAAACCCGCTTGATTTCTGGTTTCATAAGTTCAACATTATCATTCCAGATAATTGGCTCCGGATATTCTGGCTCTACAACACGGATTAAACCTGTTTCTCTACCTGCAATTAGTTGTCTAATTGTGTTAGTAATAGGAGGTATGGGGTGCAAACTTACTGAAGTTGACCCTTGAGGAGTCTGTGGAGTTATTCCTGCGGGAGAGTAATTCCAAGCGGCCTGACATATTGCCTGAGCCTTCCATTTAGCTTCCTCGACTTCTTGCATCGGGTTGGAACCAATGACCAAACCCCCACCTGCTTGAACTGTTGCCTGCCATGAATCCCCATCAAAATGTGATTCCATTGTTCGAATCAAGATATTCCATTGTGAAATCTTCGTACGTGGATCAATGTGGCCAATCGAACCTGTCCATGAACTCCGAGGTGTTTGTTCGAGTTCGTCGATTGCAGCAATAGTTGCACTCTTTGGACAACCTGTTATGCTACCTCCTGGAAAAAGTGACTGTAAAGCATCAAAACCGTCTTTGTCGTGGCGTAGAGTCCCTTGTACTTCGCTGACCATGTGTTGTACATGTGGGTATGCTTCTATCCGCCATCTCTTCCAGTAAACACTACCAGTCTTACAGATTCTGCCCAAATCGTTTCTTTCTAAGTCTACCAACATCAAGTGTTCGGCAATTTCTTTCTCACTTCCAACAAGTTCTCCCCTCAGATTCGCATCATGTTCAGCATCATCTCCCCGGGGGCGTGTGCCTTTTATTGGACGCGTTGTTATTGTCTGGTTATCTTGAGATAACAACAGTTCTGGGCTGCTACTGGCAATACTGATTTTGAGATCTGGAGAATATAACCAAGCAGATAATGGTGAAGGATTGTCACGATTTAGACGTTCAAATACATCCCAAGGGTCGTCTATCTCCTCTTGCCAAATCCTCCCATAATTCAGTTGGTATAATGCACCTTGACGGATAGCGCTTTGAGCAATTCTCACTTTTTCTGCATGGTGCTCATCGGATTCTGATATTGGAACTCTAGTGGTTGGTTTGCCAACTTCGGGCCTTTCGGGTATTCCTTCTGCAAGTATTCCTTGCATGTATTCGGCCCATGGATCATCATCAATACTAGACAAAATTTCGATTTTTGACTCGTCCCTATTGTAAATTATCCACCTATCTGCACGATAAAGAATCATCAAAACTGATTCTTCTCGAGGTTTGTGGGTTAGTAAGATGGGTTCTGTATATTGAACCATATCGTAATTCAACAATCCTGCCAAGCCACCAGCTTGAATGCCGCTTTCGCTGACAAGAGGTGGTAATTCAGAACTGATTTCTCGAAGGGCTTCTGATAAATTTGCCCCCCTTATCGTGTGGGAATATTTCCAAAGTCCATTCCACTCTTCAACTTCTATTTCCATCGAACTTGGGGCTAGTTGTACATCTAGTTCTCCTTTCAATGGAGATAATGCAGATGAGGGGTTTCTCGTGGGTTTCTGTCGGACGATATATCGTCGATTGGCTGGACCTAACAACATACTTTTTCTGGCAAGGTCATGCTCGGGTCCACCTGAATGAAAAAGTAGTTCATCTGGTGCTCCAAATTGGTTTCCTGCAATGACATCATGTCGGATTTTATGTATCAAATCAAGGAGGATGTTCTCCTTATTTTCCACCCAACATTCTACCCGCAAATTGTCACCTCAATTGTGTCCATGCTTTTTCTAACTCAGATTCAAAAGCAACCTTGCATGCCTCATACAATCTACCGGGAGTGCCGGACCCAATCCTCTGACCGTCGATCTCACTCAACCAGGCAACCCCTACACCCGTTCCAACAACTATCAACTCATTGGCTCGTCCAAGGAGGTTTTCAGTCAATTTTGCGCGACGAAATGGAATCCCCGCTTTCTCAATTGCAGGAACTAAAACTGCGAGGGATATTGAATCAACGCCACCGCCATCGAGAGAAGGTGAAAACGCTACTCCATCAGAATCCAAGATTATGGGGGTACAATGATCACCATCTACAACAGCACCATTGTGAACTAGCAAAGCAATATCGGCACCGGCCTCATTTGAAGTTTGACGGGCTTTTGAGTAACCCTCCCAATCGGCGTGCTTCGCTCCCTGGAATACTTGTAGGAAGCGAGGAGCAGGGTGCGACACAGCAGTCAATGGGGATTTCGAATAGTTTGATTCTCGGAGTCGTAGCTGTATTGTCCCATCTCTGTTTAATTGAATTCGACATAGATTTCCATGTCCATCAATTTTGGCTTGAGTGATTTTTTCTGAAATGTTTACTGGCCAGTCGATTGACAGGCGTTTAGCATGCTTTTCTAATCTCTCTAGGTGTTTATCAAGCCATGCTACAGAGGTGCCATTCCAACGCAGTGTGGTGAAAACCGAGGAATTCGGTGCGGTGTCTGCGTTCATAGAAACCAATCCGGGGATAGGGTTCTCGGCTTCAAAGCACTCCCTAGGTTCACAGCAAATCATCGAGGAACGAAGTATCTACACTTTCCTTCTTAGACTCCCCTAGCAGGTCGCTGGAAAGTGATTCTAAGTCATCTACAACGCCTGTAGCTGGTGTGTAGTTTGATGTGGGCTGGGGTGCACGTTCAATGGAGGTTGCTGCGGGCACTAACGTCTCTGCAAAATCAACCTCTGGTTGCATTGGTACCGCATAATTGTCATCTCCCCAATCTTCTACTTGTAATTCCCAATTGGGTGTAGCGTGTTGTAATGGGTCGTACTTTGGCTTTCTTAACCGACCTACAACAATTAGTGATAGAAGAACTATCATGAGACTTAGCATAGCGATTAAGGCCAATTCTAGAGCGCTTAATCCGTCCCACCAAGCACCTGAACCCTCCTCTTCAATGTCAATACCAGATTGGTCACTACTTGCTGTCCAGTTATCGACTGGAACCGATAATACTCCAAATCGATTTACTTCTCCGTCGTATGCCACCACAGACACATACCATGTCCCGTTGAGATCAAAAGTATCGGAATTATTTGTTCCTTCTACAGGTAAAGGCATTGGAGAGATAGTTGAACGCGTTCCTTGTACCATGTCAAATTGATACCAAGCTAGGCGGACATCTTCGTAAAACTGTGGATTCAAATTAACGATGTATCCAACTACTTTGGGATCATTAGATTCGTCCCATTCCACGGTGATTTCATCTCGGTCTTCATTCCAAGTCGCGGTTATTCCTGTGATTTCTGGGAGGTGCAAACCTGGATCTATGAGGCTGTCGTCAACTGCTGTTGCTTGGCCCACGTTTAGGTCAGAATACCATGCATTGCCTGACGAGTCAACTGGGACAACGGCGACCCACACCATTACGCCAGGCTCAATATCTCGGCCGTCTGAAAGCCGTGTGAGTTCTACATTCTCTATCATCGATTGTTGACGTCCACCGGGCCCGAATGGTCCATTACCACCGGGTCCATTGCCTCCAGAAATACTCCCATCGCGCATAATAGTCATTGCAGGTTGACGTGAGCCTACATCTTCGAATGGGATGATATCTGCATATATTTCATAGCGATCTAAATCGCTAGTTACACTTTCTTCAAAACTGACAAGAAGGGCATCACCATTGTCGTCTGGCCTATCAACAACGTCGGGTTCTTGCAGACGATCAGGGGCAATCACATCTCCTGAATTATCAACAGGAGTAACCAACGTCATGTGATCTCCCAAATTGGTTAGGAATGCATTTCCTTTGATGTCATGAATCGTTACTGTAACCCATATTGGTTGGTCAGGGACTATCTCCGAAGGAGTTGATTCTTCAAGGCTGTTGCCACCATACAATGCCGACTCAAGCACTATTTCAAGAGGACCGCCTCTAGGACCTGTTTGCCTATCAACAACTAGAAGACCACAAGAAGAAGGGTCTTCTTGGCACTCAATCCATTTGAATGCTACATTGTCGACAGGGTGCTCGCTCGCCCATACCACATAGAAATCAAAATCATCAACCAATGTTGATGCCCAACCCACATCAATTGCTGTTCCATCATCATCTGGATGGTCCCAAGCCTGCAAATCTTCAACACGTGGTGGTGGATTAACGCCTATCGTGTTCTGAACGCTAAATGCCTGAACCCAGGTGACATTCCAATGATCAACATTACCCCAATTATCGGAGGCGGCCACTGTTATCCAATATGGCTGTTGATCCACAATCGAAGCCCCATTAATGTCATCGATGATGACCTCAATTGTCGTTGATTCGGCATCACGCTTCAGACATGGGACTACAATTTCAGCAATCTCAGCATCATCTGCCCAGTCAGGTGGTGATTCGGATTGTGCTGGGATGGCGAAAACGGTATACCATGAACAATCATCTTCTAAGTTAGCCGTCCAACTGACATTAATTCTACCGCCCTCATCATCTGGTGTATCCCATGCTGCGATGTCCTCAATTGGCGCCGGAGGGATGCCATCATCAACACCACCTGTTGGGATTATTGGTCCAATAATGGTTGCATTTTCTGGGTCATGTTGACCGCTTTCATCAACACATGTAAATGCAACCCAAAATGCGTGACCAGCTCCATTCGGGGGGCTGATTGTGGTATTATTCCCTGCTTCATGAGAAAGATCCAGACTAAATCGCTGACCCGTTGGGTTGCCGTTAATTGGGAATTTAGATGGCCATATCCGAGTCACTGCGGCATCCAATTCTGTACATGGTGCCCATTCAAGGAATAAATCGCCATCTTGACCTCCGTCCTCATATGGCACCGGGCCGCCAGTCGCCCATTCTGGTGGCGTAGGAACTTCATTTGTAGGCGTGGCCGGACCAATTGGTGGACTTGGTTCTCCTATACTTCCATCCGGATATTCTATGACTATTACGGCCCAATAAGGGGTGCCATCCACAAGTGGTTGACCTCCGTGGGAATTTAGTTCAGTTGATTCTCGTTGCCAATTTGGGAGCCTTGCATCCCAAGTTTCTTGCTGAAGTTCTGCAGCAGTTGGAGGTGTTGTCCAATTGCTATCTGGGCGTAGATATATTCGATATGCAGCAAAGGAATGATCCTGAGTAACTGTCCATTGTGCAGTCAAAATACCGCCCCCATCATTTGGTCGGTCAAATAAATCAATCAATTCGGAAGGGGTTTCAAGTCTTACCCAATCGTAGGTTAATCTAACTTCAAGTGAACCGTTTTGAGGGCTCTGCAATTGGATATGCAGACTACGTCCTGTTGATGATAGTGCACTGTTCCTGATTGCCGTCTGCACTGTGCCTTCAAGATTGGAATCTAAAGATGCTAAGTCCCAAGTTCCTGAATAATTCAGCCTTGTACTGGACACCCATGTTGCTGCACCATTAATTGGACTCGTAATTGTCAGCATGTCCTGAGTCATTGGAATGTTGCCAGGTCCTGGCGAACCGAATAGTGGTAAGAGCAAGGGGTTTGAGGGGTCAATCAAGGCGATTGTGTTTCCGGGTCTTGCTTCATCTGTAACATCAAATGCTGTTCCACCAAAATTCATGAGAAGTGGAGTGGCTCGACGAATTTCTGAACGCTCCTTCTCGACAAATGCTGGTGCTTGACCCCATATATGCAAACCATCATCACCAACAACATAAATTCCAGTAGATGAAATGGTTGATGCCGATAATCCTGCATAAGTTATGAGTCTATTTGTTGGATGGAATGGGTTGGTTGGATTGATCCTATCAACACCAAATTCTGAAATTGCAATGATGTTTTGGCCGTCACTAGACATATCTGTAATTGGCCAATTAGCAAAGGCGGATCTTGGAGCTCCTTGTTCCATCTCTGCTGATTGACCATTCCAATGCATCATTGGACCTTGATCTGTAGCAATGTGTACGCCCCACCAATCACTCGTTAATGCCGTGATAGTGTTGCTTGGCAATACATCAATGAGAGTCGTATCTTGGACAGTATATGTCTGCGAAGAATGTGTAACTTCGCTGAATCCTGGGCGTGTCGGCCCATCTCCGTCATGGCTAACAAAGAGGTTGACTTGACCACTTGAATCTACTAACTTAGCAATTCCACTTACTGTATCGCCGACTAGGCCTTGATTACGTCCGAAGAGAGCTGTGATTCCTTGATTTGAATCATAAGTCAGTAGGCCAGATGGGGTTCCAATAATGAGTGTGCCATTATCTGAATCAAGGTGATTGATGAACGGTGTTGGAAGGCCATCAGCAGTTGTCATTGGGTCTTCCCAATCATCAGCAGATAGGTTCCAAATTCCTAAGCCAGATAGTGTGGCAATGTATACTAAATCGCCAATCCGCTCGAAATCTCGGACATAGTTACTCGGCAAACCTGCCGAAATCTTTCCTGCGCCCCATTGACTAGTGTTTGTGTCATACCGTTGAACTCCGGCTGCGGTTCCAGGTGTACCCATCAGCCCGACTACTAATTCATCGCCATACCAACTCAAGCCATCCATCTGCCCATGTAGAGGGAATCCTGTAGGTGTCAGAACACCTGTGGTGAGATTAATTTCCCAAAGCCCCAACCCACTGGTCGAAATCCAGAGTATGTCATCTTGGAGTGTGATTTCGTTAATGATCTCTGCATTTATGTTCCAAGCACGAGTCCATTCAATCGCCCCATTAGCGCCACGCTCGCCTTCAAGAATAGCTGAACCATATGTGGATGTGAAATCATCAATCGGTGCAGCCCAAATATGTGTCGAGTTCCCTGTGAATTCAGCAATACGACCTGTCGATAGTGTTGCAAGATTGTCCCATGCGCCAGGGAAAATACCTGTAGAATCTAGATTGTCTACTCTATTGTAACCACTTGAGCCGCCTGCCCTTCCAATGGCAAATTCATATGCCTGGCCGCCTGGAATATGATCAATACTTGTGGCTTCGGAGCCTTGTGAAAATGGTATAACACTTGTAACTACTTGGCCAGTAGTCCCAATGTATGTAATTCCACCATTATCATAATGACAGACTACTAAACCGCCACCGAAATGTCGCATTGCTCCCGGAAAAATCGGTTCGCTAATGACGCGGTCATTTTCATCTAGTACTGCCAAAAACTGTGAATTGACGTAATCATAGCGTGCAATTGACCCGTCCCCTTCTTCAAAACCAACATACACAATATCATAGGACTCATCACAGGCTATTGCCACTGGATTATCGTGGGGCAAACCTCCCTGCCCTTGGTTCCAATCTGAAATCCAAGTATTCTGTGATAAGTCGTATCGAGCAACGCCTCCTTGGCTACCCCATCCTGCCCAGCGATTCAAGGCAACATGGACTATGTTGTTACATAATCCAATATCAGCACCATAACCTTCTGGGATTTGTCCACTACCAACATCATGAACGGTCCATTGTCCTGTAGTTCCATTCAACTGCAAAATCTTTGAATTTCGATTCCATCCACCTGTTGACATAGTTGCGATCCATAGATCATCCCCGATAATCTCCATCGAATATACTGCCTCTTCCACGTTGTTGGGGAGACCATTGTTTTCCTCCCAAGTTGATAACCAAGTATTGTTATTGTAATCGTAACGAGCCACGCCATCCTCAGTACCAAAGAGTACTGCACCTTCCCATGTGACTATTCCCCTAATAGGGCCCTCTATGTCTGACGAATCCCAAGATTGGACTAGTGTACCATTCATGTCAACTTGATGGAGGGGTGTATTTCCATAAGCCGCATACAAATGACAATTTGTTGGTGTCGGTTCACAATCTCCAGCGAATTTTGCATTGACACGTTCAACTTGTCCATCCGCTTCGAATGAGTCCATCCAAGTATCATTTGTGTGGTCCCATCGAACCATATGGCCTTCACCTTGCCACCATTGTGTGGGTGACATGCCAAAGTGAACAATATTGCCAACTGCACCCATTCCATGAACAATTGCAGAATAACCTTCTGAACTTCCAACATCAAGAGTAGATTCTTGTGTGAGATTCACAATGTCATAACGATACACGTTATCATTTGAAGAATATCCATTATTGCCAAATCTCACTTGCAAATAGTAGAGAGTGTTACCTAATATTACCAACTCAGCTGGTTCTTGATTGGATAATGTAATTCCGCCCCCATTATTGCCCGAATCCCAATCCACAACTAGAGTGGTATTTACTACATCTATCAGATTCAGTCCCATGTCTCCTCCGACCCAGATCCTGTTGGGATTGGTATCCTGGGCCATCGCAGTAACACCGTTGCTCTCAAGGAGATTGGTGGTTGTTGAATCCCAAGGTGAAAGCCATTCGTCATTGATGAGGTCGTAGCGTAAAATGCCCAGACCATCATAACCAATGTAAGCAATATCTCCAATGACGATTGATTTAGCATTGTTTGTTTCAACACCAGCCTGCCATGCTTTAATCACAGTATCATTGGTGACATCGATAACACCCGCTCCTTCGTAATGACCCACCCATATCCTTCCAGGCTCAATGAGTTCGATTGAATAAGCGAATTGTGCGGGCAAACCATCTGGGTTGTCATCCCAGCACTTTTGGAATGCGAGATTGGTCCGTGACCATTGGCACACTCCTGTTTCAGTAGCCGCGTAAATGTATTGATTATCGAAGTCCCAGTCATAGAATTCGTCAGCGAACTCATTGCCTGTGCTACCCATTTCTGTCCAACTGTTGGTAGACGTTGGAGTGTAACGAGAACCACCGTCATCCGTACCAACAAGAATCGTTCCAGAAGTTAAAACAGCCAACGAGAGGACTTCATTTGAAGGGATTTGGTTACCTCCACCTGGACCGTTGCCTCCAGTTCTTTGCAACAGATCTATTTGTTCACCGGAAGTTACGTTGTAAACTATGATGCCAAACCCAAATACTCCTAGGTAAAGAGTATCGCCATCAATTGCAATTGGCATGGATTCAAGGTCGTCAAGACCTGTTGATGTCCAAGGTGTCAAGCGGGTTGAGTTGCCAATATCTATTCGTTCCACTCCGGCGTCTTCTGTACCAAGATAAACTATCCCTCCTCTAACAGTTAGGGAGTTCATTCGATTGCTATCTAGTCCACCAGTTTGCGATGTCCATGTTTGTGGTACTGAGGTAGAATTAGAATCAATCAGCGACATTCCTGAGAATGGGTGAATTACTGCCAAAAGGCCCGTGAATGGGTCATACTCTATACCGCTAACTTCACTTGCTGATAAGCCGTCACTTGTATCCCATGATTGTGTAAGAATACCATCGATTGACATCTGAATGACACCGTCACCTTCTGTCCCTACGAATAGGCTTGTGCCATCTGTAGCGATGGTGGTTAATGCGCTTCCCACGGGTGAGTTAAGGGGAGAATCCCAACTGTATTGATTGATTTTGTATCTTTCAATCGTGTCTTCGGCAACGATGTATAAAGTTCCATTCAATTCTACGGTGTCTGACATGTCCGTTGCAGATGGTCCTGTTGCGAGTACAATTTGTGGCCAAGTTACTGGCGAGGTAGTGGCTCCATGACCTTGCAACTGTGGGCGTAAAGCTGTGTAGATGCCGGACCCATCACCAACCAGTACACTATCGTCGGAAGGACTCCTACTGCCTCCATTGGGCCATGGAATCAATGAACTGCCTGCTTCACGGGATAGTTGTAAATCAGTTAATGACCATGAAGATCCAAATGAAAAACTCGTGGTGTTGTAAGAATATACTGCGTCGCCTGCCAAAATGTGTACCCAGCCATTTATCGAAGATATGTCAGCAATATTATCGCTCAATAGCCAATTCCCTGTATTCCATGTTGCTACCCAATTACCTGTTGAAAGATCCCTTCGAGAGATGCCTGCATCTGCCATTCCTATCAGAAGATAATTACCAGCCATCTCCAATTCTACAACATCATCACTAGGCAGAGCATTCTGGCTATCATATTGTTGAATGCCCATACCACCACCGCTGTAATGGAATAATCCTGCGCCACCTGTGGCTATCCAAACATCTGTGCTAACCACAAGTAAGTCTGTTGCAGGAGAGCCATCTGTTGCAAGTGTGCCAACATCTATCCAAGTAGATGCTAAGTTTGATGATAACGATACTTGCCAAAGTTTTGCTCCATTCGAAGCAATGAGGAAGTTGGGGCCTACTGATTCAATCTGATGAACTACATCACCAAATGGGCTAGTATAGTTTCCAATCAATGAGCTGTCAGTCAATGAAAAGACACGTATTAAACCGTCATTACAAGTGACGTGTAAGCGTTCTGTTGCTGGGTCAATTGCCATATCTAATGGCTCAATATTATCAAACCAGTGAATAACATGTGGGTCATTGTTAGCATCAAGTTGAACAATGGATTCATTGAATGCAATATACAATCGGCCATCATCGGGATGGATTGCGGAATCAATTACGTTAACATCTATTCTGAACAAACTGACAAGTGGGTCCGCAGGCCTTAGTGCTTCGACTACGACGTCGTTGATTGTTGCACCACCTGGAAGTATCCACCCAGCATTTGAGTCGCTATTTGGTGATAGTCGCCCTGTATGTGGATCTCCGTTAATGAAGTTATTCTGTTGGCCAAATCCTCCTAAACCGCGCCAGTCGAGAATACTTGCAGGAGCATCTGGGAGCAGGAGTTGAGGCTCCTCTATCCAAGTTCCATTTGAGCCATTGACTCTGACCTCAAATGTCAAATTAGAAACTTGTGCACCTGGTGCAAAATCAACAAATGTATGGCCCATTCCCATTTGGCCTGTAGAAGAATCCGCGCCTGTTGCATTGATTGTTATCCATCCAGTGTCGTTATTGCCACCACTTCCCCATTCAGCAACTATCCCAACGTGGGCGCTAGCGGTTGGTGCAAAGGCCAAGGGGGTCCAAGATGCCATCAACATCAGAGCGACCAAGCAGAGCGAGCGTCGTCGAGTTGGGGCGTTCATAACCCGGCTGGGCTTGCAACACCATTTGAAGGTCATGGTTGGTTGTGTCCATGGTATACTTGTATACCATCAGGATTCTGAACTGTGAATTTGTCCACCTTCGCCTACTCTATACAGGCGGGCTGTGCTTGTTGCCCCTCGCATCGCTAAAGGCGAGCCCGATATAGAAACTACAAGGTCTCCTTGCATAATATCTCCTCGTTCTGCAAGTACTTTGAGAGCGCCCAGCATTGTTTCAGATCCTCTTGTCTTCTCTTCAACAAGTACTGAATCTACACCAGGTAAAAGGCACGTCCTACGTGCTGCCCTAACTCGATCTGTGACTGCAGTTACTGGCATCCCAGGCCGGTATCCCGAAACCAATCTGGGAGCATTGCCGTGTTCTGTTGCAACAATTATTCGGACTGCTCCACATTCCCTTGCTAACTCAACTCCAGCGTGGGCAACTGCCCTTGTAGTGCGAAATTCAGAAGATGTGGGTCTGCCCTCTTCATATGTCCAACTTTCTTCTGATGATTGGGCAATTTTCGCCATTGTCTCTACTGCCAATATAGGGTGGTCACCTGATGCTGTCTCTCCCGATAGCATGACTGCAGTTGCTCCATGACGTATTGCTGTAGAAACGTCACTCACTTCTGCACGAGTTGGTCGGGGGTTGATTGTCATAGATTCAAGCATTTGTGTTGCTACGATTACTGGCTGGCCCCTTGACAATCCAGCATCGATTATTTTCTGTTGTGCTATTGGGACTGATTCGAGTGGTATTTCAACTCCTAAATCTCCACGCGCAACCATGACTGCGTCAGCGTAATCCAATATGTCATCAAGGTTGTCTAAGGCTGCGGGGTGTTCTATTTTTGCGATTACTGGAACATGCTGATTATGAAGAGATATAGTGTCTCTTGCAGGCTTGAGATCCTCAACGCTCCGGACATATGAAACTGCGATGTAATCTGCGCCATTCTGGAGAGCGTGATTCAGTGCAGCTTCATCTCGAGGGCCAATTGCAGGGAGATCGATTATTGTCCCCGGAACGTTTACGCCTTTACGAGAACTAACTGGGCCTCCATCTTCAATAGTGCAATGAATCATATTACTATCAGTATCAACCACTTTGAGGCGAATTAACCCATCTGCAAGTAATATTGGATCGCCAATGGAAATTTCAGATGGCAATGCGTCATAATCTACTGGCAGATCAGATGGTGAGGGGTTGGACATCTTTGAGGTGCCGCAGTGGAGTCGAAGGGTTTCTCCAGGCCGAAGTTGTATGACACCTGGGAATGATCCGAGGCGCAATTTGGGCCCAGGTAGGTCTGCAAGAATTGCAATGGGCCTCTCCTTTTCATTCTCTAATTGGCGTATACGTTCGTAAATCACAGTCTTGTCTTCTGGTTGGTCATGCGAATAATTCAACCTAAATACATCGGCACCGGCATCAATCAATAGTGAAAGTTGCTCAATAGAATCGCATGCAGGGCCAACCGTTGCAACAATTCTTGTGCGCCTCATAATGGTTCCAATATTCAATAGAACTTCAATGATGGGGGTTGGGATTCCGTAGATTAAATGGAGTTCTCTAACCTTCTTCTTCTGCCTCATTTGAGGGGAAAGAGAATAGAGGGGGCTAGCCCCCGAAGAGAGAAGGGAGAATCATGACCGAGGAACAATTCCGAAAGGATGCGTTGGATTATCATTCCATGGAACCTCATGGAAAAATAACCGTCGTACCAACTAAACCACACTCAACCCAGCATGAATTGTCTCTCGCATATTCACCTGGAGTAGCATATCCTTGCCTTGAAATCGAGAAGGATCCATCTAAAGCCATGGATTATACAGCGAAGGGCAATTTGGTTGCTGTAATTTCTAATGGGACTGCTGTGTTGGGATTGGGGAACATTGGTCCCTTAGCAGGGAAACCTGTGATGGAAGGAAAGGGATTACTGTTCAAGGCGTTCGCAGACATAAATGTCTTTGACATTGAAGTTGATACTGAAGATATTGATGAATTTGTTGAGACTGTTAAGCGTATAGCCCCAACTTTTGGTGGGATTAATCTTGAAGATATCAAAGCCCCTGAGTGTTTTGAAATAGAAAAGAGATTGGTAAAGGAACTAGATATTCCCGTAATGCATGATGACCAGCACGGTACTGCGATAATTTCAGGTGCTGCTTTGTTGAATGGCTTGGAAGTTACTGGGAAGAAAATTGGTCAAATCAAAGTCGTCATTTCTGGAGCCGGAGCATCTGCTCTATCTTGTGCTGAGCATTATATTCGACTTGGGGTAAAGAAAAACAATCTGTTGATATGTGATTCTAACGGTATAATTACTGCAAAAAGAAAAGAGGGTGGGGATTTGAACAAGTATAAATCGAAATATGCAAGAGATGTTCCTGATGGAAATATCAGTGATGCATTAGTTGGTGCAGATGTATTCCTTGGACTTTCAAAGGGAGGGATTGTATCTGGACAAATGATTTCAAAAATGGCTGTAAATCCACTAATTTTTGCCTTAGCGAATCCTACTCCTGAAATTATGCCTGAGGAAGTTGCAGCTGTCAGAGAAGATGCAATTATGGCGACGGGGAGGTCTGACTATCCAAACCAAATCAACAATGTATTGGGTTTCCCCTATATCTTCCGTGGAGCGCTGGATGTTCAAGCTGACGAAATTACTGAAGGAATGAAAATGGCAGCTACCATGGCTTTGGCAAAATTAGCGAAAGAGCCCGTCCCAGACGATGTGATGGCAGCATATGGAGGGACTCAATTGCAATTTGGTCCTGATTATCTAATCCCAAAACCATTCGATGCACGTGTCTTGATTTGGGAAGCTAGTGCTGTTGCTGAAGCGGCAGTAAAAGAGGGGGTGGTTTCTTCTGAAGTCTCGAAATCTTTCGACTTGGAAACATATCGGCATGAATTGGAAAGTCGACTCGGTTTAACGCGCTCGATTATGCGTGGAGTAATCGAGAAAGCTAGGAGATATAGGCAAAGAATTGTATTCACCGAAGGCGATCATCCTACAATGCTAAAAGCGGCAGAACAATGTATCCGTGAAGGCATATGTTTCCCAATACTTTTGGGAAGATCTCACGAGATTGCTGCTGCGAAAGAAGCCCTTGGATTGGATTTCGTTTGTGACGAAATTGATCCCCGAGAAGACCCGAGGAGGAAGGCTGCTTACGCAAATGCATTGCAGGAAAAGAGGGGGCGTAAAGGTATGACCTATCCGGATGCAAAAAGAGTGCTCAAATCACGACCATGGTTTGGTTCAATGATGGTGGAATTGGGAGATGCTGACGGAATTATTGGGGGCATTTCCCGAGACTATCCAGATTTCTTACGACCTTGTCTTGCGACCATAGGGACATCCTCCGATGCACATCGTGTTGTTGGTACATACATGATGACAATCAAAGGCAGACTGATGTTCATTGGTGATGCAACAATCAATATCTATCCTGATGCAAGAACCCTTGCAGAAATTGCTGTTCAAACCGCAAAGGTTGCACGACGCTTCGGTGTAGAACCAAAAGTTGCATTGTTATCATTCTCAAATTTCGGTTCTTCTGGACAATTTAGGAGTGAACGCATTGAGGATTCGCTGGAATTAGCGAGGGAATTGGATCCGACTTTAGTTATCGATGGTCCAATGCAAGCAGATACTGCACTTATCCCGGAAATACAAGAGCAATATCCATTCATGAGTTTGGGTGGTCCAGCAAATGTCCTAATATGCCCAAATTTAGCATCTGCAAATATTTCATACAAATTACTCCAGAGACTTGGGGACGCTGAAATGACTGGTCCAATCCTTGAAGGAATGGCAAAACCTGTGCATGTTTTGCAAAGAGAAGATGGTGTTAGGGATGTCGTCCATATGGCTGCTATTTGTGCTTTGGATGCACAGCGTCAAAACAGGCAAAAGTTGTGATTCTGCTCTCGATTTCCTCGGAGAGATATTGATATGGGGTTGGCCTGCCCCTGTGGATGAGGGGAATCATGCGTTTCGTCATGCGTTCTAAAATCCATAGAGCTACTGTGACTCATGCAGATGTTGACTATGTTGGGTCAATCTCAATAGATGAGAATCTTATGGAGGCTGCAGGGATTGAAGAATGGGAGAAGGTTCACGTCCTAGATGTAACTAATGGTTCTAGGCTCGAGACTTATGCAATCAAAGCACCTGCGGGCTCTGGAAAAATTTGTATTAATGGTGCTGCAGCCCATTTAGTACATCCTGGGGATCTCGTAATTTTATTGACTTATGAAGGAATCTTATCTGAAGATATTGCTGAATATTCTCCTACAATAATTCATGTTGACTCTGCAAACAATGTTGTGGATATTTCTAGAGAATTAGATGCAGTAGAATACGTCGATTGTTAAGCCCTGTGATATGGGGACCCTCTATCGATTTCACTAGCCCTATAGAGTTGTTCGAGAAGGACGACTGCTGCCATTTCATATGTCATTGTAAGTGGGCCGAGAGAAATCAATTGATTAGCTTCCACTGTTCGTTTTGAGAATCCGTCTACCGGTCCAATTGCTAGATGTATTGTTTGGTTAGATAATCGCCATTTTTTCCAATTACTTAACATCCATTCAGTAGTTCCGCTTTCACCTTTTTCGTCTAAAAGAATTAGAGTCCCCCCAGAAGATGCTTCCTCAATTCGAGCGACATAATCGTCGTGAGACAATTTGTCTGAGTGGGATATATGTGAGACTCCTCTCCCTTCAAGGCGTTCGGTATACTTCGATATTAGAGAAGAATAACCCTTCTCTCGAGATTTACCATGCGTATGTACTACAATACGTGCCATATCTATTGCTGAGAAGGGCAACATCATCATCGTTGGGGATAAGACTCAAGATGGTTCGGCTTTGTAGTAGTTCCATGGGATGGTGGCCATTCAAGCGCAAACGGAAGGTCATTATTGATGATGTACATATCAAAGGCACAAGATATTGGCTTACAGAATTACGAGAAGTTTGTGAGCGACATTTCGATAATCATGCTGAAGGACAAAGGAGAATTTTACAGATGCAGGTTGAATGGCGAACTGCGAACGCCGAAGATGAAGTTGATGCTGAACTGTTGCAAGGGTTAGATCGAAGAGCCTATCGTCTGTTAAAAGCGGATGGAGATGCTTGGTTAGCTTGGTTGGACAATGAAGAATTTTGGCAACCTGGGTGGCGTGGAGATGATGGGGAACCCAGCGGTTGAACCGGAATGAATTGAATACCCGAACAAACGCCGGCAATCTATGTGGGGCTGGGTTGTCTTCTTGGGCGGCACGTCTGTCATCCTACTTTGGATGAGTAGGGCTCAACCTTTCCCAGAAATAAGTGGTCGTTGGGCCCTAATGATGATGGGAATTGCAGGATTACTTGCTATTTCAATGAGCTCTCCACGGGCAACTGAGCCATATTTACCAGCACTATTATCTGGTTTATTTGGGGGCTCTGGGATAATAATTGGATCTGTTCATGATCGAAGAAATCGCGATGTAATTCTTTCACCTTTTGCAGGAATGTGGTTTGTAGCGTCTTGTGTGTATGTATTAACAGAAGATTGGGCTGAATACAATAATGTTGAGCAGATTGTTGGTTTTGTTCTCGCAACTGTAGTTGTAATGCTTGAAATATTCCTGTTTTGGAAGGGTCTCATCATTGGTGTCCAAGGAAGATCTTGGTCCCAAGCAGCTCTGAGGCAATTAGATCGTGGGCTAATTGACGGGGAGCGGGGAGCAGTGTCCATGTTTGAGAAATCTTGGAGTGTTGATGAATCTTGGTTGGATGCAATGAGTCATGCTGCTTTGGCAAAAATTCATACTTTCAAAGGAGATTTAGTTTCTGCTAAGAAACATACTGAGTTGCTGGAAAGATTGGGTGGGGAAGATTCAGTAGAGCAAGCATGGCTAGATCAAATCGACTCTTGCTTAAATCGACTGAAATCAAGCAATGATGAATGTGAATAAGTGGCCAAAACGATGGGGGTGTTGGGGTTGCTTTCGTTTGAGTTAAATATGCCAAAGACCAATTTAGATATGAAAATAGATGTTTGGAGCAAATATTAGTCATTTGGGTTCACGTATAACTTGGTTCGTGATATTCATCTGGTTTGGAGCGAATCTTCTATCTCAAGCTTTGTACTTGGGGTTAAATGGTGAACCTTACAATGCAAATGAAATGCTTGCAAGTATTGGGTATTGGTACTGGATATTCGTGGTACTTGAACTACTAATCTGGCTACTTTTGGGTTCAGTTTTGCTCCGAAAGTTCAAACTAAAATCTATTTCAAATCCAATCACAGAACGTGTTTGAATTAGCGAAAGGGACTTCATCCCCGGCTGCTCCGACACTCACATGGTCCGCATAACGAAGGTGCACACTGGGGGCGGCGATAATGGGGAAACCTCTCTTGGTTCTGGACAAAGAGTCTCCAAAGCGGATGCAAGGGTTGAGTTCTATGGAACGATTGATGAATTGAATGCGTTTATTGGGATGGTTAGGGCTGAGGTTGAAGAACTTGAGTTGACTGGTTCAGATGGTGGTCCAAGAGCAACAGTAAGAAAAGTGCGAAATGAAGTACTTCCTAAAATTGCCATTATTCAACAAGAATTGTTTGATGTGGGTGGAGAATGTGCCTTCTTACCTGAAGAATTACCCGATATGATTGTCACAATTCAGCAGGAGCAAGCCGATCGACTTTGCCAGGAAATGGATGTCTGGACTGAAGATTTAGTGCCTCTAGAATCGTTCATTATGCCCTCTGGTTCGAGTTTAACTGCAACTATGCATGTGGTTAGGACCGTTGCTAGGAGGGCAGAACGTTGTGCAATGAGATTGCGTGAAAAGGAAGGCGAGGGAGCAGTTAGAGATGTTGTCATTGCATACTTAAACCGTTTATCCGATTGGTTCTTTGTACTGACTCGTTGGTGCTCTAATGTATTGGGTGAAGAAGAAGTCCTCTGGGTTCCTCTGGGTAAGAGAATGCAAAATTAGGTCTCACGACCCAATGCTCTCAATTGTGCTTTGGCACCACGCAATACCTCTCGACTTTGTTCGAAGGTCAATTGAGATTCTGCAGCATCCCAGTCTAACCACATGAAATTTCGATGCTCGTGACTTAATTTGATTTCATATTCATCAGTTTCACCGATGAACCAAAACACTTCTTTCTCTACTGTCTTTCCTTTTCGGCTGAAATCGTAAGTGGTTCGCATGCGCCAATCTTCAAGCATACGGACATCAGAAATCCCCGTTTCTTCTTCTAATTCTCGCAAAGCTGTTGATTGGTAGGCTCCATCTTTAGACTCATAATGGCCTTTTGGAAAACCCCAATGACCCTGTGGATATTGAAGGAGAAGCACACTCCCGAAATTGACGAGGACCACCCCGCAAGACGTCTCCATGTTGGTTGGTAGAGGTGGGTCTACAAATTGCTTCCCGTCAGACAAGTTGTAAGTACACCAACGCTAATAGCCACCTTCGAAGACAATCAACGCTCGGGAGTGCTACAATGAGCAAGGTTTCAGGGATGACAATTGAAAAAATCGTCGCTGATGGAGATTTGGATGGGTTAATTTCAGCGGCAATTGTGCAAAGATATTGGCCCGATGCTGTGGTTGTGTTCAGTCACCCCGCGGAAATCAGACGGGGCGATTTAGATTCAATTATTGATTTGAAAACCGCAGTTTTAGATCTCCCGTTCCATCCACATTGTGGATTACATATAGATCACCATTTGACAAATAAGCCGAGTCCGGATACTCTAGAAGAGGCTGGCAAATATGGACGAGTGATTGTATGGGAAGAGGCGCTTAGTGCTGCGAGAGTTTGTTACAATGCATTTGCCGAAATATGTGACTTAAGTGATTTTGAGGCATGGTTGGATATGGTGGATCGTTTAGATGGAGGCAAAATTACTCAAGAAGAGTTTCTATCAAATCACCCCATTGTTTGGATTGGTCGCACAATCAATCCTAATGACAATGATTACTGCCAATATCTACTTGAATGCATTTCTGAAGGTTTGGATCCTGAACAGTTAAAATCCACAAGCAAGGTCAGTTTACGAATCGAAGAGGCGATGGATGAATTCCACACCCTGCAATCGATGTTGGATGGCAATACTTCAATTATCGATAGGCTAGCAATTGTGCGTCTCGAAGATACTGGTGTTCGAACAAATGGATACCTTGTAACAGCTCATTTTGGCGACAAATGCGATGCGTGTATGATAATTCATGGCTATCACACAGAGAATCTTGGTTCCGAAAAATGGCCATTGTCAGCATCGTTCTACAGCAACTCATTCTTGCATCCAAATGGGGGATTGTTTGATTTAACTAAATTGGCAACTGCCTTCGATATAGATGGTGGGGGGCATGCAGATGCGTGTGGGTGTAGAATCCAACCACTCACAATGGGAAAGAAGATAGAAGATAGGGGAGTTAAGGGCGACGATATTGAAGAAAATATCTCCTGTTGGTTAGATATGTGGTCACACCGCTAAGAACGATGTGTTCATAGAAGGGGTGCTAACGCTAGAGGCTGTCGTGGTGTGGGAGGGTGTTGTATGGAAGACCATCTACTTGAGTGTTTCAACGCCGCTATAAAAGCCGGTGAATCCCTCGATAAGCGCAAGGTTTTGGCGACTAATCACCCAGCTTGGGATTTGCTTGACAAGCCTTGGAAAGGTTTGCTATTTATCGCCTTGAACAAAGATTTTGGGCGAGTCGAGGGTTCATCCACAAAGAGTCAGGGCCGTTCTTCAAGAAGGCTTCGCACTCGTGGACGAAGGGGATTGGCGACAAGTACTGAAGATTGGATTGAAGGAATGGAGGTTTTGATGTCCTCCAAGGCTTCACCTGGTTATCGATTGGCCTCCATGCTAGCCCAGAAGTCGCTGAATAGTGCAAATTGGAGTGACGTGTTTGATTTAGAAATCGAAAAAATGAGGGGGATTTGTGCAAACGGTATACATCCAGTTTGGGCACGAATGGGGGAGGAATCTTCACTTCTAGCAGAAATGGCTGTTTATCCAATGCAAGAAGAGGCTGCAGGAAATTCGACAGATAGTTCAACCTGGTTTGAATTGGCCCGATTTGATCCTAGTGATTGTAAGGGTTTTTCCAATT
>MDTC01055096.1_pt1 | contig 21458 bp, 20 predicted proteins | sample 811181 | NCBI WGS metagenome assembly MDTC01 (sample SAMN05326644, study PRJNA326480) | marine metagenome | isolation source: seawater | place: Pacific Ocean: North | collected 2011 | reverse complement strand
ATAAGGGGTACCCCCTTATGAACTATACCTTTAACTACATTATAGGTGGTACACTTTTACGCCGCCAAGTGGTACATTTTTACTCCGGCCTTGACAATAGGCCTTAATGAGAAAATCCCTCTTTTACGTAATGATTTTGCCGGTCTACTTTACGGCTTTCATCAACCCTATCTTGCAACTCCCCAAAGACCATGGCGGCCCAATACAACTGGTTTGCCTGAAGCTGTTTCATCGATTGAGAGAATAAATGTGTCCATTGAAAAAAAGAAGCGCTTCTTAGCATTCCCTCGATATTCTCAAAGAGAAAGGCACATTCGTGAAGATGGAAGAGCTTGCCCAAAAGACGTTTGATTGATTTCTTAAAAGGCATGTGTTTTAATCAAGAGCTCTAAAAAACAATTCTGCTGGCTATTGTGCCGTACTGCACTGATTAATAAAGGTTAGCGCTGTAAAGCAGGGGAAATGAGTTTGATTGGTTTAGGTTATTGGAAGAAAAATATTCTTCATAATCTGTATCACCTTGGAGTTTTACATACTGCATGTGATGAAAATTTAGAAGTTATAAAAGTAAACTAAAATAAATTTCCCGATGCCGAATGCACAAAATCTTATCAAGATGTTTTGAAAAAACCTGACATTAAAGCAGTAGCGATAGCTACTCCGACTACTACTCATTATCGATTGCTAAAGCAAGCTCTCTTGCCTGGGAAAGATATTTTTGCGGAAAAACGCTTTCCTTGACTGTTAAAGTAGGGGCCGAACTATCAGAAATTAGCCAATGGTAAAATCTGATTTAATGGTTGTCCACATTATCCAGTTTCAGCTTGTGGTAAAAAAACTCAAAGAAATAATCACTGCAGGAACGCTGGTGGAAATTTCCTTACCAAGGGGGTTTATGATTCCACTATAATTGCTTTGGAATTCAAGGATGGGGTCAGAGCATCTTTTCGTAAGTTGGCTCCATTCTTTTAAAGAGCAAATGATGGTAGCTCTTGGCTCCAAAGGAATGGTAGTTTTTGATGACTTAAGCGAAGAAAAGTTGTTTTTTTACGAATACAAAATAAACTGGAAAGACGACAAAACCCCCGTCGTGGTGAAGGCGGCTTATTAAGTAATTCCACTTGAGCAAAGAGAACCGCTGAAAGAATTTCTTAATGTCTGGTCCTTGTCCTTCATAATAAAGTGTGCCGTACACTTCAACAACGCTGACACCATAAGTTGCTTGGACCGCAGGGGAGAAAATCTTCCGGGGGTGGCAAATTTAAATTCAAAAGATTAAAAAAATAAAGGGAGAGAGAACATTCGAAGTTGAAAAAATCTAGCTTTGGCTTAAATCAAATACAATGCCTGATGAATAGTAAAGAGTCGCATGAATTTGTCAACAGTATAGTAAACTGGGACACCAGCGGCCTTTTGAGAAGTCACCTGTCTTAAGATAGAGAGATGTCAGGCAACTTTTTCATTCTGGAAAGTACGTAACACTGATTCTTTAATTTTTAAATTCTACCAAAACAATTTCAAAAAGAAACCGGTTTTTTCTACTAATATTAATGATATTCCCCATCTCGAAAAATGGGGGCCTATGATGTATATGGAAGCTTTTATTCAGTTTGGATTCCCGCTCAAAAAGACTTAAAAAATAAAAATTATCTGTGGGAGACAAAATAAGGTAAAATAGATGAGCTTCTGAAAATAGGCATTTATTTAAACCAAAAGGAAAACCTGCTATTGAAGCCCGCTCTTATTCATGGAGTCAAAAAAAACGTATACCTTTTTTTATCTTACTGTCAATATCGTTTTAAATGAAGCGTTTTGAAAGAAACATTGGACCGTTAAAATCATGAAAAATTGTTTTTCTCTTTTTATTTGCTCATAATAGCTGGAATTATCTTCGCTATAAAGTTAACTGCTAAAGGAAATCTTGATGCTTAAAGATTAACTCCTTCATAAAGTTCTCCATGGATTTGTCGATCATTATTGTAAACTGGAACACCTCCGACCTTTTGAAAAGATGCTTGGAATCTATCATAGAGTTTACGTATGACATTCGGTTTGAACTGATTGTTATCGATAATGGTTCCAGCGATGGAAGCAAAGAAATGGTGGAGTCTTCTTTTCCATCAGTAAATTTAATTAAAAATAAGATAAACCGTGGGTTTTCTAAAGGGGTAAACCAGGGAATAAAAGCAGCTAATGGAGGAAATTTGCTGCTACTGAATAGTGATACTTATATTAATGAGAATACTTTTGCAGGAATGGTGGGTCTGATGGGGAAAAAAAAGCATATTGGGGCAATGACTTGCAGGGTCTTATATCCTGATGGAAGATCGCAATCGGCGTATTGCAGCTTCCCAAGCCTTTCGGGAATGATTTATGGGCTAATATCTATTGCTAAATTATTTAATCATTCAAAATTGTTTTATAAATATGACGTATCTCAATGGGATTACTCAGTCTCAAAGGAGCTAACTGATGGGCTATGGCCTGGTGGAGGATGCTTGATGATTAAGCAAGAAGTTATTCAAAACGTGGGCATCATGGATGAGAATTTCGGATATGCTTACCTTGAAGATGCGGATTTATGTTACAGAATAAAAAATGCCGGATACTCTTTTTATTTTCTTGCGGAAGCAACTGTATATCATCACCACAGCTATAGTGTATCAAACTGTGACCAAAAATTTAAAGATATATTGACTCTTAACCTACAGCAAAACAAATTTTATTTTTTTAAAAAACATTATGGAAATCAGCAGTTGTTTTTTCTGAAAGCGGTGGAAATGTCGAAAAATCTTTTAATTGAGTTCTATTGGTTATTTGCCTACATATGTACATTGAGAAATAAAAAAAAAATAAGAGAAAAAATTAAACTCTATGCGAAACTGCTTGCTGGAAGTTTTATAGAAAATAAGATAAAGTGTTAATCAGTTTTATCTGCTTATACTTAAATGACCTATGTTATTGATATATATTCTCTACCTCACCTAGCGCATTAATTATTAGGGACTATTAATGATAGATTTTATTAGAAAAAGCGCCTTTTTTATTGCATCCAATAACTTAAGGCGACTTTTTTATGAATCTGCTCTGTTTGATTTTTTAATTAAGCCTTTTGCCACAAGACTTGAAAAAAGTCCCGGCGTCCTACTCATTGACAATACTAACCTTTGTAACGCTAAGTGTTCTTGGTGTCCAAATGACACGATACCTGCTGAAAAAGGGATTATGGATAAAGGACTTTTTCAGTCTATTGTTAAAGATTATAGTCAGTTTGGAGGCATCGTTAGGTTTGGGACTTTTGGAGAACCCTTATTGGATCCGGAATTTATTAGCAAAGTAGATTATGTAAGAAAATTTCCCTCTATATATAAAATGGAATTAATTTCAAATGGATTGGCCTTGAATGAAAAAATCGCCGATAAGCTGATTGAATGCAAAGTAGATACTGAAATAAGTCTTGATGAATTAGATAAAAAAATATTTGAAGAAATTAAAGGAGTTTCATTTGATAAGACCTGGGAAAATATAGTCAGACTGTTAAATAAAAATGATAAAGCGGAAAAACCAATTGAAATAAATATAAGGATGAAGACGTCAACTAATGGAAAAGCTATCAAAGAGAATCCTATTTTTAAAGAATTAGACCGCAATCATTGTACAGTAGAGCTTTTACCTATTTTAGAAATGGACAGCTTGTCTAATTGGGCGGGAAAGTTTGATAAAAACGCGTTTTTATCAAATAAAAATAAATCATCACCTCATAGAGCTTATAAAAATTATAACTTGAAAAATCAGGCGCCCTGTCATCAACTCTGGAAATGGATGGTTGTTAACTGGGATGGTCGAGTTGTGTTATGCTGTTCCGATATCTATACCAATGTTGTTGTAGGAGACTTGAAAAAGGAAAAAATTGAGGATATCTGGAAGGGGCCCGTTTTATCTAAACTGAGAGAAGAGTTTATAAATAGAAACGGGAGAAAAAATGGAATCTGCAAAAGTTGCGATTTGCATCTGGGCTGGCAATATTTGAAGTTGTATTATAATAGATCTAATTCGCATATTCGCGGAGGTAGAAGATTTATTAGTTAAAGGGAAATTATTATGGTTGAAAAAATTATTAGAATCATAAGATTACTCAGTTCTCCTCTCCTCTATAAAGAGATTTACAGGAAACAGCTTTACTATCTATATGAACATACTGTCCCGCTAATGGAAATGCAAAAAGGTAATAATACGGAAATTCACCCAACTGCGTCATTTCGATTCGGCAAAAATATAACAATTAAAGATGGAGTTGTTATTGACTCAAATTGCTGCCTTTGGGCATCGAAAAATTCGAAAATTGTAATTGGAGAAGATACAAGTATCGGGCAGAATACTATCATCATTTCTTCCAATCATTCATTTCACGGGAAAGAGAGCTATAAAAAGCAACCAATGAATGAAAAAGACATTATTATTGAAAAAAATGTTTGGATAGGGGCCAATTCTATAATCTTGAGTGGAGTTACAATTGAGGAGGGTGCTATTATAGGCGCTGGTTCGATTCTCACGCAAGATGTTCCTGAATTTTCTATTGCATTGTCCCGAAACCGTGATATTGAATATATTGAAAGAGTTTAAAATCTGAATTAATATTAAATCGTTCCTTATCGTTCGATTGCAGATAGAAATGCTTATAAAACTGTGACTAAATGCTTGATGATAGAGGGGTCTCAAAGGGTATTTTTTTGGCGTCAATATTATGTATGTGAGAATTTAATTCCAATGTTCTTTGAGAGCTTTAGTCTTGGATTTTCGTAAGGATTAGGAAAACATGCAAATGCTAGAGTTTAAAAACAGGTTGAATGAAGCTACGAAGTATAATGCGGATTTTTATAACATCGAGGCTGAATTTTATGATGCTAAAAACGAAATGTTTTTTGGGGAAGGAGCAAGATCGTATTCAAGAGTTAAAAATATGATTAAAAACCTTGCCAATAAAACAAATAAAGACGTTATCTTAGATATTGGCTGCGGCTCAGGGTATATTCTAAGAGCAGCTAAGAATAATTTTAATAGATTAATAGGGATTGATATTTCCATAAATATGCTTATGAAAGCCGTAGGCCATGGGAATAACATATTATGTGGAGATATTAACTACTTAAGCGTAAAAAAAGATGCTGTGGATGTTGTTTCTGCTTTTTCAGTCATTCATCATTTATATAGTCCAACGCTTCTGTTTAATGAAATCTATAGAGTATTAAAACCAAATGGATACTTTTATGCGGACAACGACCCAAACCTGCTTGCTATTAATTTGCATAATCTTAATAAACAATCGCCATTATACAGGTTTTGTATGGGTTTTTATTATTTACCCGTAAGAATTTCTAAAAAATTTAGAGATAGAAAAAATTCACTTAAAGGTTTTTGTGAATACTTAATAAAGAGTAATGTCTCACAGGAAAAATATAATAAATTGAGTACTCAAGCGGAACATCATTTAGATAGTGGGCTTGATGCTGATATGGTCAGGCAGCAACTGTTAAAGGCAGGTTTCGTAGATATTAAAATTTACTATCACTTTTGTGGCAATAGACTTAATGACTCCATTAGTGTTTTAGAAAAAATTAAAATACTTACCAAAATATTTTTGAAATGGGATTTTTCTTATTTGTCCCAAAAGAAACCTTTAAAGGAGTTTGCTCCTTTTTTTGCAATTGTTGCCAGGAAACCTTAAAAACATTGTAAGAACTGAAAACTGTTTTTAAGTTCAAATGAGTTTACTTTCTTTTGATGAAAATTTTGTTGTGAATTATTATTTAAATGGTTAATGAAACTTCTCTTCCCCCTGAAATCGAATCCTCAATTATTAGAAAAGCACTTCTATCTCGGCGAGTAGAAGAAAATCTTCTTAAACTATTCATTGAGAACAAGTTATTTGGGACGGTCCATACTTGTATTGGACAGGAATTTTCAGGAGCAGTAATTTCCGAGTTTCTCAACTCTGGAGACGCTATATTTTCCAACCATCGTTGTCACGGGCATTTCTTATCAGTAACGAATGATCCGGCAGGTTTAATTGCTGAAGTTATGGGAAAGGAAACCGGTGTATGCAACGGTAGGGGCGGTAGCCAGCATATTTGCAAAAACAATTTTTTCTCAAATGGAATCCAGGGTGGGATTATACCGGTAACAGCGGGACTGGCATTTGCGAGGAAATTAAAAGGCAATAATCATATTGCAGTTGTTTTTATTGGAGATGGCACTTTAGGACAAGGAGTTCTTTATGAAACGCTGAATATTGTTTCAAAATGGAATCTCCCTCTTTTGTTTGTTTTAGAAAATAATGGTTATGCACAATCTACCAGACAAAGTGAAGTTTTGGCTGGAGATATTTGCTCAAGGGTGGAAGCCTTTGGAATCAGCGCACAAACAGGGAGTACATGGGAATGGCAGAAGTTGTATTATACGGCAAGGAAACTCGTTAGCTTTATTCGTAGCGAATCGAAGCCTGGTTTCTTGCAAATAGATACATACCGCCTTAAAGCTCATTCAACAGGTGATGAAATTAGGGACAGAGCTGAGGTTGAAAAATATGAAAAAATAGACCCCCTAAACCTCCTGATGCACGATGGCAGAGATGAAGTTACCGGATTGTTGAGTGATATTGACAAGAGAGTAGAAGAAGCTGTGTCCTTTGCTGAAAAGTCTAAATTTCCATCTCCCTATAAGAAAAATAATATAAATGAAAAAAACTGGATAGAATCGACCGTTAAAAAAGAGCGCGTAGTAAAAGCGCTAAATGAGAGTTATAAACAATTGATGAAACTGTATCCTAATATAATATTTTTAGGAGAAGATATTAAATCGCCATATGGTGGTGCATTCAAAGTCACCAGGGAATTGTCAGACCTGTACCCAAGCCGTGTATTCAATGCTCCAATTTCTGAAGCTGCTATAGTCGGATTGGGCTGCGGCCTCGCAATGGCAGGCTACAGGCCCTTTGTTGAGATAATGTTTGGTGATTTTATGACTTTAGCTATGGATCAGATTTTAAACCATGTAAGCAAATTTGAATATATGTATAATAACCAGGTGTCTGTTAACCTGGTTATTCGTACGCCTATGGGAGGACAGCGGGGCTTTGGTCCAACCCATAGTCAAACGTTGGACCGTCATTTTCTCGGTATCCCCGGTTTAAGAGTTATTGCAGTAAATAACCTGATTGGACCACATAAAATTTTTAACGCGATTATGCAGAATAATACGGGACCCACAATAATAATAGAGAATAAAATACTTTATACATTAAACCTGAGAGAAAATCTGCCTTGCGGTTTCAAAACTTTTATTACAGATGAAGATTTTCCCCTGGTCCATGTAAGGCCCGATACTCCCAGGGTAGATGTTACTCTTATTGGATATGGTAGGTTGTCAGAAACACTTCTAAACGTTGCAGAACTTCTTTTTGAAGAAAATGAGATTGTTGCGGAAGTCATTTGCCCTATTCAGATTTACCCTTTTGATATTAAACCTATATCCACTCTTTTAGATAAAAGTAGCGTCTTAATTATTGTAGAAGAGGGACAGGGCTTTGCTGGCTTTGGATCTGAAGTAGTTACCCAGATAGCTGAATATAATTCGGGCTTACTAAAAAAAATTAAAAGAATTATGCCGGTAGAAACCCCAATTCCTGCATGCGGGCATCTTGAGAAGCAAATGCTTCCAAATACAGATAATATTATTAGACAAATTATGGAGGTTTTGAATGAAGTCTGATTTTTTGCTTCCAAGAGAGAACATTGTTGATGAAGAAATGACGATCATTCGCTGGTATGTAAAAAACCGAGATTTCGTTGAAAAAGAGAAAAAAATTCTCGAAGTAGAAACCTCTAAAACAGTCTTAGACCTGGTTTGTGAAGAGACTGGATTTATTCATTGCCTGGTTAAAGAAGGAGATACTGTCTCAGTCGGTTCGGTTTTAGCCACATTTTACTCTGACTTGTTGGAGCTTGAAGCGGATTTAGAGAAAATAAAGCTGAATAAGCAAAGGGGATCAATCCCAATAAAAGGATCTTCAGATGCCCACCAATCTATTCACTTTTCAAAAGCGGCGAAAGAGTATATTGAAACTAATAATATTGATGCAAATCTTTTTGAAGGGCACGGGCTTGTTACAACTCAAATTATTAAACAGGTGCTTGGGAAAAGTGGAAAGGGAAACGAGTCTAATACTGATTCGCAATTTGGATTTGGAGTTCCAGTAGGATCCAAAACTAAACCAGACCAGCTAAAATTAAAATCAAAAAAAATAAGTGCATCAAAAAAACTTGAAATTAGCCTTTTAGAATCCGGCCAGGCAGGAAATATTAATAGTTCACTGACTGTTCAGTTTAAATCGGAAAAAATAAGAGAAGTAATCAATGAAAGGGGTACTTTTAATGGCCAAATATTTATTTTAATATTGTTTGAACTTTCCAGGCTTCTGGAAGAATTTCCTGCGTTCATGGCTTACTATGAAAAAGAAAGCATTTATTATTATGACCGGATTAATATAGGCATTGCCATGGATATGGAAAAAGGTTTAAAGGTTGTTGTCATAAATAATGCCAATCACCTGTCCAATATTCAATTAACTGAAGTATTGACCAGCAAGGGGATTAAATATTTAGAGGATAAACTGTCAATCGACGATATTACTGGTGGAACTATAACTGTTAGCGATCTTTCCAATGATGGAATTATGTACTTTCAACCGCTTATTAATAAAAAGCAGTCCGCAATCCTCGGTATTGGGGGTGATGAAAGCATTGATGGATTTCCAATGTCTTTAACTCTTGTTTTTGATCACCGTGTGTTGACAGGCCGGGAAGTTTCCATATTTATAAATAAATTAAAGAACAGACTTTTAAGCTATGCACCGGACCTCTCCAGGTAGGAAACATGTTGAAGAATCTTAAATAGAAGGGAACAAGGACCTTGGATAATTTATTAAGAATAATTGCAGAGATTTCCGGAAAGAAAAAAGAAGAAATTAATCCGGTTTCAAACTTAAATACTCTGAAAATTAGTTCGTCTATTGGAATTCTTAAACTTCAGAGCGCGTTGGAGAGAGAATTCAAAAAGAAGTTGAGTCCACTTTCGTTAAATATGAATGCGGTAATGATTGCTAAACAATTAGGGGTGAAAGTAAATGACAATCAAATAAAGGCAGAAAAAAATGTAAAAGCAGAAAAGCAATCGATAAAATCTTACGATGTTGAAAAATATAAATCCAACTTGGTAGATTTTTTTCTCGGTGTTGATATAGAAGAGGTAGAAAATCTCCCCAAGGCCGCAAATTTCAGGACCCATGAATTCTACAGCACTCAATTCAACGACGCCGAATTATCGTACGCAATGCTGATGCCCGACCCCTATATCCACTTGTGTGGTATGTTTTGCGCAAAAGAGTCCCTGAAAAAATCAGCGCCCGAACTTATAGATATTCCGATGAATGAAATTATTGTAAGTCATAATAGCGCCAAAAGACCTGCCATACGCACGACCCATAATGATCTGAATTTGAAATATCAATTTAAAGTAAGTATAAGCCATACGGAAAAATATGCCACGGCTACAGTTATTGCCATTGGGAAACAGAACGGCAACGGGTAAAGCTTCTTCCGTTCTTCACCTTTTTTCTTGCTGGACTCTTTTTAGGTCTAATAAATTGTCAAATAGCTTCTATAACATAATGGTCGGGCTTTATAAAAAGCGGCGGGATAAACTTATTGGAAATTGCTATGGTTTTTTAAACTCATTAAACTCCATCACTCCTTCCTTAATAGAATTAGAGGATATTAAAAAAATTCTGGTGCTGGCTCCGCACCCGGATGATGAGGCCATTGGCTGCGGTGGAACGCTAAGACGGCTCACCGAAAACGGGGGCCGAGGGGAAACGGTTTTTTTTACTAATGGTAAAAAGAACGACTCTGACGATAATGAGGAACTCTCAAGGGTACGGGTTAATGAAGCACGAAATAGCGCTAAAGAACTTGGTATGGGTAAAAGTCATTTCCTGGGTTGCTATGATCGGCGTTTAAAACCTGACAAAAAAGTACTCGACTTTATTGTCTCTCTCATAGATGAAATGAATCCTGATATTATTTTTACTCCTTTTTTTCTCGATAATCACCCGGACCATAGTGAAACAGCAAAAATTCTTGCCCTTGCCTCCGCTCAGTGCGACAACGATTTTGTTTGTTGCTGCTATGAGCTTTGGTCAACTCTCACTCCAAATTATCTTGTTGACATAAGTCCTTTTTTCGATAAAAAAGTGAATGCGATTAAATCTCATCAGTCTCAGGCGTCGGTAACAGACTTTGTGGGCTTGGTAAAAGGACTTAATCGATACAGGGCGATTGCTTCAGGACAGCCTTTTCAATATGCGGAAGCATTCTTTGTTTCCTCAAAGAAAGATTTTATAAAAATGTCCAAATTAGTCTAAACTATTGTATGATTTTGCGCTAAATTAAATTTGAAAGCATTAATTTTTTTTTTAAAAAAATTGTAAATATAATCTTAATTATCTACGTAAGAAAAACTATTATCAAAGGTCTTTAATTTTGAAGGTACTGTATCTGGATATATTATGAAAATAATAAAAAGGTGCAGAAACCGAAATTTTGAATCCTTATAAAGATATTGTTGGTTTTAGAAGGTGTTTTGCATCCTAAGAAAGACCGATAAGTTTATAAAAATGATAAACTAAGCTCAATTTGTTTTCTACTTGATAGTCTATAAAACATACAAAATCATCTAATTTTTATTTAAATATTTCTCATGCACAAAAAAAAATCTTCCTTCTTCCTTCTTATTGTTTTGCTTCCCTTATTCTTGGAAGCGGGGAGCAGGTTCCTTTTGTTTATTAAAGAAAGAGGCACCGAAAGACATACAGCAATTATTCAGGAAAAGGGTTATGTACGATTAAAACCAAACTATGAATACAGGTCTAAAGATAGTAATGAGAAATATTCTATTAATTCGTTGGGATATAGAGGCAGAGAAATAAATAAAATAAAGCCAAAAAATAAAATAAGAATAGTTGCTTTGGGTGGTTCCATTACTTTTGGTTCAGGAACTTCCGACAATGAACATACTTATTCAGCCCTTCTTGAAGAATATTTAGATGAACAGATAGATAAAGCAACATTTGCCGATTACTCTATTGAAGTAGTAAATGCAGGGATTCCAGGATTAAGAGCAGATAGCCTTTTGATTTATTTAAAAGAAAAAGTCCTGGAATTAAAGCCAGATATTGTAATCATATTCTCCGGTTGGAATGATTGGAATTACTTCTTAACACAGGGTTACCAGGTCTTTGATTACCAATCGCCTATATACCGGTTAAATATGATGCTGACAGAGAACAGCGTTTTTATTCAAAACTAAGAAATGTTGTAACAGGATATAGAGCTGTGATAAAAGGTGACAAATTCAAAAAAAGAGCTTTTAACGTTTTAAGGCAGGATTTTTTTACAATAACCCTTAGCAAAAATATCAAGCAAATCATAGAGATATGCAGATCTAATCGGGTTGAGCCTATTTTACTTCTTCAGCCTCCAACATTGGCAAACTTTAAGGTTAAAAATCAAAGCAAGTTTATTGAAAGAGATCCTGTTTTTCTTGAAAAAAAAGAGGTTTATCCTCAGGTCCTTAAAAAATTACAAGAAATTTTTATGGATATTGCATCTGAAAATAAAATTCCACTAATCGATGTAAGTAAGAATTTTGGCTCTGTTAAGTACGGAGATCAATATTTTATTGATATAATTCATCCTTCACATGTTGGAAACAAATTAGTTGCCAGAGGAATATCCGACTGGTTCTTAAAGTTTCACAAATGGAATTTGCCCGTAAAACAAGCAACTTAAATATTTATGAAGCGAAATTTTTAGAACTGAAAATAGACAAAGTCTTCCTGAGCTTGTAACTCACCGAAAAATAGGATGCTTAAAATTAACGCAGAATAGCAAAACCACCTAATGATGTCAGGTTGTTTGGAGAGCCAGGAACGAATGCTCGTACGGGTTTGAAACAACTGAATGGTCAGCAAGAATCCTATAGAAACGAAAACAGTTGATAGTTCTTTTTTATTTAAGCCTATATCATCCATGCTCAAGCTGGCTTGAATCCCTGAAAATAAATGAGAACTTATATAAAAGGCATCATTAAGAGTATCTGACCTAAAAAATATTAAAGAAAAGCACCAGAAAGTGAATACTAATAAAATAGAAAAACCATTGTAAATATACTTAAACCATGAAGTGCCAATCGCCAGTTCAAAGCGCTTTCTTGGTTTTGCAATTATTAGCTCAAAAGATACGGCCAATCCATGTAGTGTTCCCCATACAATAAATGTCCAATTCGCTCCATGCCAAAGAGCGCTAACAAGAAAAGTCAGGAAAAGATTAAGTAAGCAACGAATAGGTTTGGACCTACTTCCACCAAGTGGGATATAAAAATAATCCCTGAACCAGGTTGAAAGAGAAATATGCCAACGTCTCCAGAATTCAGATACGGATTTTGAAAAATAGGGGCGGTTGAAATTTTGTGTAAGTTTATACCCCATAATAGAGGCGGTCCCAATTGCAATGTCTGAATATGCTGAAAAATCACAATAGATTTGAAAGGCAAAAAGGAAAGCCGCCATTATTAGCGGAATCCCGGAATATTGATCAGGACTGCTGTAAATTTGATTTACCAGAATAGCTGCTTTGTCCGCAATGACCAGTTTTTTAAAATAACCCCAGCATATTAAAAGCAGACCGTTCTTGACGCGTGTGTAATTAAAATAATGTTCTTTATGGAACTGTGGTAAAAGAGTGGTGGAGCGTTCAATTGGGCCTGCCACAAGTTGTGGAAAAAAAGATACGTATAAAGCGAAAATACCTAAGTGTCGTTCAGGTTTTTTTCTGTCATAGTAAATATCAATAGAGTAGCTTAATGTCTGAAAGGTGTAAAAAGAAATTCCAACCGGTAATAGAAGATCAAAACTTGAAACATTGTAAAAAATATTAAAATTGTCAAAGAGTGACTTTAAGGAATCGTTGAAGAAATTAAAATATTTGAAGATAAACAGGATCCCAAGATTTGTAATAATGCTTAATAAAAGATAAGATTTACGCTTTAAAGTATCTTCTGTTTCTCCCATCTTCAGGCCGGTATAGAACGCTATAATAGTGGTTGTCAGTATCAACACAATGTATTTGACATTCCAACACATATAAAAATAGTAACTCGCAACTAGAAGAAGTGCCCAACGAAATCTGAACGGTATCAAAAAATAGAGAAAGACAACAGATGGGAAAAAAAGTATGAAATCCAGTGAGTTAAATAACATTTATTATAGGGTCTTGACTAGAGCAGAGTGTTGAAACTACTCTAAGAGCCAGTCAGGACAATGAAAAACAAGTATGTAAAAGGTTCAAAAATTTCTGAGTCAAAATTTAGAGAATTAGTAAGACATTTTTTTTAGATATAGACGCTCATAATATTTCTTTTCTAACGCATTTAAATCGTAACACAGTTAATAGGTATTTAAATTTAATGCGCAAAAGAATAGCTTCTTTCTTTGAACAAGAATCTCCTTTTCATGGTGAAGTTGAAGTAGACGAATCTTACTTTGGTGGCAAACGAATTAAAGGAAAACGAGGACGGGGAGCTGCTTCCAAAACACCTGTATTTGGCATCCTTCAACGAGGAGGAAAGGTTTATGCTGAGATAGTTCCTAACTGCGCTAAAACCACACTGCAAGGCATTATTAGAGGTAAAGTAGATCCCAGAAGTATTATTCATTCCGATAGCTGGCGTGGTTATAATGGATTGGTAGATTTGGGCTATAAAAAGCATTATAGAGTTCAACATGGGATCAATTAATTTGTTAAGGGTAAAAGTCATATTAATGGTATTGAATCCTTCTGGTCTTTTGCGAAAAGAAGACTTATGAAATTTCATGGGATTCCTACAGCTACTTTCTATTTACATCTTAAAGAATCAGAATTCAGATTCAACTATGGAAGGAAAAATATTTATAATATTGAAAATATGTAGAAAAAATCTCTGTTCTAGTCTAGACCCTTATTTAATTATATGAAGCCACGTCTTTTGGCGTGCTCAGAGATAAAATGCTACATCCGTAAAAAGTAGCTTCGAAATATCACAAGCAAAAAGTTTACTGAGAGGAGTTAAAATTAATGTTTGTGCCTTTTGTAAGAATAGTTATAATCAGTAGTGTCCGGTTAAGGACTTTGTAAATTTTAATAAGAGATACTATATCAATATGTTATTAGCAAATGTAGTTTTAATCGATTTGAAACGCTCTATTGCCTACCATGATCACTTTACTGTTTTTAAACAGGAAGGAGTGACGCATGAACTTAGGCAAAACCATTTTTTCTCAAATTATGGATTTTTTACCTCTTTACGAATTTCACAAATGTGTCGAACGTTATTCAGGAGATTATCGCCTACGAAGTTTCTCCTGTATGGATCAGTTTTTCTCCATGGCCTTTGCTCAGCTTACTTTTCGCGAAAGCCTTCGCGATATAGAAGTTTGTCTTCGGTCTATTCCAAACAAACTTTAGCACATGGGTTTTCGTGGCAAAATATCTCGCTCGACTTTAGCCGACTCAAACGAAAAACGAGACTGGCGAATTTACGCCGACTTTGCTCAAGCATTAATCAACACTGCAAGAAAGTTATATGCCAACGATTCTTTCAGCGTCGATCTAAATCAAACGGTTTACGCTCTCGATTCAACAACAATAGATTTATGCCTTTCTTTATTTCCATGGGCTCAGTTTCGCAAAAGAAAATCAGCCATAAAGCTCCACACGTTGTTAGACCTAAAGGGCTCAATACCTTGCTTCATACGCATTACCCCTGGTTCCGTACACGATCTGAATATATTAGACCAACTCACTCCATAACCCGGTTCCGTTTATGTTATGGATCGAGGTTACATCGACTTCGAACGTCTTTATCTTTTAAAAGAACAGTTAGCTTTTTTTGTCGTACGATCAAAAAACAATCTTGCCTTTCGAAGGCTTTATTCCAACAAAGTAGACAAAGCTACCGGCCTCAGAGCCGATCAGATTATTCTGCTAACGGGGCCTCTCTCTTCACAACTTTATCCAGAAAAACTTCGTCGAATAAGTTATCGCGACCAAGAGACAAATACTCGTTACATTTTCCTTACAAACAACTTTACCTTACCTGCTTTGACGGTAACTCAACTTTACAAAAGTCGTTGGCAAATAGAAATATTCTTCAAATGGATCAAACAACATTTAAGAATAAAAGCTTTTTATGGTACTTCTCCCAATGCTGTGAAAACTCAAATTTGGATTGCTATTTCGGTTTACTTGCTCATTGCCATAATCAAAAAAAGACTCAATATCGAACTCAACCTTTACACTATTCTACAGATTCTGAGCATTACTGTTTTTGAAAAAGTCCCTATTTTACAGGTGCTTACTGATGATGCATTTATTAAGCAACACAAACAAAACCATAAGCAGTTGAATTTATTCTAATATTAACCGGACACTACTGTTATTAAATAATAAATGTTTGCTGAAAGTTTTTCTTCAACTTTATGCATTTTAGAGTTTCTTAAGTGCTAAAGGTCATTGAATTTGTTAATCTCTCTTAGGGTAACTCAAGGTCGTGTCCTCCATAAGTGGACTGTTTTTACTTCTGGTAGACAGTTAAGCTAATATCCACTTCATTTTAAACCGACGTTACTCTACCTCAAGTTGTATTTTAATACAAAAAAAATATTTCTAATAAATAAGTTTTTAGTCCTAAATCCCTACTTTAAAGTCAAAGTATTTTTCTTTCCAGGTGCTGTCCATCTTCAGGAAAGGCAATTCATCAAGTGATAGCTTTTTTTGTGGCCTCAAAAAAAGAAGTTAAAAAAAATTGTTAAATCTCTGTGAGATATTTATCTTATTACATTATTGAAATGTAAGATTGTGTGCTATAAATGATTTAATTATACCACCTCCAGGGTGGTTTTTTTGTTTACAGTTTAATAGTGTAAAATTGGGAAATATGGTCTATTGAAAATGGTAAGCGATGAAAAAAGAGATGATGTCTCTCAGTGGGCAAGTGAGAATTGCAGGGTTTAAATTCGCTGATGATCTGGCAAATTTATTTGGTGATACTCTGCTTAGAAGCGTGCTTTTTACAGTAAAATTATGAAAAAATTTTAAGGTTGATATTCAACTTTTTAATTAAGAACTCAAATCTTTATGATATGAGTTGTTTCACCGACACCATTATGAAAAACTTGGCAAATTTGAGTAAAGGTAAATTCGTGAAATGTTCTTCATCTTAGCATAGACTTTTTAAGTTCATTTGATTTATATCTATTTTTAAAATATGCGTGAATCTTTAACATGAATGTTTGTTTGACAGTCAACTCTTCTCCTTGGTCGTCATTTAAAGGAGGAGGGCAAATTGCCGTACACTACTTGGCAACTTACCTCGCAATACATGGTTGCAAGGTTTGGGTCATTTATACTGGGAGCAGCCAGAATAAAATCCATCCTACGTTGAATTATCATGCAATTTTTGCGAAGCATTTTAATGTCGCAACTCTTAACCTGAATATATTTTCTGTTGCCTTTCAAATATTCAAGCTGAGCAGAAAAGTTAAGATCGATATTATTCACGGTAATGGAGAAGAGGCTTATTTTATTCCATACCTTGCAAAATTTATTGGCTCTAGATTTGTGCTGACATCGCATTCTCCTTTCATTCCTCAGACCGGAATTATAAAAGCATTGAGGGACCCAATTCAGTTGTTAAAAAGGTTAAATTTTTACCTTTTGAGAACTGCGCTAATCAAAGCTGATTTTCTTTTTACCTATAGTAATTTCTCAAAAAGATTGGTCAAAGATGGAATTCATGGTGAATATAACAAAGAGATTAAAATCATTTCTCCCGGTGTAGATCAATCCTGGTTTAATGTAGATGTAAAAAAGAAAGAAAAAACTTTAAACCTGCTTTACTTTGGACGGCTAGAGTATGAAAAAGGAATTGATATTATGCTGAATTCCTTTGCGAAAGTGCTTCCGAAGTTTCCTTCCATAAAACTACATATAATCGGAGAAGGGAACTATATGGACATAAGTAAAAGATATTGCAACAAACTGGGTATAATTGGTAATGTTATTTTTTATGGGTGGAAAGAAATGAATGACATTCAAAAAATCATGTCAAATTGTGATTTATGTATATTGCCTTCCAGAATTGAGAGCTTTGGCTTGACCATTGCGGAGGCAATGGCAGCAGGAATTCCGGTAATCTCAACTAAAGCAGGGGCCATACCAGAAATACTGAAAAACGGAGTAACCGGTACAATGGTAGCTTCTGAAGATATAGAAGAATTAACAGAGGCAATTATTTATGCGTTAGAAAATAAAAGTGAAATTCAAAACAGAGCAAAAGCTGCTAGAAAATTGATAAAGAAAGAGTTTTCCTGGGATGTATCAGTGAAAAAATTTATTGAGGTATATAAATCACTATTATGAAAACTCCAGATTCAAAACTTTATTCTAAAGAATATTTTCTTTCCACGGAAGGTATTGATTATTTCAAAAAAGGTTTAATCTCTCCTAAATTTGAACATGCCGTTAATATGGCAAAATTAAGATCAGGAATGAAAATCCTTGATATAGGATCTGGGAGAGGAGATATTGTTCTTGCTAGTGCCAGGAAAAATGTTTACTCCTATGGCATCGACTACGCTCGGGATGCGATTGAAATTGCTAAAGTAGCTAAGCAATCGCTTCCGATTCATCTGGCATCGTTTTTTTTAGTTCACCAGGCTTCCGCTGATACTTTACCTTTTAAAGAGAATACTTTTGATAAAATATTTTTTATGGACGTAGCAGAGCACCTTCCTCCTTCTGACCTTTTGCAATGTTTTAAAGAATGTAAAAGAACGCTGAAAGAAGATGGAGAACTAATAATCCATACTTCACCCAACCGTTGGTATAACGACTTTGGTTACCCTTTTTGGGAGCAGCCAATAAATAAAATATTAAACCGTGTGTTTAAGCAAAATCTGTTGACCAGGGAAATACGGAATGAAATGGATTTGAAAGTTCACGTTAATGAACAGACCATAATCAGCCTGAAAGATTATTTAAGAAAGGCAGGTTTTCAGCCTAAGATTTGGTTGGGGGATGAATATATTAAGCCGTTAAAAAAGAGCTCATTGAAAGAAAAATTTTTAGAACTCGCCCGTCAAGTAGTGTGTCATTTTTTTCCTTTTTCATTGATTTTTCCTTTAAACCTTTTTTTTTCAAATAATATATGGGCTATAGCTAAAAATCAGATGCAAAAAAGATAAGAGAACATTTGTTTGACAATATGTATTTATTCAATTTTATAAAGCACAAATTCATTTTTTTTGTACTTGGCTACGGGATAGTTTTCTCGTAAAAAAGAAGAAAATTCATTTTTGCCAGCATAATCCTCATGTGGATAAATAGAGAGATAGTATTTAGGATCATTATTTTTGAGTATCTTTTTAAACGCATCCAACTTCTCTTGACTTGAATTTCCTTCTAATACCCCTGCATTTCTATAAACATAAAATTCGAGCGCTCCGGCATTGGCATGGCTTATTACCCCATAAACATTCTCCGGAAAAAATTTATTAAGAGTTTTAATCGCATCTGGAACCATCTTAACCGCAGCAGGAATGATAAAACCGGAATTAGAATAACCGGCGATAATGCCGACTGTAAGGAGCGTTAAGAAAGACAAACCAATTTTTTTTTTAAAAAAGCTTTCAGGGGGAAAATTGTCATAAATAAAAGAAATAGAATTGGCAATTGCCCAGGACATTGGGAACAGCCACGGGAGATAATAATAGGGATGGAACATCTGATTGATTATAATAAAATAAATCCCAAAAGAAATTAGCCAAAAAATAAGTACGGAATCTTTTTTTCTGAGAAGGCCTAACCCTAAAACAAATAATCCGAATCCAATGGGAGTTAAGATTTCACCGGATAAGAGTTGAAATTGTGCCTTATAGAAAGAATAATCTGATAATCCGGGAAACGATAAAAATGTATACTTACCTTGATCCACAATCGGCCCGGTCATTACTTCTGCATTATTTAAATTTGCTGACACAAAGCTATTGGCATGTTTAATCCATAGCAAGCATGGAACTAACATGCCAATTGCCATAAAATAATTTTTTATATCTAAAAAAAAACGGGGACCATATTTTCTTATGGCCAAACAAGATAACAAAAGGCCTATAGTTAGAACTGAAATATTCAGTACAAAAAGAATTGCACCAAGTAAAATAGTCATGCAATAATTTTTTGCTCGTGGTTCAGTAAGATATTTATCGAAATAATAAATCGTGGCCATTAAAAAAAATAGCATTGAGGGATTGGGTTGAATGGCTTTTGTGTAAATAATTGAAAGAGGGGAAATGCAATATAAAATCAAAGCTATCTTTGCAATACGGTCAGATGTATGATTAATCAAAAAAAGATAAAAATAAATTCCGGCTAATCCGGAAAACAGGATGGAAATAGAACGCCCTATCCATTCTTCATGGCTTCCGTATACCTTACATAATAATGCCATTAGAGTATTATAAACGGGCATTTCTACCATATAGTACCAAGCAGGTTCAATAGCATAAAATCTGGGATAAAGGATGTTTTCGAAGGATATACCTTCCATGAAAAGAAACTTTGAAACAGAAGCTGTCATGAGCTGTCTTAACGCTGCTCCATCTAATATCGGTTGGCCTAAATTAATAAACCTCACGCTCCATAAAAGAAAAAACAGGATAAATATATTTTTTGAAACCAAATTTAAAATACTGTTCCCTGTATTTAAGGTGGACTGGTTTGTCCAGACCAATTTTAATTATTTTTTAGATACATTGTTTAATCTTTATATCCCGCCGTAGGCGGAAATATTTTTTAATATAATTTATAAAAAATAGTTGTAGAGCCTGTGGAACCGTGGAAAACCGCTCATGTTTACGAAACCTGTCGATAAGTTGTTGAAAAATGGTTTTTATTTTTCAATAGCTTATCAATAGGTGGAGTGAGCGGTTATTCACAGTTCCATAGGCTTGTTTTAGCTCCTTTAGTCAGCAATAATGCACCTCTTTAGGGGTTTTATACTTTAGGGATTGATGATAACGCTTGTTGTTATAAAAGGCGAAGTATTTATTTAATCCATTTTTTAATTCAAGAACTGTATCATAACTTTTTATATAAATGTCTTCGTATTTAACAGACCGCCACAAGCGTTCTACAAATATATTGTCCAAGGCACGGCCTTTGCCATCCATGCTAATTTTGATCTTATTATGGAGTAAAACGCTAGTATAATCTTTACACGTAAACTGGGAACCTTGGTCTGAATTAAAAATACAGGGAGTGCCTTTTTCTAAGGCTTCTTCTAATGCCTCTATACAAAAAGAAGCCTCCAGAGCGTTGTTCAGCTTCCAGGACAAGACATAGCGGCTATACCAATCTATGATGGCTACAAGGTACATAAAACCCTGTTGAAGGCGGACATATGTAATATCGCTACTCCAGACTTGATTGGGTCGCTCAATGCTGTAATTAGCTAAAAGGTATGGATATATCGTATGCTGCTTATCTTTTATACTTAATCTCGGTTTGGGGTAGATAGCTTCTATTGCCATCTGGCGCATGAGTTTTTGAACCCTTTCTCTGCAGATGGACAAGCCTTCTTCTTTTAAGGCTATTGTTATTTTGCGGCTCCCATAAAAGGGATAAGCCGTATAGATTTCATCTATTCGGGTCATAATGTTTAAGGTTTCTTTTGAGATCAATACCGGCTCATAATACAAACTGGAGCGATTGAGTTCTAAAAGCTCACACTGGTGTCGAATACTCAAGCTATCCGGCATTTGATCTATTAACTTTTTCCTTTGCGAAAGCTTTAAGCCTCTAACTTTTTTTTTAACCAATCATTTTCGACTTTTAATTGGCCGATTTGACGATATAGTTCATCGACCAGCTTTTCCTGGCCTTTATCATGTTTTGAGTGTTTGCCTTGAAATAAACTTGATAGTTGATCAAGAACTTGTTTACGCCAATTGACGATTTGAGATCTGTGTACCTCATATTTTGATGATAACTCAGTTATCGTCATTTCATTTTTAATGGCTGATAAAACTACTTTTGATTTAAATTGAGCACTAAATGTTTTTTTCATTTACCGGATCTCCTTGGACAAGTTGTTTGCAAAATAGTGTATCTAAAATTTTGCTAAAACTGGTCTGAAAAATCCAGTCCATTATATATAGTCTATTTTTTTGACTTTGATTGCTGCAACTGCCTATAATGTAAGCGTTCAGCAGTCAGCTATCAACAATCAGGATAATGAACCAAAGTGCATTT
>MDTC01231534.1_pt1 | contig 21461 bp, 19 predicted proteins | sample 811181 | NCBI WGS metagenome assembly MDTC01 (sample SAMN05326644, study PRJNA326480) | marine metagenome | isolation source: seawater | place: Pacific Ocean: North | collected 2011 | reverse complement strand
TACAGGAATATTCAATCAGATGAAGAAAGTAAGTCTAGTGGTAAAAAAGCATTAGAGGTTAGCTTTATTTTAGAATTGATTCAAAAATCTATACTTTTGAATGGAAAAGAAATCACAATAGATTGGGAACAACTTGGAGTTTAATCATTTTTCTTTATAATGAGCAAGGTAATATAAAACGGGCCATTCAGGGTGCTGAAGAAGTCCTGGAACAAATTGCCCCCAAGGGATATGAACTTATAGTCGTGAACGATGGGAGTACAGACGATAGCGATAGAATTATCCGAGAGACCATACTTGGAAAATCGAACATCAGCTACCACAAACATGACAGCAACAGCGGGATTGGGGCAGCATTACGCAGCGGGTATAATATGGCAAAAATGGAAAATGTATGTGCAGTACCCGGGGATTGTCAGTTCAATTTTAAGGAACTCCTTTTATGTCCCAGTTTTTCTGAGGACAAGTTCATATCTTTTTATAGAAGAAAAACAAATTACAATCCTTACAGAATGTTTTTAAATCATTTCAATCGATTATTAAACTACTTGCTTTTAGGCTTGAAATTGCGTGACGTGAACTGGATTAAAGTCTATAAAAAATCGCAACTTACACCCTTAAAGTTGGAAGTTACAAGTTCATTAGTAGAATCCGAGATTTGCGCTAAACTTTTTATAAAAAAGGTAAAATGTATTGAGATTGAATCGGAGTATTTGGATAGACTAGAAGATGAATCTAAAGGGGGGGCGTTAGAAACCGTAAAGCAAGCCGCTTCGGATTTGTTTAAATTGATTAAAGTGGTTCGTAACTTTAAGGTTCAAAATTAAATCATGCCAGATCAAGTACCCTTCTTTTCTTTAAGCGAACAAAGTAAGCTCCTAAAATCTAAGGTTTTAGAAAAGCTTTCTAGGATTATCGACGAAACTGATTTTATTCTTGGGCGTGAAATTCTGGAATTCGAGAAGAGTTTTGCGGAATACTGTGAGACAAACTTTGCTTTAACTGTAAACAATGGTTCAGCTGCACTATATGTAGCACTTGAAGCCCTTGGTGTTAAGGCTGGAGACGAAATTATATTGCCCTCTGCAACTTTTGTGGCTACTGCTTTTGCTGTTAGCCAGATCGGGGCCACTCCTATTTTTGCAGATATAAATCCGGATACTTGGACAATTGATCCGGCATCAGTTAAAAGTAAGATTACGAATCGTACTAGAGCCGTAATTGCAGTCCACTTGTATGGAAATCCCTGTGCTATGGACGATCTTACATCGATAGCTGAGGAAAACAATATACTATTGATTGAAGATGCCGCTCAAGCACATGGGGCAAGGTACAAGGGGAAAAAAGTTGGGTCTATAGGGGATGTTGGCTGTTTTAGTTTTTACCCTAGCAAAAATTTAGGTGCAATGGGCGAAGCTGGTGCGGTGGTATATAAAGATATTGAGCACCACGAAGCGATGATGGCGTATAGAAACTGTGGAAAGGATTTTACTGGTGCTCATGTTTATAAAGGGTTCAATTATCGTATGCCTACTTTTCAAGCGGCAGTATTAAATACTAAAATTACCCTCATCGATGGTTTCAACCAAAAAAGAAATACCATTGCTACCCATTATAAAAGTGGAATTCAGAACGACAAGCTGATTTGGCAGAAAGTTCAAGAACGTTCTTCTTCCGTTTATCATTTGTTTGTGGTGAAACCAGACAATAGGCAGAAATTCATAGAACATCTAAAGATTAATGGAATAGGATATTCGCTACATTATAAAAAACCGGTTCATTTAGAACCAGCATACAAAACAGTCGATATACTGCCCGTTACTGAAGACTTGTTTTCAAAATGTGTTTCTATTCCGATGTTTCCAGAAATGACAACAGAACAAATGAAAAGGGTAGTAGCGGTTTTAAATACTTACTAGTCTTTTTTAATCAAAAAGTCTCCTATTAGCATGGCGTCAATTCCTGAGCCGTAGAAGGCAGAAATGGCATCTTTTGGACTATGAATCACGGGTTCGTTACTTCGGTTGAAGCTTGTATTAATTGACATCCCAACGCCTATTTTTTTCTTTAAAGTGTTCAAATATTCCCAGTACAATTTATTCTGAGAATTGTTAACCGTTTGAATTCGAGCTGTTTTATTTACATGAGAGATAGAAGGAGCTAAACTTGGGTTCTTGACGGTATAATTAATAGTCATGTAAGGGGAAATTTTTTGTTTTCCTGTAAAATAAAGTGCGGTATCTTCTTCTAGAACACTTGGACAAAATGGTCGGAAGCCCTCTCTAAATTTAATTTTCTGATTGATTAAGCGCTTCATTCCTGGATGCTTAGGATTTGCTATGATTGAACGGGCTCCTAATGCTCTTGGCCCAAATTCATCTCTTCCCTGATACCAAGCAACTACTAAATCTTTAGCCACTAAATTGGCCGCAGTCTCTGCGGGGTTATCAATAGAAATGTAGTTGATGTTCAGGAGGTCTAAACAAGCCTTCACTTCATCTTGAGAATATGCTTTACCGAGGTAATAATTATCTGCTGGAACCGGAGGCACACCTAATTCTGCTGAAGCTTGCCATGCCGCACCCAAACTAATTCCATCGTCTCCACTTGCAGGCTGGACAAATATTTCATCTATAAAGTCGAGATTCATTAGGAAGCGATTTATCTCGCAGTTTAGCGCAACTCCACCTGCCAAACACAACTTTCTTAAGCCTGTTTTTTTATGCAATTGAGTCACTAAATCAATGACTACGGCTTTTAAAGTTTCTTGTGTTGCAGCTGCAACATTCATATAATGATCGGTCATGTCAGCTCCAGGTAATCGAGATACGCCCAATAGCGCATTTAATTTTTCACTATATGCCGCTTGTTGTCGAGAGGGTTGTGGGGCACCGGGAGTCAACTCTTTGAGAAAACGATTATCAAAACTATACCCATTGTTTTCCAATTTCAGCACTTCGCTTAGGTCAACTTTGCTTGAATCACCGTAGGGAGCTAAGCCCATTAACTTATACTCATCGGTATCTCTAGTGAATCCACAAAATTGGGTCATTATTGAATAGAAAATACCTAAACTATTTGTTCTTGATTCTTGCTCTAGTACTTTGATCTTGCCAGCTTTTCCTATTGCTTTTTGAACAGCAACCCCATCACCGGAAGCATCCATAGTAAGCACCATAGCCTCTTTAAAACCAGAACCATAATAAGCAGAAGCAGCGTGACAAACATGATGATGCACGCGCATAATTTTAGGTGCGTGTCCAAAACTATATTTAAGATATTCCTCCAGCACATTTTCATATGATTTGCCCCAAGTACTCCCATGAGTCGCCACATAATCCACATCCTTTATGTTAATTTTGGCAAAATCAAGCGCTGCTTTTATGCTATAATAGGGCAATTGCCCCGAAGAATGTTTTTTTCGATTAATCCGTTCTTCAGCCAGAGCAAAAACCACCTTGCCATCTTTAATTAGGACTGAGGATACATCTTGATACCCTGCCCTAACACCCCCGTTAATTCCAAGTATATACATTATTCTCCACAATTAAAGTACTTGTCATAGGCCACCTTCGGAATTAAGTTTAGTCTCGACATTAAATAAATAGGTAATTTGGCTAGTCTGATATACATGTAACTTGTCTTGTAGTCACGAAAAGTTTTTGGTTCACGCTTTAAATATGATTGAAACTCTTCATGAGTGATTCCTAAACGTTTAACGCATAAGTCTATAATTCGATCACTTTCTATCTTGTAAACACTATGTGCTCGGTCCAAAGCAAGCTGTCTATCCAATTGACCACTGCGAACCAATGCGGAATCACTATTCATATTTAAGTCTATATTGAATTTTATCCGATGTACATATTTGATTAAACTATGGTATAGGTCGTCAAAATAATGAGCTCCGGTATAAACCCAATCCAGTTTATCTGTGATAATTTTTTCTGCTTCAGCTCTTACATAATTATGATAATAAAAGGGTGTAAAGGTTTTTATTCCCTTGATGGCAGTATAGTAAAACAACTCTTTTATGCCTAAATTAAAATTTGGATTGTCAGCTTCCCATGGTTTTAATTTTACTGTTCCAAACTCTTTTTGAACATTACGCAAATAGTCTCCATCGAAATAGGACCAAGATAGTGGTTTAACACCCTCGGTTCTAAACGACTGTCCGATAAGAATGTATTTTATGTTTTCTTTGTGAGCCACTCCATACAATGAAGAGGCAATCCCTATGTCAGTTCCTAGATTTAAGTCAGGAGTAGAAGCTTTTAAAAAGGATAGTTTTAGGTCTTTTGCTTCTCGCCAATCTGAGGTAATAGTTCTAAGTTCGATCCCTAGTTTTTTTATAGCATTTATCATATTCTCTCCTCCCACTGGGTTGTCAAATCCATCATTGAAGTGAACGGCGAGAGGTCTTAATCCCCAGTCTTTGACTATTTTATATATTAAATAAGTGCTATCTCTTCCACCACTAATTCCGACAACACAATCGTACTTTTTGTTTTCACCTTCTTTTTTTATTTTGGTAAAAGTCTTTTCAAGAAACGCCTCTCCCCGCTCGTCATTAGGAAAGAGCTCGGCCATTTTATCATGAAGCTTGCAAAAGTTGCATTCACCTGAATTGTTAAAAGTAATTCCAGGAACAGTATTGTCCTGAGCACAGCGAGTACATACATGCTTACTCCATTCTTTTTGCTTACCATTTACAATTACTCCCTTTCCCATCACCACTCAAAATTATAATCTTTTGCTCTAAGATTTTTTCCAATTTCCGTCCCTTTGATATTCGGCTCTTCAATGGGGATATCTATGATGGTAAGTTCACCGGCAAATTCATTAAATAAACCTTGTTTTATTAATCCTCCGGGACCAACAACAAGCGAACAACCAATCATCTTTTTTCCTTCATAAGGTCCTCCAACAATGTATCCAACACTTGTTACACTTACAATGATCACATTAAAGTAGTGAGCTATGTGATGAAGTGGTGAAAGCCATTTGTCTTTGTAGGGGTCTTGATCTTCTTTAATATGGTGATCGACGGTCCACGATGATGGACTCAAAATAATTTGAGCACCCATAGAAGCTAAGGTTTTACCAATATGAGTAGACTCTTTGTAGTTATCGGCGCATATATTTAAGCCCAGTTTTCCAAGAGGAGTGTCTACCACCTTTATTTGGCTGCCAACTTGATAGAACGGGAATTCAACCTCAAGAAGATTAATTTTGGAATGTTTTAAAATAATGTTTCCGTTATCGTCAATTAAAATTGCAGTATTATAATTCTGGTCTTCTCTTTTTTCCGTTAACCCAACACAAACATAGATTCCATAATCCTTTGCCCAATTGCAAAATAGGTCGCTAAAAGGGCCCGGTATGGGTTTTGCCTCTTTTAACGATGAGGGGTGGGTCCACGCAAAATCTATGGTTTCAGGAAGAACTACCAATGCACAACCCTTTTCTTTGGCTTGCTTAATCATTTTGTGGGCCCGCTCAAAATTCCTTTCAGGCTCACCACCTTCAACGAGTATTTGTCCTAATGCTAATGTTATTGTTTGCATACCGCTCTTTACTTTATAAAAGGGTCACTTCAAAGTTAACTCATTTGGAAGAACATTACTTAATAATTTTTAGTTAAACGAATCTGTTTTGCGCTCAAATGGCCTGTTAGTTGCATACTTAAATGCAGATAGTAAAAATTTTACAGCGAGATATATGGGGTTTAGCATAAATATAATCATTGGATATACAATAGCCGTTATATTAATAGCCATTACATGCGCAATCCCTGCGTGCATTAATAAAAGCAATGTACCATACACAAAAGCGGTCTTTTTATTTAGGATGCTTATCAAGGCAAAAGCCTCAATTATCAAGGTGCAGGCCAGAGCGATATAAATAAGGTTTTCGTTCTTACCAAATGCACCCACCATTATATTTGCTTCCCTTAAATATTCAGCATTTCCAAGATCTATATATTGGTAGTGAAAGGATTTTAGTATTTGCAAAGCCATGTTTTTTCCGTCAATAACCCAATATATTCCAGAATTATAAAGTTTCGAAAAAGCAGACAGGGTATACCCGACTGCTATAATTTGAATTGAAAACTGAACACGATTTTGTGCTAAGTGCTTTGAAGTTTTTCTTCGACTGAAAGAGTAAGCTAAAAATTGAGCAAAAAAGATAAATGTCAGTAAACCACGTCTTTCTAAAACACCATTAGATTCCTCAACAGAAAAAGTGAGCAATGAAATAAGGAACATAATAATGGTTAACCATCTTGTTTTCCACTCTAACAGATACAAGACTGCGACAACTAAGGTTGTAAGTATGAAAAAGTCAGAAACTCCATTATGAATAAAAATATCACATGGAAAAACTTTACAAATACCAACGCTTAAAGGAGCGGAGTCGTATTTTGTAAGTGTACTCACAATTAATGGCACCCATAAAACGATTAAGGCAAGCTTCATGCAAAACCACTCTTCTCGACTATAGTGGCAGCCAATTTTATTCCAAAGAAAACGCATAAATAATTTGTTCGGAGCTTTTTATTGAGTCATCTTTAAATTTATAGCAAATCCGCACTAGATGGGCGGAATCTTCGGGGATATTGTTATTAATAGCAGCCTTAAAATCTAACTGATCCACGATAATCGCCCCAACTTCTTTAAGATGATTAGGGTCCTCCTGTTCATATCCATAAGAATAGCCAGAGTTCTCCATTATTGAATAGAATTTATGAGCAAGCTCACCCCCGGTTGTTCCTATATGGTTACACGGAATCAAGTTTTGGTTTTTGTCGGTAAAAAAGAAGACATAAGACCAGTTGGGTAAAGAGTTATACATGGGGTATTGGGAAAATGGATGTGTTTCACCTAAGGCAAGAACCCCCAAAATATAAATGAGTAAAAGCAAAATACGTCTAAAATACTTAATAACACTAATCATCACCTTGTTTTAAAATCCAATTCCAAACCGACCAAGATATATCTCCCCAATGATGATATACGTGTAGTAAAGATGGTTGATATTGAGATTGCCAATGATCATCTGTAAATTCGCCGGAGGAAGTAAAATCTAATCCACTCTTGTTGTAATCTGCAATAAAATTCCATTGCTTAGACAAAGTTTTATGGTTATTAAGACCAAATTGCCATACAGTAGCAATAAGAGTTCCTTGATCTCTTGTTTTCCATTTATCCAACTTAAAAATATGTAAGGTTTTTTGGTGCCAAGCTTCCAAAAAATCATGACTACCCTCGTCAAATAAAAACACTCCGCCATTCCAATGCTGCCAATTCTTATTATTTAGGTGGATGCCAAAAGTATCTTCTATGTATTCTGAGAGATGTTCGCATTCGTCTTTCCAGATATCTTGCTTATGTTGGTCTAGCCATTTTTGGGTCCATTTATTAAAGGTAAACTTAGTTTCGGATTCAATTTTTTGCACATCAACTTCAAACAGAATATTGCTATTGGTTTCTGAATCTTTCCAAACTCGCATATTTTTATCGAAATAAAAGTCTTTGTTTAAATGGAAAATTTTTGTGGAAAAGAGGTAGCGAATTGCAGTTAATAATTTTCGGGGATAATTGTTTTTTAGGTACTCAAAATGAATTTGCAGTTTTTTTCGTTTGGATATAGATGCAGGGTCAATTATTTGCCTATTTTCATCATACTTAAGACTAGCTTTTTCAAAGGTTTCCCGCTTCTGTTCCCAAGCTTCTTTACACCCACAATTTATAGAATAAGGACTAAATTTTTTTAACTTACAATGGTCTGGAGCAAAGATTATAGGAGTGGTGTACTCATTAAAAATTTCATCTACATCATCTTTTAAGGCAATAATATCGGTATCTAAATAGCAATAAACAGGGCCAACAGGCAGAAATTTATGAATGCCAGTTTTGAGATAAATGCTAGCTTGATGGTGGTCGAAATGCTCTGCAGTTTTGACATCTATAACCTGTGAATGCGTTATTTTTATCTCATTTCGAGTGCTATCGGTTAACACTATTATTTCAGCCCTACTATGCTTTTTCAATCTTTCAAGTGAAAAATGCAGAGTATCTAGGTGTTCTTTAGCACCACAAACTACAAAAACAAAACACTTTTTTCTTGTCATCTTAATTCTTTGCTCGGAGCATTATCAGTGACACTAACTCGTCTATAGACTTACTTTCAAACATCTTTAAAGCTTCTCTACTCGCCATTGCATCATTAAAATTTAGTTCTTCTAAGGTTTTTTTAAGCACCGCTTTATTTTCGACTCTTGCGTCAAGCTTATGTAAAACCCTTTCAAAGAGATCGATCTTTTCTGCTTTTTCTTCATCATTAAAATAGGGCATTTTATTGACTTGTTGACTCAGCTCAGCAATGAATTGTTCAATATCTCCGATTGCCTTTTTATGGAAACCTGAATTTTCTAATAAAAATTTAACCTGTTTTATAGTGTCCCAATAATGAGCTATATTTTTCTTAGCTGTTGAGTGCTCAGCTTTAAATTCTTCACCCTCCAAGAAAAGTAATGCATTTTGTAATTCGGATTTAGTTAAGCTTTTTAATGCTTTATTCTCAGGAAAGTCAACAAAATGTAGATAAAGCGTGGCGTTTTTTTCATTGCAAAATCGCACAAAGTTTGGGAGCTCCTTCCAATTTTCAATCATTAAGCAAGCTGAAAGACCAAAAAAGGTATCCCTTTCATTACAATAGTGTTGAAACCAATCGAGGTTTTTCATTACTCGATCAAAACTTCCATTGACACGTATGTTTTCATAGTTCTCTTTTTGAAGAGAGTCTATTGAAATATTGATATGGAAATTTGCTTGTTGCAGAAGTTCTTTTACCCGCTTATTTAAAATGCTTGCGTTAGTCTGAACCGAAATTCTAATGCTTGGCTTTATCTCAATAATTCGCTTCCAAATATCAAAGTATAACTCAATTAGAAATGGTTCTCCACCATAGAATTTAACCTCTTCCAAATGAGGAATAAACTCATCCAGTTGGTTCACAAAGCCCTCATCATATGCCAATGGAATAGGAGGCAAGCCTTCTCTATTTCTTCTTATTAAAGAAGAAAAAGAGCCATTGCACATTGTACATTCTAAATTGCAGACATTGCTAAGCTCAAACTCCATTACAGAAGGATAGCCATTCTTGTTTAAGCTAAGCGTGTCGTATTGTTTGGCTTTGTTTGCCTCAAAATTTTTGGCAAGTAGGTGCTTTTTACAGAGATGACAACCAAAATCAAGGTTGTTATTAGAGATACTTTCTCTTAACTGATTTGCTTCTTTACTGTTCCAAATCTCTTTAATGCTTTGTTGTGGATATTCTCCTATTATAAAATCTCGATTATAACAACAAACAGTAGCTTTTCCATAGTGGCCAAAGTAAATGTTTTTAAATGGGGCATAGCACAGTTCATTCATAGGACCAAGAGGCCTGCTTGTATTATACTCTTCCAATAAGTCTTGGTTAAACTCTTTGCTTCCAAGGCTTAATTCATACTTCCTCTTTGGTAAAAACCAGGTAAAAATGTTTTTTATTCTCCCCATGTTGCAAACCATTTTTCCATTACAAGGATTTTCCAAATTCTCCAATCATACTCTCTAGAAAGTAAATCATCTACATAGGATTGATTAATGATCTTGTTCTCTACAAGCCTACTATTGTTTAGTTGCGAACGATACCAGCTCTTGTTCATATAATAACTATCCGGCCCGACAAATCCTTGTTTGTTTCTATCTAGTATTTCTTTAGGTAAGTCAGACTTAATGTTTTGATAAAGTAGGTGTTTCGTCTCATTACTTTTGTAGTAATCGCTTTCTTTGCTCGCAAAGATTTTTTCAAATAGGGATTTGTTCAAAAACGGCACTCGCACCTCTAGGGAATTGGCCATGCTAGCTCGGTCTACCTTGGTTAAAACCAGCTCTCCCATAAAGCACTTCATATCAAGATATTGAATAGATTTTAAAGGACTCAAATCTTTACAAAAGTGTTTTTTATAAAACCAGAGTACATCTTTAGGTATGAACTGGTGAAGATTTGGATGGAGCATCTTTTTTAATTCCGCTTCGTCGAATTTACCCATAGACATTGACCTTGCGTAAAATTCAATGGTATCTTTCCTGCTAAAAAACGACTTTATTTGATCAAGAGGCTTCTTTGAATTATTAAGGTCATAAAATTCTTTTTGCCAATGGTACCCGCCAAAAAGTTCATCTGCACCTTCCCCACTCATAACGGCTTTAAGTTTTTTACTAGCTAACTGACTTACCATGTACGTGGGGATTATGGAAATATCGGCTATAGGCTCATCGTAGACTTGTGGCATTAACTCAATATTTTGCAAGCTTGACTCATCGGCAACAACTGTATCATTGCTAATATTTAAATGTTTTGCAACAATATTTGCAAAGTAATCTTCACTTTTTTGCCAATTACTAAAGCCAATTGAAAAGGTTTTTGGGGACTTGTTTGCTTTCACCAAACAATTAACAATGGCACTAGAGTCATACCCCCCGCTCAGGAATGAACCAACTTCTACATCAGCACGTGCGTGCTTTTGTACTGACGAGTTTAGTTTTTCTCCAACAAAAGAAATCAATTCTCCATTCTTCTTCTTTTCAGCAAATGTAGGCCGCCAATAGGTGTGCAATTTCTTATCTAAGGTTTGAGTTTGAATTTCTAGATAGCTCGCAGGAGGAACTTTATATGTGTTTTCCCAGATGGTTTTGGGAGAAGGCACATAGCGGTATACAAAATAATCGCAGAAACTCGTCCAATCTATATTCTTTTGAAAAGCGGAAAAACAATGAAGGGCTTTTAGTTCAGAGCCAAAAATCAAAGTCTTCCCACTAGAGTAATAATAGAGGGGCTTAATTCCAAAAAAATCTCTTACCAGAAATAATTTTTCTTGAATTTTATCGTGTAGCGCAAAGGCAAACATGCCCTCTAGGCGATCCAACATTTTCATTCCCCATCGCTGATAAGCCGCTAGAAGGACTTCGGTATCGGTGCTGGTTGAAAATGTATAATTATCTTCTAGTTCTTTTTTTAATTCTAAGTAATTGTATATCTCGCCATTAAACGTAATACTTAAATTCCTATCCGCAGAAAACATAGGCTGCCGTCCTTGATCACCAAGATCCAAGAAAGAAAGTCTGGTGTGCCCAAACATCAAATTATTCGTTACTTTATCTATGCCATGACCATCTGGTCCTCGGTGTTTTAAGGCTCTACAGGCAGCTTCAATCTCTGCCTTGATTGGTGCTGTATTTAAATCTATATGTCCCGCTATACCACACATTACTTTGCTGTAAATTTGGCTTTTAAATATTCTTTAGCCGATTTATTTTCCTTGATTAAATTTATTCCAATCAATCTAAAAAGCCAATATACAAGAGTATTTACAATGAAACTAAAAAGAGGCTTAGTGCTTTTGTGCCAGAATAGCTCCTTTGCGTTTTGCCATATTTCAATAATATAATCTTTGTTCACAAGAATAACTGCATGAATCGGCAGCAACATAATCCATTTCCAATCAGTAAAAATCAAAATAAATAGGTGCATCATTGGAAACCATAGCTGATAAAACAAATCCAATGATTGGCGCTTTTCTTTCAGCAGAATAAAGTTAGACCCATTTAAAATCTCTTTGATGGCTAATCTATTTATCCATAAATAAATTAAGACTAAACCTACCCAAAACCAGTATAGCTTATCTAAGCGCATGAAGGCAACACTTGACCCAAGCATCAGCGAAAGCTCGACCACAAAAACTATCACAAAAAACAACTTTGTTTGCGCTGTTCCCAAAACTTTTGGAAGTGTCTTTAAGCCTGATTTGCTATCATTAAGAACGTCTTTAATTTGATGAATGAGGATGTTTCTGTACCCCACAAAGAAAAGTAGAGCGAAGAACAGCAACAAATAACCCTCGTTTATTTCAATATTACTAATCAAAGAGAAAGTGTGATAGGAGAGTAATGCAGGAATTAAATACGCATAGGATGCGTCTAGAATGCCCGCTAAATAAGCCTTTTCTTTCAAACGAATGACTGGGAAAGAATAGGCAATAAAACAAAAAATTTCAATAGAGATTAGGCAATAGGTGGTGTTATCTTTAGGTAGATAAAGCCATGGAAGAAACGTAAGTCCACAAATAAAAATAAATAAGATTGCAATTTGATAAGTTTTTAAAACACTTAATTTATTTAGCTTTCCTGCCTTATAGTCTTCTGTTTGATCAAAAAAATCATTTATAAAATACCCAAATGCGGCAAATCCGAAGGTGGTAAAAATAGAAAGAAAAAACAAAGACAAGTGGTAGAGGTTCCATTCCAAGCGAAATATTCCAAACCACAGATAAACACAACCAATGGTGAAAGGAACAAAACTTAGCCGCCAGTCTTTGGACCTAGAAGCTGTATTGATTTGCTGAATAAATTGTTTAGCATTCATGACTTATTCATAAAATATAGGTGTTTATCTTTTTCCGATAATTGCACGGGTTTCTCTGCTAGAATTTCAAAGAAATCTATGGGGAAAACATATCCATCCCAAGAGTCAATCTTACCAATATTGAAAAGGTTTTGAAACTCATTTGATATGCTCAAATGCTCAAAGTCACCTATTTTTACTTCTGGAATTTTGACATAATGAACAATATATCCTTTTTTACGCAGGATGGACAGGGTTTCATACAGGGTGCCGATATGATATTGATAGCTTTCATTGATGTCATCACAAATTTTGCGAATATAGTGTTGTTCCCATTCGTCTTCCACCTCTCTTTCAAACAAATCTTTGATATAGACCATACCCCCGGGCTTTAAAACTTCCCAAATTTCGTGCAGGAGTTTCTCTTTATCCCCAGAATGACCGTAGGATTCCAAGAAATATGCTCGATCAAATTGCGCTTTTTTAAAAATGCTACTTACCTGGTGAAAGTCACCCTCTATGGCTTCTATACTGTTTTCTAAACCAGCTGCTGCTATTTTGACTTTTGCTTTTTCAATTTGAACTTTGGATATGCTAAGGGCGGTTAGTTTTAGGTTAGGAATCTGCTTTGCAAAAAAAACAGCTGGTCCAGCAACGCCACAGCCTGCATCTAATACGTGCATTTTTTCTTTTAAGCGCATATTTTTAGCAGTATATTCCAAGTACTCTTCTACATTGTTGGTGCGAAAAGCTTGTATTATTTCGCCATATACCTCTAAAAATTTTTCAGTGGTTTGATTGTAAAACTTTCCAACATCTTTAGCAGGTTTTGTGTTTTTTCCAGTATTAGCTTTATTGATACGGAGCATGACAATGAACATTATCAGGGAAAGCAAACAAAGAATAAATAAAAAAACACTAAAAATCATAAGCAAATATTGGTTGAGAAACTTTAGTAACAGCTAAGATAGAGCATTGAAAAATAAAATTTATAATATTAAGCCAATAGCTCCGTAATTATTAAAAGGCATACGCAAAAAGAGAAGACGATTATGCAACAATTTTCATTTAGATTGAAAGACACCTAGGAGGCCGTTTACAATGAACTTCGATCGTGTTGACATGAAGGAGTAGTGGGGGATGGAGTGTTTAATAAGTTGTATCTTTAAGCCTTAAAAGTGGGTGTAATGGTTTTTAAATCAGCGCGTTTAGAAAAGAAATTTCAACGCAAGGGATATGTGGTTTTGTCTTTACTGTCTAGCCAGCAAGTATCGGAGTTATTGCTCTTTTTCAAAAAAGAGTATAACATAGATTTTTCAGGTTTTCACTCTACACACTTTTTAAATGATGAACAATTAAAACGCACGGTTCACAATAAGATAAGCTCCATCTTGGAACCTCAACTGCAAAAGTATTTACTAGATTACAATGCGGTATTTGCTAATTTTATGGTGAAATCAATTGGAAAGGATAGCAGGATGCCTTTACATGCTGATTGGACATATGTGGATGAAAATAAATTTCAAAGTTTAGGCGTTTGGAGTCCGTTGATTAATACCAATAAAGAAAATGGCCGCTTAGGTGTTGTCCCGAAATCTCACTTACTTAAAAAAAATTATCGCGGCCCGAATATTCCAAGTCCTTTCCACGATTTTAATGAATACATAATCAAAAATTATGGAAAATTACTTAAGATGAAAGCTGGAGAAGTTTTAATTTACGACCATAGACTTTTACATTTTTCACCTGCAAATTTATCCAAGTCCATTAGACCTGCAATGAATTTGGTTCTAGCGCCGCGAAGTGCTTCGCTTTACCATTATACCAATGTGAGTTATTTTCCTGCTATAGAAAAATACAAAGTGGGCAATCCAGAGTTTTATATAAACTATGTTCACTTGGGCCAGCCTGACAAAACTTGTTTGCACGAGACTATTAGTGTTAACTGGTCTCCATACACCCAGGGATATATAGATGCAAATTTAAAGACAAGGGTATGGAAGCGTATGCTTAGCTTTATTTATGGGTAAATTAAACCTTAAAAAAACATAACTGCTCGTTCACTATTTTTTTTCACGTAAAGGGCAATAACACTCTAAATAATTTGGCAAATTTTGGATGGACTTAATTAAGGATTCTTCTTTTGTATCAACAAATGTTATTATGGTGGGCTCTAAACAGTCCTCATTTTTATTTTGATATAAATAAAGGATTTTGCCGTTGTCAGTCAACTTCTTTTCATAAAAGTTTGCATGCTCATACATCTTTTGTATTAACTTGTAGTAAGCGCTGTCCATAGAAGTAGTTAATATTTCATTATAAAAGAGCCTGTTGCAGTCCAAATCGGTTTTTCTAAAATCAAGTAAAATACCATTAAACACATTTTGATAGTTAAGGCAAGATGCTTTAAGGCTTTTGATAGAAATATCGTTTTTGCGCTTGTTGATTTCAAAACTTATCATTTCTTTTTGTGACTCTCTAGAAATGGTTAAGAAAGTACCCGTGTAGTACTTGAAGAGAAAAGTAAAAATAAATAACGCCAATCCTATTAAATATGTGGATCTTTTGTAATTACTTAACTGCATGGGACAACTTTTATTCGTTTAATCTTATAATATAACCGATATTCTAGGTGAAAGTGCTCAAGTTCTCTTGTGAAATATACACCGCTATAAATACTTCTTGGCCGATGGTTTAACGTACAAAGCTCTAGTTGGTTTAATTCATTAAGCAGGGCATTCTTATCTTTCGATTTAGAGATGTTTTCTTCAATTTCAGCATGGTATCCTTGCGCTTCTCGGCTTACTAAATCTTGAAAGGCCGCATAAACATTAGAAGTTTCATTAAAATAAAAGCTAAGCCCTAGTAAAACGAAAAGAGTAGTTGCTTGCCAGGGTTTTCTATACTCTGTCAATGAAGGCATTTTCGATACTATAAGTAAGAGGCTAAAAAACCACACCAAAACAAAGAAGAGACACGGAACTATAAAAACTTGTGAATAGGAAACTGAGGCGGTGCTTTTTGCAGACCAAGTATATGGAAATGCGACAAAGAGAAGGGATCCAAATAAAAGAAAAATAAGCACAGCGCTTTTAGTCCAAGAAAATTTAAAGTGGGGGACGGTATTAAACGCTTTAACTAAAACCACAAAGAGTAGGCTGGATATATATAAAGAATAGTTTCCCCAAACCCACCCTTTCATATAGGTAAGCGTGAAGAATATACTCTTTTGAAGCGCATTAATGAATAGATTCACTTCTTCCATTAGGCTTAGAGTTTGTATACTTTCATGTACACCAGGAGATGTAAAAACAATAAAGTATGAGCAGGCGATACTGAAAAAGAACAAGGATATTTCTCTATTTCTTTTGGCGTTAATTCTTTTGTTTATAAAACCTAAAACGATAAACCAAGCTAGACAAGGGATTAATAACAATTCATTTCCTCCAGCTACGGCAAAAATTCCGCAAATGATAAGCCCCAATTTGAGCGCATTATTTTTTTTTGCTAGTATCAGATTATAGCTTGAGGAAACAATTAAAAGAAAGATTATACTGGGAACGGTATACACATATGTACTAATCATATAATACAAGGTATAAGGAAGATTTGGGGTTTTGTGGAGAAAAACTAGCAGAAACAATAAGCTTAATAGCACGGCAAGTTTTTTTGAACAGCTAACAAAACTTAGGCTAAGCTGATAAAAAGAAAGGAGCAATCCGCCCAAAAGCAACACGGGAATACATTGGTAGAGTATATAGTTTTCACTTTTTAATGGATTTACGGCGGCAAACAAGAAAGATGTAAAAAAACGGCCATCATAGCTTAAATATAGAAATTTTACATGCCATAAAACCCCCGGAATAATAGATTCAGCATAATCTTCCAAGTTAGGCGCTATGTATAAAGACAACATTACGAAGGGCAGTAAAACCAGAGAGGATATTGCCACCATCAGCCAAAAAGAGAAGGGTATTTGCTTAAGAACTTTCAAGTCACGATAAATATAAGACTATAATAGCAAAAGGATTATTTTTACATTTGGTAAAACAATTTGCTTAGGATGAAAAAGTTGCTGCAAAAATATTTTGATCTAGTTTTGATTTTAAGTCACACCACTTTTTTACTTATCCTAATTAATTTGTTTGCTTGGCTATGGCTAGAGAGCTCTTTCAACGACCAAGAAAATTCTAATCTATTTAACATATTCAATTACTCTTCTCTAGCTAGCGAGGACCCATTATGTCAAATGGATTCTATTGAGTTGGTCCAGATGCTTGAAAGTTTTATTGATTTTAAACAAAGTGGCCAAAATGAGTTTTGCTATCATCCAGCAACTGAATTTCAGTTGAATCAATTTTCAATTTCAGGACTAAGTGTAAGTAAACATGAGAGTGGGTTTAATATACGAAAGAACAACTCTAGTGATCTACAACAAACACCTAAACATCAAGTCTTTTGTTTTGGAGGCAGCACAACTTTCGGGACCTTTATTAAAAACCAACAGTCATGGCCTGCGTTTTTGGCAAATGAACTAGACAGTGTTGAAGTGCTTAATTTCGGCGTCCCGGGATTTGTTCCAACTCAAGAAACGGCACAATTTATTTATTTAATGAAACAAGGCTATAGGCCAGACGTAGTTATTTTTATGGACGGCGTAAACCTAGGCCCTCATTACGATGCATCTGACTTTACTGACATTATTGCCAGCAAGTTCAATATTCGGGACGCGGATTTTTCGATAGGAGATTTAGCCGTCATTAAACTATTGAGTGGAACCTATAAAAATCAATTGGACTTGGTTCAAACAGAAAATGTTGATTTCATACCACTAGATGCTACCTCTGAGTACAATGATATGCTCATAAATAGGTTTGTCGAAAACGCAAAAATTAGAAAGCAAATTGCAGCGCTCTACGACATTAAAATACTCCAGTTTATTCAGCCAAATGGCAACATGAATTATCCAATTAGCTTTTGCAACAATTTTGGAAGAGAATATTTTAAAAATGAGGGACCACAGAACATGAGTAAAAATCTGTTTGATATTTTTGAAAAAGTGCTGGCTGCAAATGTTGGCTATATTGATTTGAGCTCACTTTTTGAAACCTTTAATAAGCCTTCAATTATTGACATTGTCCATTACACCCCTGAGTTTAACCAATTTTTAGCTAAAGAAGTGACAAGACACATTAGCTTAGATTTGAAAGCCAGTCCTAGAGTTAAAAAGGCCGCAACGGGAACAGTTTATAATTAAGCAAATTATTATCCGTTATTAAACTATAAGAATCTTTTATTATAAGACAACTTGCTTTTCGCCTTCTTCCCCTTCCTTTATAACAAACAAAGAAAAATTATATTTATTTAAGTACGAGTTTAGGGGCATAGAGTCCTCTATTATCAGTTTTACTCCATTCAGTTCGGCAAAATAAATTTGTACGAATGTCATAAAATCTTTGGAGCAATAAAAATATCCATCTTCTTTTGAAACTTCATTGACTCGATGGCTCAGAGATTCGTAATTACTTCCAAAATTCTTTATAAACTCCTGCTTAAAAAAGTCGAGATGGCTTAATGCTCCCGCATCGAGATATTTTATGCTTACTTTTTGGTAATTATAAAACAATCGACTAGGTAAAAACCCTTTATATTCTTGAAATCTTGCAATTACAGGTTTTTTTTCACCCAACTCTCTTTGTTTTTTAAAAGAATCAAAAACTGCGCTTGATTCAATATTGTTATATGAGATATCTTGATAGTATTTGTATGTAAAAAAAACGTAATTTACAGTACCCAAGATCAGCAAAAAAGCCGCAAAAAGAGAATTCTTCCGTTCGTACTCCTTTTTTTCCTTCGTATAAATAATGATAGCCAATATAAAAGGAAGCAACAAATAGATAGTGAAGAAAGAGCTTTCTATGGAGGCTATAAGATTTATTGAAAGAGGAGCAATTACATAAACCAAAATAGCCAAAACATATTTCCACATCGAAATTCTACTTTTATATTGTCTATAACAGATATAAAATAGACTTAAAATAGAGAGAAACAAATTGATGCCATACCCTTCAATCATGTCTTTTCTTAAAGCGGACAGCTTTTCTACATATATAAATGGCAGCTCTTTGTTTTTAAAAAGGTATGAGAAAATAGTAGGATGTTTTATAATAGATGCATTCTTATAACTAACAGGATGATCTTTGTCCATTATAAAGTGACCAGCCTTAAAAATTAAAAGTTCTTCTGCGCTCAATCTATCGACATAAGGGTTTTTATCGATGATGCAGTCCTTTCTATCTTGAATAGCTCTTTCATACGTAAAGAAATCTTTCATGTTGTCAACATTTAATAAGACTAGGCTCAAAAAAAGACCAACACCAACAATTCCCGCTAAAAACCCATAAGCGTATACCTTTATAACAGATTTGTATTGATAAATAATACCTACCAACAAGACAAGGCTTATTACTATAAGGGAGATGTCAATTCGATTTAACACACTTAAAATAATACACAGAAAGACAAGCCCAAATGATATTTTTTGTTTAAGCTTTAAATCAATAATAAAGAAGCTGGAAACTAGCATTAGAAGCGCTATTTTATTGCTGTTTACAAAAATTAAACTGTCTAGAAACACAAAACAGATTAAACAAAAAACAACTATCCCCCCGATGAGTCTATAATTTTTTATACACCAATAAAATAGCGTAACAAGAAAAAAATAAATCAAACTGAGCTTATATATACTGTAAACAGAAACCTGGTTAAAAAGAGATTGAACTTTACATAAGATCACAATTACACCAAAATTTGCATCAATTAATACGGGCGACCTGTATGCTTTTTCGCCTACCTGACTTATCAGGTAGCTGATTACACGTTCATAGTTTTCAAAATGAAAACCCCAACTCAAATGCAACAAGATGAGAGTTAAAAAACCTGCAAGTGCAGCGTATGTTATTCTATTTGTTCTTGATTGATCCATGGTTAGCAATAAAAGGATCGCACTGACTTAACTATAAACTCAGCATCCTTATCGCTTAAACTTAAATATAAAGGAAGCCTTAACAACTTTTTACTTTCAATTGTTGTGTATTTGTCATTGCCTCTAAATTCGCCAATTTCTATACCGTATTGGGAGTTGTGAAGCGGTTCATAGTGAGACATGCTCGGCACCCCTTTCTTCTTTAAAAAAGCCATTAACTTTTTTCGTTCATCGGGGTCTGCTGTTTTAAACCAAAACATGTGAGCACTTCTTGTTGCATATTTCGGAGTTTGCGATAAAGAAATAACCCCTTTTTTTTCAAGTGGCTGCATTTTATCTTGGTATAATGTCCAAATGGAATTAAATTTTGAAGCAATTTCCTCTGATTGAAGTAGTTGAGTTTTAAGAATATATTTTAACGGTTCTGCAATTATTCCATTGCTCCCTTGAGCAATCCATTCGTAATGACTGACCTTTCCATTTAAACAATCATGTCTATTCGTCCCAAATTCAGCAGCGATAAAAAAATTATCCAATAACGCTTTATTGTTTATTCCTATACCCCCACCTTGAAAACAAGTAAAATTCTTTAAATGATCAAAACTGAATGTAGAAATATCACCTTGCGTTCCTAAAAAGTTGTTTTTATATTTTCCTAAAATACCATGCGCATTATCTTCGATTAAATACAATTTATGTTTCTCACAAATTTTTTTCAAACCATCATAGTCACAAGAAACCCCGCCATAATTAATACTTATAATTGCTCTCGTTAATGAACTAACAGCTCCTTTAACCGCTTTCACATCAATGTTCATTGTGTGTTTTTCGCAATCTACAAACACGGCCTTGTAACCAAGGTTTGTTACTGCATTTGCAACAGAAACAAAAGCATACGAGGGCATAATAACTTCAGCACCTTTTGGCAGCCTCAGAAGCATTAAACTTAACTCCAAAGATTGTGTGCAAGATTTTGTAAAAAAAAATCTTTCAATATTGTGTTTTTCTGCAAACCAATTTTCACAAAAACTTTCATTTTTATCGAAGGCAATATCAACCTTGTTTGTAAGGCAAGTGAAGCTGTTTTTATGAAAAGGAAACAAATTGTCCATTTTCACAAATATAGAACTATTATACAATGTCTTTCGTTTTATTAAAAAGATTAATTCCAGCCGTCATTGTTGTGCTGTATCTGAGAAACCAGGCTTCTTTAAAAATTTTTTTACATCTTTGTTGGAGCAGTTGAGTGCGCTTAGATGTTTGGCTTAAACAGATTAACTCCATTAAAGAACGCTATTTCATGGTCTATTATAAAAAAGAAAAACTTGGTCTTTTTTGTTTGCCTAATATAGGTCTCAGTAACAAAGAGGCAGAACCAAATGGGTTTATTGGAATTACTAAATTTTTAAATTGCTTTGTTGCAGGAGAAATCTTAATCTCATTTTTAAAATTTTTGTTTTTAGAATTTGATCTTAAATTGCTGACCGGTAAAATAGTTTTAAGAAATACCAACCTTATTAAGCAGCATGAAATGATGGGAGCAGAATTGGAATTGGATAAAATCAACAAAGTAGTATGAACGAAACTTACTAGAAAAGGTTTTGATGAGTTTATAGAGAAGATGAAATTATGAAACTGACAGAAGTAATTTATGTACATCCTAGGACGCCAATGACATATGGAAGGAATATTCCAATTTCTGTTCCTGCCTTAATTAAACGAGTTGAAGTACCCATAAATGGCTATTGTTATTCTGATTTAAGTAATGAGGCTATCCTTCATGCAAAAATTTGCATGATTGATATCCATTGGTTTTTTAGTTTAAAGGGAGCTAAAGAGCTTGTCAGCAGGCTCAAAAGAATAAATGATAAGATCATTGTAATTTGTGGAGGTATAACTTCTACTGAATTTCCTAAACAAATAATTAATCAAATTAATATAGATTACGTGGTGAGAGGGGACGGTGAAGGCCCCTTGCCTCTTTTGATAAAAGCATTAATGGAAGATGGAAAAGGGCTTGAAAGTG
>MDTC01278330.1_pt1 | contig 21474 bp, 22 predicted proteins | sample 811181 | NCBI WGS metagenome assembly MDTC01 (sample SAMN05326644, study PRJNA326480) | marine metagenome | isolation source: seawater | place: Pacific Ocean: North | collected 2011 | reverse complement strand
TTGCTGCATTAAAAAAAGAAGCAGAAATATGGCATGAAATGACTGTTATTGAAGAAATGATGCCAGTTTATTTAGAATACGGTTTGAAATAAAGTAAAAACAAAAGAGGTAGAGCTAAAAAGTCTAGTTAATTTTGGGTCAGATTTGGGGTAGGAAAGTAACATAAAACATGGTAGTTTAACCATCTATCTTGGTATTTATACTCTCTGTAACCCCTATAAATATAGCCTTTTTATAACAAAACCTAACGGGTTCGATTTCCGTTGGGGACGCCAAACTTTATTCAAACCCCATTTAGTTATTTATTTCTCGTAATCTGAGTTTTGTATCTAAGAACTTAATCTCAAATAGAGTTCTAGTAAAAAGCCAAGGCTGAGTATAATATAAATAATTATGAAAAAATTTTATTTAATTATATGTTGTTTTTTTATTCCTATTTATATTAAAGCAGAAGCAAATTATATAGTCGAAGTACATGGAACTATTAAAGAGGTTAATACTCATAAATACACAGAAACAGATAACTTAAAATTTTTAACTATTGATGGAACATTTAAGGACAATTTAGGTAACTTTGGACAAACGAATAGTTTAGTTTATATGCTTACTAAAAATAATATTGTTGAAAAATTAGAATCCTATAATGAATTTTTATATGATAAAAATATCAAAGCATATAATCTTGCTACTAGGTCTAGTGAAGACTTAGAAAGTGGCGTAGGGAAGTGGTTATATACTTACGTGAGTGATGAAATAAAAGACTTAAGAAATTCAAGTTGCATTTATAGTATTTCGTACTTCAAATCTAGTTTTCTTGCAATATCTAAATGTAACATTTCAGAAGCTGCTTATTCTCAGTTGCAATCAATTAGAGATGATTAATAATTTACATAAAATAAAGTTTTTAAAAATAAAAGTTGAAGAATATATAAATTTTCCTAGTATCCTATTTAAAATTAATTAAATTAAGTTTATAACTTAATAAAGATAAAATACATTTATGAAATATGAAAAAGCAATCAGACCAATACAATGAAAATTTGCCGGACAAAAATTTAGTTAATAATAGTATAAATCAAAACTGGGAAAAAGATAATCAAGCCTGGTGGGATTGGTACGTATCATTAGCAGAAAACAGCAATAACAAATATGAAAGAAAAGAATTAAATTCACCTTTTGAAAAAAATTTAATTATTCCATCACTTAATAAAATAAAAAAAGAATTATCTCTACATTATAAGCTAGAAGATAAACATATAGACTTTTTTAATAAAAATGGATTTATTAAGTTACCAAATATTTTATCTATTGGCGCAATAGCAATGCTCAGGAAAGAAATTTTATTCTTATTGAAGAAAGAATTTAACTTAAATAAAAGTAATCGCTTTTTAAGCATGGAAATGATGTGGACTGAAAATAAAATTATTAGGGAATATGTTCTTAGTAGTCGAATTGCCAAGATTGCTGCAGAATTACTTAAAGTAAAACGTCTTCGACTGTATCATGACAATATTCTTGCAAAAGAGACAGGGTGTGGAAGAACTCCATGGCATTGTGATGATGATCATTTTCCTCTAGATACACAAGACGTTATTACAGTTTGGATTCCTGCTCAGCCCACACCAAGAGAAATGGGGCCGTTATCATTCGCAAAGCCACTTAATGTATATGATTTGGTAAGAAAAATAACTTTTAATAAATTTGATACTAGTTACGACAAACAAGTAAGTAAAGTATTTAAAGCAAACAAAGTTTTAATAGAAGATGGTCCTTTTGAAATTGGTGAAGTCAGTTTTCATCATAATTTTAGCTTTCATACAGCAGGAAAAAATAAAACTAATCAGCTTAGAATTGCTTTAGCAAATACTTATTTTGCAGATGGTGCTAAAATAAATAAAAATCTCACTATAATTTCTGGTGACTGGAAAAAATTTATACCTGGAGTAAAACCAGGAGGTATCGCTGCTTCTAAACTTAACCCTATTTGTTGGCCGACTAAAAATATAAATTAATTATTAAATTTGTAATGAAAATGCTAAAAGTTTATTTAAAAGGAATATGAATTGAATATTTTATCGGACTGGACCCGTCAAGCTAAACTAGGTATACAACCATCGAAAACTGCCTTAAAAAAACATCTTGACGAAGTACATCGTAAAAATACTGGGTTTACAGAGTTTTTAGCAAGCAAGTCTAGAGATAAAGATGGAAACACTAGCTATGATTTATTATTAAATCTTTTAGATAGTGAAAAGCATTTAAATATTTTAGATATGGCATGCGGAAGTGGATACTTGCTAGGGTTATGTTACAAACGATTTGGTTCAAATTTAAAACTTGCAGGTTTTGATATGAATAAATCAGAACTTAAATTAGCAAGAAAAAAACTAAAACACACTAACTATAAACTTTATTTAGGTATGGCACAGGATTTAAGGTTTTTAGAGGATAACTCATTTGATGCAATACTTTGTCATTGGGCGCTAACTTTAATGGACCCAATAGCTCCAGTTTTTAAAAATATAAACAGTTTGTTAAAAAAAAGTGGTTTTTTTGCAGCAATAATTGATGGGGATATTGGCGCAGTACCTGAATATCAAAATGTACATAACATCATCTATACATACGTACAAAAAGAGCATCCAAATTATGGAGTTATAGAACTCGGGGATGTAAGAGTTAGAAATGCAGAAGACTTAAAAAAACTTACTACTAAAACATTTCCTAAGTCTGAAGTTACCATAACTAAACACATCCTATATTTAAGTGATTATCCTAAGTCTCTGGCTTTAGAAGTAGCTAGATTTTTTTATGCTTCATTTGTTCTTTCCAAGGAAGGACACAGTAAAATGCTCAAAGAGCTGGAAAAATATTTTTCATCAAAGCTTCATAAAGGATTAGGTTGTTTTGTAATGCCTGTAAATCTTATATATATTAAAAAAAATTAAAATATATTTAGATTAGCTCTAAGGAAAAAAATAGGTCTAAACCAAAAGAAAACAGAAAGTTTATAAAGATATATAAAGTAGATTATAAAAAAAAATTAAATATGATATTGCTGAATATTAATTAAATTATCTTTAATCTGAAAGTTTTTTCAATGCTTCTTTCTCAAAATCTAACAATTTTTCTTTTACTTCTTCATAAGATAAATCTATATTTTTTATTTGAAAATCATGAAAAATCTTTTTAACTACATCTTCATGGCCTGGCTCATCAAAATCTGAGATGATAACTTCATCGATATAGGCATCAGTTTCTGAGGCATCCAATCCAAGTTTTTCAGCTGCCCATCTGCCTAAATTCTTGTTTCTTAAAGATGCTAATTTAAAGCTTTTTTGAGAGTCTAGATCTATTTTTTTTTCTAGCCCTTTTTTTCTATCGTTGAACATACATTACCTAAAAAAAATAAATATAATTATTATATATAAGCTTATAATTAACTTTACAATTATTTTTATGAAAATATTTTAAATTAGATACATTACTTAGATAATATATATTCAAAATGTTATTTATAAATCTTTCTTTAAAGAAGATATTTTAGATTATCTAACTAAATATGGATTAAAGATAAATTTATTGATTGGTAGCGTTTGTTTTGATTACGGGGTATTCTAGTCTTTCACAAATGATAAATTTATTGTTTGTATCATCAGTCAAGTAAATACTGTTGTTATCATTTACTATTTTCATATATTTATACTCTTCAAGAACCTTTGAAGTAAGATAATTTTGGCAATCAATATTTTTTTTAAATGCAACTTGCAAGAATTCCGGAGGAGATCCTAAAAAAAGTGCTAAACACAATTATAACAAAATACCCCATAATAATTAAAGCATACCTTCTATAGCTTTTATTGCTGCTGAGGCACACTGTTCATCTTCATCAGCTGTTGCACCACTGATACCAATTGCTCCAAGTAATACGCCATCTTTAGTTTTGATGGGTAAACCGCCAGCAAAAGCAACAATATCCTTAGAGTATGCCAAGCCAGGTATAATTCCACCTTTCTTATCTTTCCCATATACTAATTCTTCAATTAGTCTTGTAGGAAAAGGTATTCCTGCAGAGGAAATTGCTTTTTTTGTAGCAATATCAATACTCAAAAGAAAAGCATCATTTTGTCTTCTAAATAATACCATGTCTCCACCTGCATCTACTATTGCTGTATTAATGGGTGCGTAACCACTTTTTTTTTGGTCTGCCTCACAGGCGTACGCCATTACTTTAGCCAGAGATAAATTAATTACGGGTTTACTTTTTATGGCATGATCATCTGCGATACTATTAAATGTTACAGATAATAATAAAAACATACTAAATACTAATTTAATCATAATATATGCCTTTCTAAATATAATAATAATCATTCTCAATGAGAATCATTCTCATATTACTATTATCAAGTACATTTGTAAAGGTTATTGTAAAAAAAATGTGAATTTTATAAAATATTAGACTGCTTAAAATTTATGCTTCTGCATAAAATTTATACTTTAATGTTTTATTAATTATGTTTTAATAATCACATGTTTAATGAGGTTATGAATAATGCTAAGGTCAGAGCACCTTACAACAAAGTTTTTGATTGGGCTGAAGCATTACCTAAAAACACTATCTTAAAAAAACAAATTCAGGCAGAGAATTTATTTAAAAAGATTGGAGTTACTTTTTCAGTTTATAATAATTATGACGTATCAGAGAGATTAATCCCCTTTGATATGTTTCCAAGAATCTTAACTTCTCTAGAGTGGATGAAAATACAAAAAGGTATCAAACAAAGGTCTATTGCCATTAATGCATTTTTAACTGATGTTTATAATAAGGCAGAAATATTAAAAGCTAACTTAATACCAAAAAAACTAATATATAACAATCCAGCATATGACATAAAAATGGTAGGTTTTAATGTGCCTAAAAATATTTATAGTCCAATAATTGGAACTGATATAATTAGAACTGATGAAAAAGATTTCAAAGTCTTAGAGGATAACTGTAGAACGCCTTCAGGTGTATCTTATATGATTGAAAATAGAGAAATTATGATGAGAATGTTTCCTGATTTATTTGAAAGTTTAAATATTGAGGCAGTGGATAATTATCCCACATATCTCGTTAACATATTAAAAAGTTTGGCTCCTAAAAAATGTCAAAAAGACCCCAACATTGTGATTTTAACACCAGGACATCTAAATAGTGCTTATTATGAGCATAGTTTTTTAGCAGATTTAATGGGTGTAGAGCTAGTTCAGGGAAGTGATCTATTTGTAAAAAATAATATTACATATATGAAAACTACACAAGGTCCCCAGAAAGTAGATATAATATACCGTCGTATAGATGACGAATTTTTAGATCCATTGTACTACAATAGTTACTCTCTATTAGGAGTTCCAGGCATAATTAACTCTTATAAAACAGGAAATGTAAATATTTGTTCTGCTCCTGGAGCAGGATTGGCAGATGATAAAGCAATTTACACCTTTATGCCAGATATTATTAAGTTTTATTTAGGAGAAGAACCTATTTTAAAAAATATTAAAACCTGGAGGTGTTATGATAAAAATGATCTAAAGTATGTTATTTCAAATCTGAAAAGTTTAGTTGTAAAGGAGGTTCATGGTTCTGGTGGGTATGGAATGTTGATTGGATCATATGCTTCTAAAAAAGATTTAAAGAAATTTGAAAAAAAAATTTTAGCGTCGCCTGACAATTTTATAGCACAACCAATTTTACAATTGTCAACAGTTCCCATTTTTGATAAGAGCAATTTATCTCAGAGACATGTTGATTTAAGACCTTTTTCTTTGGTAGGTCATAAAAAATTTAAATTAGTTAGTGGCGCTTTAACAAGAGTTGCACTAAAAAAAAATTCTTTAATTGTAAACTCTTCTCAAGGCGGAGGTGTGAAAGATACATGGGTATTATCAGATTAATAAATGTTAAGTAGAACAGCAGAGAATTTATATTGGACGGCTAGATATTTAGAAAGGGCTGATAGCATCGCTAGACTCTTGGAAGTAGCTTACAGAATTTCTTTAATTCCCAATACAAAAGAAGGTTACAATAATGAATGGGAGTCTATATTAGCCACTTCAGGAATTAAAAAAGAGTATTTAGCTTCATATAAAGAAATCAAAAAAGAAAAAATAGAATTTTTCTTATTATTTGATGATTTAAACTCTTCATCCATTAAAAACTGTATACTTAAAGCAAGAGAAAATATTAAAATGGTAAGAACGGCTGTAACTTTGGAAGTATGGAACGCAGTAAATAGCTTTTTTCACACTTTTGAAGAATTAACTTATAGAAAGTACCACTCAAAAGATTTGCCAGAGATTATAGATTTAGTTAAGAGAAATGTTAATCTCATTAAAGGAACAATAATAAATACACAGCTCTTAAATGATGGATTTGATTTTTTAATTTTAGGAAATTATTTTGAACGGGCAGATTTTACAGCCAGAATTATAGATGTTAAATACTTTATTTTACTCCCCAGTACAAGCTTAGTAGGAACCCAAGTTGATAACTTTCAATGGAGTTTAATGTTAAGATCTGTCTCTTCATACAGAGCATTTAAGTGGGCTTATGGAAACAGTGAAATAGACTATATTAAAATTATAGACTTTTTGATCTTAAACGATAAGTGTCCAAGATCACTTTTCTTTTCAGTAGAGAAAATTAATTATCATTTGAATAGATTAAAAAAAGGCTACAGAGAGGAAAGGGCATTTTCTAATAAAATAGAATATATGTTTAAGAAACTTAAAAAACTCTCAGTTAATGATATTTTGGACGAGGGATTACACCAGTTTTTGATTAATTTTATTGAGGACATATCAAAAGTATATAACGATTTAGAAAAGAAATATTTTTTGGGAACATAAATTGATTTTAAAGATTAAGCATCAGACAAATTATTATTATTCTTCTCGCGTTCCGAGGCTAGTTCAATCACTTAAGTTGTTTCCTTCAAAATCTAAAAACCAAAAAGTTATAGATTGGAAAATTACTTGCAATAGTGGATCGTTAGAGGAATCTCATCAAGACGCATTAGGTCATAAAATTTTTAATATTTTTAATGACAATTTTTTTGGAAAACAAACTATATTATCACAAGGAACAGTAGAAACAAAAGACTTTAACGGAGTAATGAGTGGTCTTCAAGATAAAGTTAATCCTCTATGTTTTCTAAGATATACTAACTTAACAACGCCAGGAAAAGAGCTAACTGATTTTTCAAAAAAAATCAGGAAAAGCAAGGATATAATTAAATTTTGTCATAGTTTAAACCTTGCAGTATCAAATTCAATTCGTTTTAAGTCTGGTGCAACAACTAATGAAACCACAGCAGAGTCTTCTTTTAAAATAGGAGAAGGGGTATGTCAGGATTATGCTCATATTCTCATTAGTTTAGCGAGACTTTTTGAAATACCTGCAAGATATGTCAATGGCTATTTACTTGAAGATAATAATACGAACAAGTATTTTACACATGCATGGGTAGAGCTATATATTTCTGATTTAGGGTGGGTAGCATTTGATCCGTCTCACAAAAGATGTATAGATGAAAGTTATGTTAGACTAAGTTGTGGATACGACTTTATTGATGCATCTCCAATAAAAGGAGTAAAGCTAAATTATTTAGGTGAAGAAAATTTAAGTTTTAGATTAGATATTCATACAGAACAATGATAACAAAAAAAATATTTTTTAATTTTACGTGATATATAAAAAAAAAATAGGCGTACTTACTAGCGGAGGCGACTGTGGAGGACTAAATGCAGCAATAAGGTCAATTTTTTTTAGAGCAAAGAAAAAATATAAAATGGAAGTTTTTGGTATCAGAAACGGTACTCTTGGATTAATAAAAAGACCTTTAGATATAGAACGATTAACTTATAAAAGTTTTAAAGGTTTTCTTATTAAGCAGGGAGGGACATTTTTGGGCACTAACAGTAAAGGAAATCCATTTAGATTTCTTCATAGAGGAAAATACATAGATGTTTCTGAGAAAATTGCGGCGGCTTACAAATTTTTAAAGCTTGATTGTCTAATAGTAATTGGAGGTGATGGTAGTATGAAAATTTTAAAAAAAATTGCTGATTCGACTGGTATTAATATTGTAGCAATACCTAAAACAATTGATAATGATGTTGGTGTAACAGAATATTCTATAGGGTTTCATACGGCAGTAGATGCTGCTACTAATGCACTTGACAGTCTTCAGTCTACTGCAGCAAGTCACGGCAGAGCAATGATATTAGAAGTTATGGGAAGAGATGCGGGTCATATTGCATTAAATGCTGGGATTGCTGGTGGAGCTGATATAATTTTAATACCAGAACTGGATTACAGTATTAATGGTATTATAAAAAAATTATTAGAAATAAAGAAAAATAAAATAGGACATTCATTGATAATAGTTGCTGAGTCTGTAAAAAAAGAAAATGGAGATAAAGTCACTAATATTTATAATAAGCAAAAAAGATTTGGAGGCATAGGTCATTACATTGCCCAAGAAGTAGCCAAAAAAATAGATATCGAATGTAGGGTTACATCTCTGGGACATATTCAAAGGGGAGCTGCACCTGTTGCTATTGATAGAATTTTAGCCAGTGCTTTTGGAGTATTTGCTGTTGATTTAATCGCAAAAAAAAAATTTTCTAGACTTGTAGTATGGCAGGACAGAAAAGTTACGGATGTACCAATTGAAGATGGGATCAAAGACTATAGACAAGTTACAAACGATGATACTTTATTAAAAACTGCTGTTTCTTTAGGTATCTACATAGGAAATTACAAAAAAAAAGTATAATTTTTTTTGCGTAAACATAATTGATAAATTAAATCATTAATTTTCAAAGTGATTCAAACATAAAATACAATTTAAAAAAATTATAGTAACCACTAAATATGTTAAATGTTTAAAAGATTACTGATTTTTTAATTTTAGATATCTTCAAAATTCCCGTGCCTTCCATGACCTTTTGAAAATCTACCAGCACCTTTTAAACCTTCTTTAGCGAGAATTTTATTTTTTATGCTATTTTCCCATTCAAAATATAGCCCTTCTTTCAAACTTAAATTATTTTGACTTAAAATTGATTTTCTATCTGCTTTAACACATTCTTGAGGAAACTTGGCAATATTTTGGGCAATTTTTTCAGCTTTTTCTCTGCTTCTTCCATCCTCCACGACGTATTCGCATAATCCTAAATTAAAGCATTCCTCAGCCATTACTTTTCTTCCAGTTAATACAATTTCTAATGCTCTTCCTTGTCCTACTATTCTGGGTAATCTTACAGTTCCACCGTCAATAAGCGGAATTCCCCATCTTCTACAAAAGACTCCCAGGTAAGATGATTCCTCCATTATTCTAAAATCACACCAAAGAGCTAATTCCATGCCACCCGCAACCGCTGGGCCAGAGATTGCTCCTATAACTGGTTTACTAAGTTCTAATCTACTTGGCCCCATTGGTCCTCTGGGAATGTCATTACCATTGTGATTCTCATTTCTAACTTTTTGTATATCTAAAGCACTTAGCGGATTTTCACCCTTAAGCGTTGAAGCATACTTTAAATCCCACCCTGCACAAAATGCACCTCCTTCGCCCCAGAAAACTGCTACAGCAGCATCGTTACTGTTTTCAAACTTAATAAATGCTTCATAAAGTGCGTCGGCACTAGCCGGATCCATTGCATTTCTTGCATCTGGTCTTGAATGAATAATTGTCCAAATTTTTCCACTTTTTTCTACTCTGACTGTCATTAAAACCTCCTTTAGTTATTTATTTTATTCTAATAGAGAAAATTTATAAAAAATATATAAAATAAATTAAAAGTTAATTGAAATAATTAAAAAAGTAGCTATTCTTATAACATGTAGTTTTTTTATTGGGAGGAGAACTAGCTTTTGAATAAGTTGAATTTAGCTTTACTTTTCTTTTCTCTGATGGGTTTTACTTATAACTCTTTTGGAGGAGATCCTGTTGCGGGTGAGAAGAGATACGGTGAATCGTGTATCAATTGTCATGGTCCTGCAGGAAAAGGTGCGGCTAGTTATCCTAAAATATCTGGCAAAGAAATTTCATATGTGACTGCAATGTTGGAAACCTACAGAGATGGAATTGAAGTTGGTCCTAACTCTAGTCTTATGATCATGATGGCTATGCCTCTTACTGATGAAGAAATTGCTAATTTAGCGGCGTATCTTAAAGATGCGAAATATCAACCAAATATAAACAAATAGGGAGTTATTATGAAAATAATAAGTAAACTAAAATTGTTTGCAGCAGTTATTACATCTTTAGCGATGTTAATTGGTGTAAACAGCTTTGCTTTAAAAGGCAATCATAAGGGCGTTCCTTCAATCGGATCAATGGTTATTATGTCCGGCTTGGAAAACCCTTGGGACCTAGCTTTTACAAAAGATATGAAAGCTATGTTTTTTACTGAGAAGTCACAAGGTCTTTCAGTAAACGTTGGTGGTAAGACACACAAGCTTTTAGGTATTAAAGGCAATGGTGGTGGTTACGACCAGACTAACGATGACTTATTCACCTATGGTGGACAGGAAGGTATGTTAGGAGTTGTTCTAGATAACAATTTTGATAAGAACAGAACTCTTTATCTTTACTCTGCTTCAAGCAAGTACATGGGTGATGGTTGTAAGAAAGACAACTATGCATCATGTTTTGGTAACATAGTTATGAAATGGACTGTTGCTAAAGATATGAAAAGTATCTCTAATAGAGTTGACATTGTGAAAGATATACAATTTAAGCCATTTAAGTCTGATCAACCTTTTGGTGGACCAGGAGCTCACAATGGTGGAAGAATGGCAATGGACAAAGATGGATATCTTTGGGTAGGTACTGGTGACAGACACATGGGTATTGGTCCTCAAAGCCCAGATTTAATAGCTGGTAAAGTATTAAGGATTGATGGCGATGGAAATGCACATCCAGGAAACAAGTTCAAAGGAGATAAGAGAGTATACACTTATGGACATAGAAATGTTCAAGGTATAGCATTCCGTCCAGGTGATGGAAGAGCTTTTACTGCTGAGCACGGACCATGGCACAACGACGAAATTACTGCTCTAGTTAATGGTGGTAATGGTGGATGGGATCCTGCTGAAAAAAGAGGCGGTAGAAGTGCTTGTCCAGATAAGTACTGTGGTTATGAGCCAAACCAAAAAGAAGGTATGACTCCTGCAGTACGTGCTGCTTACACTCCAATGAGTGATACACGTTTCAAAGACCTAATGCCACCAGCATGGAATAACAATGGTTATTCACAAGGTACAGGTTCAGCTGCATTCCTAACAGGAAGCAACTGGGGTATCTATGAAGGTAGAATGGTAGCAGGTATTATGGGTATCGGTTTTGGTGGTACACCATCAGGATTACGTATTGATATGTATGATATTTCTGATGATGGACAATCAATAAACAGTGTTATTCATATGCCAGTAGGCGTATCAGACAGATTCCGTGGTTTAGAAATGGGTTCAGATAATAACTTATATGCTACAACCGACTCTGGTAACATTATGAAAATTTCTGCTGACTAATAACTAGCAGTAATTAGAATTATGCTCGCGTTAGTAATAGCGCGAGCATTTTTTTTATTCTCTAGTTCTGTTAATACCTCTTACAAGAGCTTTGATTAAGTTCTAAACCTTTATTATATTCGTTACAACCCATGGTTCCAATGTAGCAATTATTTAAGACAATTTCATGAGTAATTGGGCGGTTTTGCGATATTTTAGAAATTTTAATACCATAACTACATATAGGTAATGTTTTATCAGAACATGCTAAGTATTTAAATTCTGGAATAAATAGTGTTACACTATCATTTAGAAAACTATGATTTTCAACCTTAATCCAATTATTTTTCTCCAGGCTGTAAAATATAATACTATTTGATGTTTGAAAATTTAAGATTTTATAAGAGTAACCATTATCACATCTAATTAATAAGGCTGCAGAAACTTTAAAAGAGAATAAAAAAAGTGTAACCAAAATATATTTCATATAAATATTGTATATTCTATAAAATATATCTCAACTATTTGTTAATTTGATATTAATATAAAGCATAATTAAAAATGCTACAAAATAATCATAGTCAAAATATTCATATAAAAGGAGTTATTTTTACAGACTTAGATGACTCTCTGCTTAAAAATAATAAATTTGATCATGTAATTTTAGATAAATTTATAAAAAAACTTGTATTAGATGGTTTTTATTTAACAATTATTACCAGTAAAACCCTAGCTGAAGTCAAATCTTTATATAAAACTTCAAGTATAAACTTTCCTTTCAGTACAGAAAATGGATCTTCTTTCTATATACCAGACTCAAAATTTAAAAATAAATATAAATTTAAAAAAACTATAAATAGTAAAGCGGTTGGATCTAATGAAATTAAAAAAAAGTTAGATTTATTACCAACTAAATTGAGGCAATCTTTTATTTATTTAAAAGATCTAGAAGTAAAGGAACAATTAAAACTTACTAAGCTAAAAAAAAATCAGTTAATGGACTTTTATAAAAGAGATTTTTCAATTTCATTAATTTGGATAGGTAACAAAGAAACATTTGAGAAGTTCAATAATTTCATAAAAAGTTTAAGTTTAAGAGCAATATTTGGTGGAAAAATGATTAATATCTCTGGCATACATAATAAATTAGATGCTGTGAAATTTTTTGAAAAATATTATATCGCTTATAAAAAACAAAAGACATTAAAGACTATATCTATAGGAGACAGTGAAAATGATATTGAAATGTTGAATTATTGTGACTACTCTGGAATAGTAAAAAGAGAAGATAAAACAAAAATACAATTAAATAAAGACCATGATGTTTTTATTAGCAAAAATTTAGCACCTGCTGGATGGACTGAGTTAATTAATTTAATAAAAAATAAAATGGAGAAATAAAATAGCTGATTTTTATCAAAATGGAATAGTCCCTACCTTACATAACTTTAATAGTAGTAATCATAAAGTTTTAGCTGAAGAACTAGAAATGCTCAGTAGAGAACAGCCTATGGAGCTTATATTACCTTGTCTTTACTCTGAATTAGAGTCAGATGCTTTAAAAAATATTTTACATGAATTAAATAAGATTAACTTTTTAAATCATATAATAATAGGATTAGATAAAGCAGATCAAAAACAGTATCTAAATGCTAAAAAGTTCTTTTCTATTCTGAATGCCAAACACAGTATTCTCTGGAATGATGGACCAAGGCTAAGAAAATTACAAAACATCCTGCATAATGAAGGAATAGCTGATGTTGAAGATGGAAAAGGTAAAAACGTTTGGTATTGTATTGGGTATGCTATTTCTAGGAATACCGCCGAAGCAATAGCATTCCATGACTGCGATATAAAGACTTATGATAAAAATATTTTAATTAAGTTATTTTACCCATTAATTAATAGAAGTATGGGTTATAATTTTTCTAAGGGATATTATCCTAGATACTCAGATAATAATTTAAATGGAAGGGTTACTAGGTTGTTGGTGACCCCATTGGTAAAATCATTAATTATGCTTTTTGGTAGAAATGAGTATTTAGAATTTATTGACTCCTTTAAATATCCTCTTGCTGGAGAATATGCATTTAAAACCCATTTATTGAGAGAAATTAAAATTCCTAGTGATTGGGGTTTAGAAATTGGTATTCTTTCAGAATTACAAAGAAGTTATTCTAATAAGCTTTGTTGTCAAGTAGACCTGGCGGATCAATACGACCACAAACATCAAATATTATCAGAAAATAATGACAGTAAAGGTCTTTCCAGGATGACAATTGATATTACCAAGGCTTTCTTAAGAAAAATGGCTACGCAAGGTCATACTTTTAATGAAGAAAGCTTCAGAACACTTAAAGCGACTTACTATAGAAGAGCGCTTGATTACATAGATATTTATAAAAATGATGCTAAAATTAATGGATTATCTTTAGATCTCAATTTAGAGGAAAAAACAGTTGAACTATTTGCAGAAAATATAATTAAAGCAGGAAAACTGTTTTTATCTCAGCCTATGGAAAAGCCATTTATCCCTTCATGGCAAAGAGTCGAATATGCTTCACCAGGTTTTTTAACAAAACTAAGAAGAGCTGTTGTAGAAGATAATCAATAGAAGCAATGAATAAGACAAAATTTAGAAAAAGTATTTTAGAAAACTTAAATGATATTTATGCATATAATTTATCATCTAAGGAAATTAAAGTATTAGCTGAAAAAATAATTACCCTTAACGGCGAAAGAAAAAAGTTAAAGCGAAAATCTTTATCTCAAAGCGATATTTTACTTATTACTTACGCAAATACTATAGTTGAAAAAAAAAAAAGATCTTTTTTAGTGTTGGAAAAGTTTTTAAAAAAATATGTTAAAAAGGCTTTTAGTATAGTTCATATATTACCTTTTTATCCTGCAAGCTCAGACGGAGGATTTTCAGTAATAGATTTTTTTAAAATCGACGAAAGGCATGGAAACTGGAATGATATAAGTAAGCTAGCAAAAGACTACATACTAATGGTTGATATAGTCTTAAATCATGGATCTAGACAAAGTGAGTGGTTTAAAAACTTTGTAAAGGACAAAGGAAAAGGAAAAGATTTTTACTTTTATTTAGATAAATATCAAAAACTCAATCATGTAGTTAGGGCAAGATCACATAAACTTCTGCAGAGAATTCAAACTAGAAGAGGAGTCAAATACCTTTGGTGCACATTTAGTCCTGATCAAGTCGATTTTAATTATGAAAATCCTGAGGTGCTAATTATGTTTTTAAAAATAATTAAATATATTTTAAATAAAGGACCTTTAGTATTTAGATTAGATGCAATAGCTTTTTTATGGAAGAGAATAGACAGTGATTGTATTAATTTAGACCAAACTCATGCAATAGTTAGGTTGATAAGAACTTTTATTGAGAATATAAATGCTAATAGTTTATTAATAACAGAAACAAACCTTCCTTTTCACGAAAATCTTTCTTATTTTGGTAACTCGGATGAAGCTCATGGTATCTATAACTTTACTCTAGCACCATTAATAATTAATACCTTAATTAAAGGGGATAGTTCCGCTTTAAATAGATGGAGTATGGGGGTTCCGCCAGCAAGAAAAAGAAATTACTATATAAATTTTTTGGCTACTCATGATGGGCTAGGCCTAAGACCACTTGAAGGAATATTAAAAACCAAAGAACTAAAAAAATTGGTAGCATGCTTGAAATCTTTTGGTTCAAAATTTACCTACAGAAAAAAAAATAAAGAAGCATTAATTTATGAGGCTAATATTACTCTGAGTAATGCTTTATCTGGAACTATTAAGGGAAAAGATGATTTTTTATTAGAAAGATATTTATCTGCACATTCTATTCTTTTAAGTTTTGAGGGCATTCCTGCAATATATATTCATTCATTATTTGGAACTAGAAACGATATTGAATTGTATAATAAAACAAAAATAAAACGATCTCTTAATAGACATATTTATGAGTATAAAGATATAGCCAATATGTTAGAAGATAAAACAAGCGTAACTTCTAGAATATTTGACAAGCTTTTAAATTTAATTGAAATAAGAAAAAAACAAAAAGCCTTTCATCCTAATGCAACCCAATACACACTAAACTTAGGAAAAAGCTTTTTTGGTGTGTGGAGGCAAAGTAATGACAGAAAACAGAGCATATTTGCAATTAGTAATATTACAAATAGAAAATCTTTTTTAGAACTAGGTTTGATTAATATCATAAAAACAGACAGCTGGTTTGATCTCCTAACTAAGAAGCAAATTGTAATAGAAAAAAATAAATTACTATTTCAGCCTTATCAAACAATATGGATCACCAATATTTTAACTGATTAAAATATAATCATCTGCTATAAATTTATACAAAAAAAATTTTTTTAATTATTTCTTTTATTATAATTCTGCTGCAAAATACTTGAAAATTGACCATTTAGTCTTATTTTATAAATAACTGTTGTAATTATGATACATAATAAAATTTTTTTACTTTTACATTAAATCTTTTATTGCTATTGCAGACATATTATAACAAAATGTTGGAAATTATATAATTAGACCGTTTGGTCATTAATTTAAGGAGTATTATATGAGATTTTTTTATAAACTAATTAGCTTAATTTTTTTAGCTAACTTTTTTGCTTTTAGTAGCAAGGCAGAGATTTCTTTATCTGGCTACCAAGAGTTTTTTGCTGGTTCAGCAGATCAAACTAGAACAACTGCATTAGACAACAGCACTGGCGCTAGTACAAATAATAGTTATAGTGGTTTTTCTAATGGTACGTATACTAGATTAGTTGCGACTGCAGGTACTACTTTGGATAGTGGAGTCGAAGTAACTGGTGTTCTAACTATGTCTAAAGACGCAGATAGCGGCGGTGATAACGACAATGAATCCGTCTCTGTGGACCAAAATGACATTTCATTTTCTGGTGGTTTCGGTACTATAGCTGTTGGAAACACTGGCTCTGCTGGATCAATGATGCATAATAGAGCTACAACTTTACCACCTACCGCTGAGCCAGATGGTGCAGTATTGGCTCATTTTTACACAGGTGGTGCTGGAACTTATGGTGCACATGATGAAGCTGGATATGCAAATGATGCTGTAAAAATTAGATACCAATCAAATGTATATGAAGGTTTTTCAATAGGTATTGCACATACGCCAAATTTAAACGCAGACGGAGCTAACGCCTCAGCTATAGATCAAAACGGCTGTTCTGTTGCAGATATAACAGGTCATGCATGTTATACAGATATGAACGAAGTAATTTTAGCATATAGTGGAGAATTCGAAGGTGTAGGTATTTCTGCTACTTATGGTTACATTGAAGGTAATACTAACATTAGAGCTAATGTTATGTATAACGACTTGGAGGCCACTACCTATACAATAGGTCTAACCTTTGCAGGTGCAACTATTCATTATAAGAATAATGATATGGATGCCTCTGGCCAAGTTAGCACTCAGACAGATGCTGGCAATACTAAAGGTGATGCTCTTTGTGGCGTATACGCTATAGGTAATTTCAGTATAGGAGGTTGTAAAGTTGAAACTTCTTATGATGAGACAGGACAGTCTGTTTCTAACGGCAGTACAACCAGTCTTATTGGTGTAGGTTATAATCTAGGTGGAGGTGTAAACTTGGAAACAGCGTATGCTTCTATTGAGGAAAAAGATAATGGTGTAGTTGATACTGAAGTGGATATCATTATGACCAAATTGAGTTTCGGTTTTTAATACTAACCGAAAAAAATATTTTTTATTTATTCATAAAAAATATTTCCGTTAAAAAGGGTAGTCTAAATGACTACCCTTATTTTTTTACTTTTAATTAAAATAACTTATACTAAATCATAATTACCCTAATTAATTATGAAAAAAAATCCTTATCAGCTTATTGCATGGCTATCAACAACTTCTATTCTTCTAGGAGCTACTTTAGCAAGCTTAAAACCAGAATTATATTTTCATCATTTCTTTTTTATTTTTGGAAATAGTTTATTAGCTGTGACTGCATATTTATGGAAAGAATACTCACTTTTAGTTTTAAATTTAGGATTAAGTACGATATACATATTAGGAATTATAAGTAAAAATTTATAACAAATTTAGTTATGTTTTACCAAACTACTGGAAATATTTTAGTTGAAACTAATGGACCAAAATTAATAGAAATTACAGAAAGAGTAATTCATTGGCTTCAAAATCGTGAATGTTATGAAGGTATATTAAATACTTATATAATGCATACTAGTGCTTCTCTTATAATACAAGAAAATGCAGATCCTAGCGTACAACTTGATTTAATTGAATTTTTTAATAATACTGCTCCAGAAAGTAGAACATATAAACACAAATTTGAAGGTCAAGATGATATGCCAGCACATATAAAATCATCACTAACAAATACTTCACTATCATTAAGCATTCAATCTGGATCTCTTTTATTAGGTGAATGGCAGGCTATATATTTATTTGAGCATAGAAAGGTAGCGCAATCTAGAAAAATAAATCTGCACTTTATTGGTACAAAAAAGGTTTAGTCTGATATTAGAGATAGTAATGTTTTATAATAATTTGGAATGAAGTATTAGAAAATTTTATTTTTTAAAAATAATAAAAAATGTTAGTATTTATAAAATATTATGAGACTAATTAATTTGTATAGATAGATTTACTTATTTCTTCTAAAAGGTCACTGGCCAACATGGTCTTATTTTGTTGCTTTAAAAGTTTTTTTGCGGCAAATGATTGAATTTTTACTGCTATTATTTCGGGATTTTTTATGTTTTGAGCAACTAATCCTCCAATTATTCCAGCTAAAACGTCTCCAGATCCGGCAGTTGCTAAAATACTATTTGCAAAATTATTTACGTATAATTTACTATTTAATATTAACGTGCCTGGCCCTTTTAATACCCACCTTCCTCCATATTTTTCTTTTATTTCTTTAATTGCTAGAAATCTATCTTTAAAATCTTTCCTAAGAAGACTTTTAGCTTCTCCATAATGCGGTGTGCCTATTAATAGTGCCTTTCTTTTTGTTTTAAAATTTCTTGAAAGCCAATTTAATGCATCTGCATCAAATATTATAGGTAATTTTGTTTTCCAAAAATATTTTAAAATGTCATTTGCTCTATTACCTAGTCCGGGTCCTGCAATAATAACATTAATTTTTCCTATTATTTTTTGTATACTATTTAAATTTGGTTCTACTCTTATTATCTCATCAGGTAGATTATCGTAATTATTTGTACAAATAAAAACTTTTCCACATCCTGATCTTAATGCAGCCTGCGAAGCAAGGTTTGCTGCACCGGGCATATTATCCCAGCCTCCTAATATGAGAACATTTCCAAAATTTCCCTTATGCCCCAACTTATTTCTATACAAAAATTCCCTTTCCTCTGACTCAAGCAAAATATTTTTTGTAGAATGAATCTTTTCAACATTTCCTACAGAAAGATTGGTAAAATATAGTTTACCTGAATGTTTTAAGCCATCACCAGTGTAACAACCTTGTTTTTTTGTTAAGCACATTATTGTATAGTCTGCTAAAACAGTATTGGCATAAGCAACGCCGTTATCTGGATTAAGGCCTGCCGGAATGTCTATAGATACAACTGTTTTGTTACTCCGGGCAGAAGACTTATTTAGTTCACTTATTATCTTTGATATCAACCCAGAGGGCTCCCTTGAAATTCCAATTCCCAATATACCTTCTATTATCAGTAATTTTTTCTTTGAAACAAATAAGTTTTTTTTATATTTTTTATATTCAAGACCAATTTGTTTTGAGAAATTATATAACTTTTTAGAATTATTTTTATGATTAGATAAACTTAAACACGAAACGTTTTCGTTGTTTATCTTAGCATGTATAGCAAATGAAATCGCATCACCTCCATTGCTACCAGGGCCAGCCAAGACAATTATTTGGTCATATTTAATTTTATTTTTTATTAATTGATAAATATTAAAGCCTGCTCTGGTCATTAGAAGTAAGCTAGAAATACCTTTTTTTTTCAGAGTTTCTTCTAATTTCAATGTGCTAGCTTTATCGTATAGTAAGTTTTTCATTTTATTTATAAGACAACATGATCATTTTTTTTACGAGGGTTCTTTTTAAATTAGCTAATGTATCTATTAAAGTAAAATGATTGTCATTCTTACAAACTATAATTTGACAATTAAAGCCATACTTATTTAAATGACAAGCAAATTCCTGACTTTGCTGTATCCAAAGACAAGGTTCATCTGCTCCATATGATATAATTGTTGGTATTACTATTTTAGGCTCTTTTTTAAAAGAATTATTTAACAATGCCTCCTGATGAGTTAGACCAATCTCTTGATTCACCTTTAAATTTAGAACCATTTCAGTGTTAAATATTCCACTTATAAGTCCTATACCTTTAAATACAGATTTATCAATACCGTATTTATCCCATTCTACGCCTAACATTAATGAGGCTAGATGAGCACCAGCAGAGTGTCCTGAAATTACAATGTTTTGGTTGTCAGCGTGGAAAGATTTTGCATTTTTATATATCCACAATATTGCACTAATAATCTGGTTCTTAATATCTGAAAGTTTTACCTTAGGGCATAAATCGTAATTTACATTAAAGAAGCAGATATTATTTTTTGTAAACGGTATTGCCATATGATTATGGTATGCTTTATCAAGGCCTCTCCAGTAACCACCATGAATAAAAATATGAATAGGTGCGACGTAATTTTCATTTATATTAAAAAAGACATCTAATGATTGTAAAAAACTGTTACCATATTTCAAATCAAATATTCCATGCAAGTTTGATTTTGCTGCTTTAGCTTTTTCTAAAGAGCGTTTCAGTAGATCATTATAATTAGGTGTGCTTAATCTTGGATTAAGGCTTCTTTCAACGTTTTCATCAAATAACATCAGATAAAGATATAAATAATTAAAAAAATGTCTATTAAATTTATTTTATGTGATCTAAACAAAATTTTTAGCGTAAATATTATTAAAAGGATTTATATATGATAAAAAATTATTACAATTTAGTTATGAATTCGGAAACTAATGGCTTATCCGAATTGCCAAATATAGTTAAGTTTCAATTAATGACACTTTTATCTTTTATGTGGTCCATAGTTTTTACACTTATGGTTGGAAGCTATTTAGTACTTGGCCCAACATTGTTACTACACATTTTTTTTTTAATAGGGATTTATTTTACCTCTGAAGTTTTTAGAAAAGTAAATAAATCTGATTAGTTATTTATTAAATTTATCCTTTATAATTATTTCAGCATCCTTCAGTGTGTAAGCCCATAACATTTTTTTTACCTTATAACTCTCATAATTACCTTTTAAACTGATTTTTGTAGGCTCAACTTTGCACTGAAATTGAGTAATCCACTCCAGTTGCTGAACAGTCTTTATTTTATCAGTAATCTTAGTAATTAAATAATCCACTCCCTGAGCCTTAGCACAATCTTTAGAGGCAGAAGCTGATAAACTCAAGATATTCTTCTTTCTAACACTAGTATTAGCTGTAGCATTATTGTTTATAAGAGTTACTTTGTTGGAGCCCATTTCACTATTTAAATTATATACCTTATTCATAACATTATTTAAGGACTTATTAAGTCCGTAGATACTAAATAAAATAAATTTCTCGTTTTTGTCATTATTTGGCACATCTATCCATGCATATCCTCCACTTACAGGATAAAAGAGTTGTTTCTTTCTTGAATTGAAAATATTAATTCCTCCAGTTATTAATGGCTGATTAGATAATTCAGGAGGTAAGAATTTTTCTATACTTTTTTTGTCCCACTCAACTCCTATTATTAGATGGTTAGTTTTTGTTAAGGAATATGGTGCAGGAGGAATAGGATCT
>MDTC01037114.1_pt1 | contig 21480 bp, 11 predicted proteins | sample 811181 | NCBI WGS metagenome assembly MDTC01 (sample SAMN05326644, study PRJNA326480) | marine metagenome | isolation source: seawater | place: Pacific Ocean: North | collected 2011 | reverse complement strand
CCGGGGCCGAGCAGGAGCAGGCCGCCGCTGGCCAGGGAGAAGGCGAAGCGGTGCAGGAGGCGCTGCTGGCTCTCCGGGCGCAGGTAGATCATCAGGTTGCGGCAGGTGAGCACATCCAGACGGGAGAAGGGCGGCTCGCGGACGGCGTCGTGCTGGGAGAAGAGCATGCTCTCTCGCAGGAAGGTCCTGATCCGGTAGTTGCCCTCTTCATCCCTGGAGAAGTAGCGGCCGACCAGGTGCTTCGGGACCGCCTGGACCTGGGTTGCGGTGTAGGTCCCGCGGCTGGCCTGCTCCACGGCGAGTCCGTCCACGTCGGTGGCGAACAGCTTGAAGCGCTGACCCCGCCCCGCATCGGCGAGCACGTCGTCGAGCACCATGGCGGCAGTGTAAGCTTCCTCACCAGTCGAGCACCCGACCACCCAGATCCGGAAGACCGGCTTGTCCTCCTCGTCCACCCGCGCCTTGAACGCGGCGCGCAGGGCGTCCCACGCCTCCGGATCCCGGAAGAACGACGTGACGCCGATGAGCAGCTCCGAGAGCAGGGCGCGCGCCTCGGTGGGATCGGACTCGAGCCGGGCCAGGTACTCGCCCTCGTGCTCGATGTTGATGGCCTGCATGCGGCGGGCCATTCGCCGCTCCATGCCGTCGACCTTGTAGTTGTCGAGGTCGACGTGCCCGGCGCGAGCAGCGATGCGCAGGATCTGGTCGGGAATGGTGAGCTCGGGCTCGGGATCCTCGAGCTCGGTCATGTGGCGGTGCAGGTACGCGGGGATCTCGGACGGCGCGAGGACGGCCTTGGCGACGCCCTTGCGCATGGTCGCGCGGGGCATGCTCTCGAAGCTGGCGGTGTCCGGGTCCTGAACCAGCACCAGGCCCCCCGCCTCTGCGACCTTGCGCGCGCCGTCGGCACCGTCGGATCCACCGCCCGAGAGCACGACCACGGCGCAGTGGCTCCCCAGGTTGGCCAGGGACGCGAACAGGGTATCGACCGTCGACGAGGGTGAGGACTGGTCGCGGCGCCACGGCTCGACAGTGATGCGGCCTTCGTTGACACGGAGTCGGGTGCCTGGCTCGATCACGTAGACCGTTCCCGCCTCGACCGGCTCCAGGTGGCGAGCCTGGCGGACCTCCAGCCGGGTCCTCCGCTGCAGGATGTCCGCGAAGAAGCTGCGATGATCGGGTGCGAGGTGCTGCGCGAGCACCCAGGCTATCGGGGCCTTCGGATCGGCCGCCGAGAGCAGGTCGGCCACCGGCTCCAGCCCACCCGCGGATGCCCCCAGCCCCACGACGAATGGTGTCACGCTGCTCCCCTGGATCCGTCCCGATCCAACGAGGCTAGGATACCGACGTTGCAGGTATGATTCAAGCCAGGCCACCGCAGCGCACGGCGGCACCGATGACACCGGGGACTGCACGGTTCAGTTCTATTGATTCGTGAAGATCTACATGATTCATGTATCTGCGAACCGCCCCGACGCGCTTCCCACTGGCACCCACCTTGCATACCCTCCGAGCGACGCTGCATCGGAGGTCACATGGTTCGGCGGAATCGAGCTTGGACGTTGCTCCTTGGCGTGGGACTCACGGGTCTCGCCCTCACGTCCTGTACGGGATCGAACACCCAGGACGGTGGGTCCGGGGGGGTCGACGCGGACGGAAACCCGGTCGCGGACTGGTCCCACCTGTTCTCCGAGACGGACGAGGGCGCCGCCGACGCGGAAGAGTCCGCTCCCGTCACCGCGGACCAGGTCGAGCTGATCGCCGCGCTTCCGGGAGACGTCGGCGCGGCCCCGACTCGGATCGACCTCTCCCTGGGCAAGGCGGTCTTCTCGGACGAGCAGGTCCGTGAGGGCCTCGGCGAGGACACGGTGGTGGTCATCGAGCCCCCGGTGGAGGTCGATGTCCTCCTGGTGGCCACGGACCGCATCCAGGTGGTCCCGAAGCACGGGTTCGCGCCGGACACGCGCTACAACGTTCGGATCGACAAGCTGGCCAGCCGGGACGGTACCCTGGAGGCTCCGTCCAAGGAGGCCTGGAGCACGTCCTTCGAGACGCCCTCGTTCGGCTTCCTCCGGGCAGCGCCGGTGCAGGAGGACCTGGGGAGCCGGAGCGCGGTGGTGCAGGTGGTCTTCTCGGGCCCGGTCGACGTCGACAGCGTGAAGGGACACGTCCGCATCCACGACGGCCAGGGCGGCTTCCTCCCGCTGAAGGGGATCGGGCTCGGCACCCTGTCCAACCGGATCCGCCTGGATGTCGGCACGACGACGAAGCTGGCCGGCTCCGGGTCGTTCACCATCGAGGTGGACCGCGGCGTGAAGCTCGATCCCGAGGTGCGCCAGGGCGTGACCGGGTCTGGAGGAAAGAGCGGTTGGGAGTATGATCCCGACCGACCGAAGGTGGACGTGCAGGCGGTGCACCTGGTCGAGGGCACCAGCCGCTACAGCGTCGAGATCATCTGCGATGACGCCGCCAGCGAGGGCTACAAGCGCTGGACCTGGCTGCGTCATGTGCAGCGCTCCTTCCGGGTGAGCCCGCGCTGCCTGCCGACCGAAGACACGATCGCCGAGCACATCGTGGTCAACCCGCCCGTGCCCTTCAACGTCGTGCCCACTCGAGGGGGCTTCCGCCTGCTGGGCGACTTCCAGCAGGGCGGCCTCACGGTCGAGCTGCGCCCGGGCCTGGAGACGGTCGACGGCGGCAGGCTCGCCGTGGGCAAGACGCGCGATCTGATCGTGCCTGCGCTCGAGCCGACCGTCGCGTTCACCACCCAGGGTCGCTACCTGCCGCGGGATGCGTGGTCGAGCCTGCCGCTGCAGCACCGCAACGTCGGCGAGCTCGAGGTGGAGATCCGCCACATCCCCGAGCGCAACCTGATGTTCTGGCTGACCGCCGACGACGAGGCGGTCACCCCGCGGGTCAGCGAGCTGGTCGCCAAGCAGACCGTGCCCGTGCGCGGCAAGTCCGATGAGCGCGTCACCACCTGGATCGACGTGGACTCGATGCTCCCCGATCCCGAGCGCGGGGTGTACGAGGTCCGGGTCAGCGGCGGCGGAGCGAGCGCGACCGCGCGGCTCCTGATGACCGATCTCAACCTGGTCGCCAAGGGCAACGGCGTGTCCGAGGAGGACAGCCTGCACGTGTGGGCCCTGGGCATGCACGACGGCGCGAACCAGTCCGGCGTCGAGGTCAAGGCCGTCCGCGAGTCCGGCGAGGTGGTGGCGAGCTGCACCACGACGGCGGCGGGCTGCGACCTGAAGGTACCCGAGGATCCGCTCCAGGACGAGGCGCCCGTGGCGATCCTCGCCAAGCGCGGCGACGACATGACCTACCTGGTCTTCAACGAGCTGAAGACCGACGTCACCGAGTCCAAGGTCCAGGGCGAGGCCTACACGTCCGAGCGCCCGTACCGGGCCAGCCTCTACACCGAGCGCGGGGTCTACCGTCCCGGCGAGATCGCCCACGTGGCCGGCATCGTCCGCGGCGAGGACCGGGTCGCGCCGCCCCCCGGCATGCCCATCGACCTCGAACTCCGCGACCCCCGCGGCAAGCTCCTCCGCACCCTGTCCACCACGGCGAATGACGCCGGAATGTTCACGATGGACGTGCCTTTTGCGGACTACGCCCGCACCGGGTCCTACGCGGTCACCGCCAAGGCGGGCACCAAGCAGCTGGGCCAGGTGACGCTCGCGGTCGAGGAGTTCGTGCCCGAGCGCATGGAGGTGAACGCCGCCATCGAAGGGGCTGGCTTCCTCGCGTCCGACCGGGTCGAGGTCGAGGCCGACGCCCGCTACCTCTTCGGCGGCTCCGCGGCCGACCACCGCTTCGAGGTCTCCTGCCGCCTGGTGCCCTCGACCTTCTCCCCCCAGGAGAACTCCGGGTACACCTACGGCGATGACAGCGCCGGTGGGCGCACCGTCGAGCTGGGTCGGGTCGACGGCACCCTCGACAAGGACGCCGAGGGGGCGCTCCTCTGCCCGTCCCTGGACCACGCCGGCGGCTTCACCGGCGCCGCCAAGCTGATCGCCGACGTGGCGGTCTTCGAGGCGGGCTCCGGTCGCACGACCACCGACACCGCCACGGTCGCCGTGCACCCGGCCGATCACTACGTCGGCATCCGCACCGGCACCCAGAAGATCGAGGCTGGCAAGCCGGTGATGGTCGAGGGCGTGCTGGTCGACTGGCAGGGCAGGCTGGACACCAAGACCCGCGAGGTGCGCCTCGATCTCGAGCAGCTCGACAGCGAGTGGGGCTACTTCTTCGACGAGGAGAACGGCCACGAGCGCTGGCAGCGCATCCAGCGGGCCATGCCCGGCACCACCGAGCGGGTGCAGGTCAAGGACGGCAGGTTCAAGGTGACCTTCACCCCGTCGACCGACGGCGAGGCGTTCCGGATCACCGCCCGCACCGACCACGCCCGCTCGGCCTTCGAGGTCCAGGGCACCCAGCGCTACTGGTGGTGGGACGAGGGCGAGGAGCGCGCCGACGCCACCCCGCGCCCGCTCAAGCCGACCGACGTGGCCCTCTCCGCCCCCGAGGACATCGAGGTGGGCGAGAAGACCGAGGTCACGTTCACCGCACCGTTCAAGGGGCGCGCCCTGGTCACGCTGGAGACCGACGAGATCCTGCGCTCCGAGTGGCTCGCCGTGGACGCCGGTCCGCAGAAGTGGAGCTTCACCCTGGGCGAGTTCGTCGACAACGTCTACGTCAGCGTGCTGGTCGTCAAGGACCCGCACCTGGAGTCGAAGCAGGCCTTCCTGCCCGACCGCGCGTTTGGCGTGCAGTCCATGAAGGTGAGGCCGGCGGAGTTCACCGGCAAGCTCGCCATGGACGTGCCCGAGGAGGTGCGCTCCGACAGCACGCTCGAGGTCAAGCTCGACCTGGGGCAGGGCAAGGGCACCCGCTACGTGACGGTGGCGGCGGTCGACGAGGGCATCCTGTCCCTGACCGACTTCGAGTCGCCCGACCCCTTCACTGCCCTCTTCCCGACCCGCGCCCTGGGCGTGAAGACCTGGGAGACCGTCGGCTGGTCCCTGCACCTGCAGCCTCCGGGCAGCTCGTCCTCGACCGGTGGTGACGCCGAGTCGGCGGGCGGCGGCCGGGTGCAGATGGTCAAGCCGGTCAGCCTGTGGAGCGGCGTGGTCGAGGTGCCCGAGTCCGGCAAGGTGACCGTGCCCTTCGAGGTGCCCCGCTACCGCGGCAAGCTGCGGGTGATGGCGGTCAGCACCGGCAAGAAGGAGCTCGCCACCGCCGAGGCCCACGTGGTCGTGCGCGATCCGGTCGTGGTGCAGACCACCCTGCCGCGCTTCCTCATCCACGGAGACGTGGCGGAGATCCCCGTCTTCGTGACCAACGTGAGCGGCAAGGCGCGCTCGGTGAAGCTGCGGCTCGACTCCGAGGTGCTCGGCGGCGTGCTCACAGACCCGATGGGCCGGGAGCAGGAGGCGCTGACCTTCACCGGCGGCAAGTCGACCGAGGTCCAGCTCGCCGATGGCGAGTCCACCACCGCGGTGTTCCGGGTCCGGACGAACGTGCGGGCGGGCGCCATCCGCCTCGCCGTGGTCGCCGACTCGGGCGACGTGGTCGTCACCGAGGAGCTCGAGGTGCCGGTCGAGGCCGAGGGTCCCCGCACCCGCTCGATCGAGACCATCAAGCTCACCGACGGCATGGTCGACCTCGACCCCTACCTGTCCGGCTGGCAGCCCGGCACCGAGCACACCAGCGTCTGGATCACGTCCAACCCCTACGGCGCCTCGTTCGGCCACCTCAAGTACGTCGTCCGCTACCCGTACGGCTGCATCGAGCAGACCACGTCCAGCACGCGGCCCCTGCTCTACGTGGGCAACCTGCTGGAAGCGAGCGACCCCGAGCTGGCCGACAGCGAGAAGATCGCCGACATGGTGCAGCACGGCGTCGACCGGCTGATGAACATGCAGACCCCGTCCGGCGGCTTCGCCTACTGGATGGGCGGATCGGAGCCGACCCCGTGGGGCACGGCGTACGCGACCCACATGCTCCTGGACGCCCAGGAGGCGGGCTTCCCCGTGCCCCAGAAGAACCTGGACGACGCGGTCGCCTACCTGGAGCGTGAGACGCCCAACCACGAGGACGCGGTCGACACCTACCACGACAGCCCCGGCGGGGCGCCGTACATGCACTACGTCCTGGCTCGCGCCGGAAAGGGCAACAAGAAGCGGATGCTTCAGCTGGTCAGCCAGCTCGGCACACCCGACTCCGGCGCCGAGCAGGAGGCCCTGTACCTGCTGCAGGCCGGCCTGTACCTGGCCGGCGACCGGCGCTTCGAGAAGGAGCTCCGCAACCCCGACGTCACGCCCATCTCCGATGAGCGCCACAACGACTGGACCTTCTACAGCGACCGGCGCCGGCGGGCCTTCCAGCTGTCCGTCTACGCCGACCTCTTCGGCAGCGAGGGCACCACGGCCGTGGCCCAGGGCCGGCTCGTGGCCGACAGCCTCGCCAACCAGCCCAGCCGCTACTACACGACCCAGGAGATCTCCTGGGGCATGACCGGCCTGGGCAAGATCATCGAGAAGGGCGCCAAGGACCACAAGGTCAGCATGATCGCCGACGGCAAGCCCGTGAAGGCGGACGCCTGGAGCGACAAGGGCGAGCTCACCTGGAGCCTGTGGCGCGCCAGCGAGCTGGGTGACGTGGACCTGAAGGTGGACGCCAAGACCGACGGCGCCGTGTACGCCGTGGTCCAGAGCGAGGGCGTGCGCACCGACGCCCGCTGGATCTACGGCGGCAAGGGCCTGCAGGTCAGCCGTACCTACCTGGACCAGGACGGCGACACCATCAACCTCGACGATGTCGAGCTGGGCGACGTCGTCTACGCCAAGGTGACCCTGGAGAACACGTCGAACGACCGCATCCAGAACATCGCGCTGGTCGATCGCTTCCCCGCCGGCTGGGAGATCGAGAACCCGCGCCTGGGACGCGGCGGCAGTGCCGACTGGGTCGACTACGACGTGGTCTGGAACACCGACAACCTGAACCTGCGCGACGACCGCCTGGAGGTCTTCGGAGCCCTGAACCGCGGGCAGGAGGTCGAGGTGGTCTACGTCATGCGCGCCGTCACCTCGGGCACCTTCGCCCTGCCCCCGGTCGAGGCCGAGGCCATGTACGACCCGCGGATCTGGACCCGCGCCCCCGGCGGCACGGTGACCATCCACGGCAACTGGCAGGGCAAGTACCTCTAGGAACCTCCACTCCGCCGCCCGCACCGGGCGGCGGGACCCGCTTCTTCCCCTCGGAGACGGTCATGGCGAAGATCCTCGACATCGCAGGCTGGCACTGGAGGCGCTGGGTCCGCTGGACTGCGCTCGCCGCCTTCTGCGTCGTGATGGTCGGATTCAACGCGTTGATCGTCTCCTTCTACGCGGTGCCCCTCCCCGAGCGCCTGCAGACCCCGGGCTCGCCGGTGGTCACCTGGCGCGACGGCACCCCGGCCCACGTCTTCCTCGCCGACGATGACCGCTGGCGCATGGCCGTGAGCCCGGACGAGATCGACCCCGCCTATGTCGACGCCCTGGTCCGGCTGGAGGACAAGCGCTTCTACCACCACCCCGGCGTCGATCCGGTCGCGGTCGGTCGGGCGGCCGGGCTGAACCTCATGCGCGGTCGTGTCGTGAGCGGCGGCTCGACCCTGACGATGCAGGTGGTGCGGGTGCTCGAGCCCCGCCCACGGACGCTCCGCTCGAAGGTGGTCGAGTCCTGGCGCGCGCTGCAGCTGGAGTGGTTCCTGGGCAAGGACGAGATCCTGGCCGCGTACCTGACGTTCACCCCGTACGGTCGCAACGTGGAGGGGGTCGAGGCGGCCAGCTGGGCCTACTTCGGACACGGCGCGGGGGCGCTGTCCTCGGCCGAGATCGCGACGCTCCTGGCGGTGCCTCAGGCCCCGACCAGCCGCTACCCGACGGCGGACAACGCGGAGCGCCTGCGGGGCGCCCGTGACGAGATCGCGGCGTTCCTGGCGGATGAAGGCGCGCTGTCCCTCGGCATCGGCGAGGACGTCATCGATGCCGACACGGCCTTGGCGCAGGTGCAGGCGACGCCCGTGCCGACGCGCCTGCAGGCCTTCCCCCGCGAGCTCCCCCAGGTTGCGACCTGGCTGCGGGCCCAGCACCCCGAGGAGCACCGCATCGCGACCACGCTCGACCGGGCGCGGCAGCACAGCGTGGCCCGGCAGTTCCGCAAGCAGGAGGGCGAGCTGGCCCGCAAGGGCATCCACCAGGGCGTCGCCGTGGTGGTGCAGCACGACACCGGCGAGGTGGTGGCGCTGATCGGCAGCCTGGACCCGTGGGGCGAGGAGCCCGGCGACCAGGTGCCGATGTTCGCGCGCCCGCGGTCTCCGGGGAGCGCGCTCAAGCCCTTCATCTACGCCTCGGCCATCGACGAGGGCCTGGCCCTGCCCGAGCACCTCGTCCGCGATATCCCGGCGTCCTACCGAGGCTATGCGCCGCGCAACTACGATGGCACCTACGACGGCCTGGTCCAGCTCGAAGACGCGCTGTCCCGCAGCCTCAACCTGCCCTTCGTCTTCCTGCTCCAGGAGATCGGCGTCGAGGAGTTCCTGGGTCGCCTGCGGATCATGGGGGTCGAGTCCCTCATCGACGAGCCCGGCTGGTACGGCCTCTCCGTCGCGGTCGGCGGGCTCGAGGTCACGCCCCTGGAGCTGACCGGGCTGTACACGGCGCTCGCCCAGGACGGGCAGTTCCGCCCGATCCGCCTCACCCGTCCCGATCTCGAGCCCGCGCCCGCGGTGCAGGTGCTCACCCCCGGCTCGGCCTGGCTCGCTCGCCGTGCGCTGCGGATCAAGGATCGACCGGACTTTCCCGCCCGTCGCGAGCTCTCCCGCGTGCCCAGCGGCATCCACTGGAAGACCGGCACCAGCTTCGGCCACCGGGACGCCTGGGCGTGCGGCTCGGGTCCGACCCACACCGCCTGCGTCTGGCTCGGCAACGCCGACCGCTCGCCCTCGCGCCACCTGGTCGGCGCCGAGGCCGCCGGTGCCCCGCTGTTCGACGTGCTGGAGGCGGTCGAGGACAGCCGCGAGAGCGCCTGGGACGATCCGGCGCCCGCGGACCTCATGCGGGTCGAGGTGGACGCCTGGTCCGGCTTCCTGCCCACCGAGGCGACGCCCGATACCCGCATGGTCTGGGCCCTGCGGGACCGCGTGCCCACCGCCCGCGACCCCTTCCACGTGAAGCTGGACGTGGACGTGGCCACCGGCGAGTCCGTCACCGCCGCCTGCAAGGGCGACCGCCAGACCGAGTCCCGCACCTTCGTGGTCTTTCCGTCCGCGGTCCGGCGCTGGCTCGACGATCAGCACCGCCGCCTGCCCGAGCCCCCGGTCATGGCCCCCGGCTGCCGGCCCCCCGGAGCCGACGAGGCGCCCTCCATCCTGTCCCCCGCCGCGGGTGAGGTCCGGGTGCTGATCCCCGGCATGTCGCTCGCGAGCCAGGAGGTGCCGCTCACCGCCGACGCCCGCTGGGCCGGCACGCTCTCCTGGTTCGTCGACGGCGTGTGGCTGGGCCAGGCCGCGGCCGACGAGCACATGTGGTGGACCCCCCGCGTGGGCGAGCACGAGGTGACCGTGCGCGATGAGGCAGGAAGGACCAGGACGATCCGCTTCGAGGTGCGGGAGAGCGCGCGGGTGGCGGATCGGCGGTAGGGCGCCCCGCGTTCCCGCGACCGCACGAGCCCTCGTTCCAGCGTGTCCTCGGCCACGCGACGGTCGATGAGGGGCGTTGGAGGGGGCACTCGCGGCGGGAGGCGTGGGTTGCAGATGTCACGGGGGAGAACGGGCTTCAACACGGAGTTTTCGGAGGTTGCACGGAGGCGGACGGAGAGGGGAGCGGCGGGGCGGCTGGGGTCGTGCTGGCGGCGGGGTCGAATGGACCCGATGAGCGGTCGTCCTCTCATCCGCGGCTTCGCAGCCGAGAGGACGGGCGCCCGGCCGGAACGAGCGATCGAGGCCTCGAATCCATGGCGAGAGAGAGGACCCTGCCCGCCCCTACACTCCCCGCTCCGCGAACCTCCGTGGACCTCCGAATCTCCGTGGTAAGTGTGCATCCTCCCCGTAAATCCCCAAGCCGGCACACCGTCGCGGCGGACCGGATCGTGACGTCGACCCGCCCGAGATCCACGCCCCGCGTGCCCCACGTTCATCGTTCACCAATCGGGTACTCAGGTGAACACCCGCCTTCGAACGGTGCACCTCCGAGGTGAGGCGTCTGCAGTGTGGTTGGACGCCGACTCACGAGAGGGGATCTCATGAAGACGCTCTTGCCAGCCGTGCTGGTACTGGCTTCGTGCGCCGAGCCGCTGGAGTGTGGCCCATACACCTACGAGGCCGCGGGCAACTGCTTCGGCGAGCCGGTCGTCGAGGTGACCCCGGACGATCCGACGTTCGAGGACACCCTGGCCGCGCTCCCGGAGTGCCGCCTCGCGGGCAGCAACGGTCGCCTGGACCTGGACGGCCGCTGCGTGGACGACATCTGCGTCGGCGGCTCCGTGGACGCGCTCGTCGAGACCTATGGCGCACAGACCTGCGCCCCCGGGGGAGGCCGGGCGCTGTGCCGCTGGGCCGGCGTGTCGGTCTACGTTCCCGATGCGGACCGCGACGGGCAGCCCGACCCCGGCTCGAGCGTCAGCTACCTCGACATCATGCGGGCGGACGTGAGCAACGACGACGGCCTGGGCATCGGCGCGTCCATGTCCTGCTTCGTCGACCGGCTCCCCGCGCCCGACGTGCTCACCCTCTCCCGGCGCGACGATGGCTCCTGGGCCATCCGCGAGCTCAACTGGGCTCGGGCCGGCGTCCGGGTCGGCAACTTCATGACCTACACCTTCGAGCGGGACATGGGCGCGTACGGCGACGCCGCAGACCAGATCCAGCTCGGCAGCCCGTGGTGAGGGGGACCCAGATGATCCGTTCCATCCTTCTTGTTCCGCTGATGGCCGCCTGCGGTCCGCCGAACTTCTGTGGCGCCTACACCACCGAGGTCGACGGGGTGTGCGTGGGGGAGGCCCCGGCCGAGGCGCCGGTGCTGCCCGCCGTCGAGGACTACCTGGCCGAGATGGGCGACTGCATCCTCCAGGAGCCCGGCGACGAGCTCGATCTGCAGGCCGGGTGCGCCCTCGGAGCGTGTGTCGGCGACACCCTGGCCGAGATCAGCGCCGCGCTCGCCGCCGAGCCGGTCTGCGACGTCTACGGCACGGGCGAGGCGTACTGCGGCTTTCGGGGCCTGGGCATCCGCACCCTGTCCGCTGCGTTTCCCGACGAGGCGGAGCCCGATCCCGACGCGGTCGTGATCAGCCTCTGGGTCAGCGGGGAGTTCGTCGGCGCCGACTCCGAGGGGCTCGGCCTGGGCACGGGCATGCGCTGCTTCGTCGACCAGCAGGGCATGCCGGACAAGGCGACCCTGGGACCGGGCGCCGACGGCTGGGGGATCGCCGAGGCGACCTGGTACGATCTCGGCATCGTGGTGCGAGACGGCGCGGCGCCTTGGATCCAGACCGACGTCGATGGCTCGGTGGATCAGATCACGTTCTTCATCGACGAATGAACGGTTGGCGCGCAGGAGGCGAGCGATGGGCACTCGGTGGTTGGCGACGATGCTGGTGATGTGTGCCTGCGGGCCCCAGCTGATCTGCGGCGAGGGCGCCAGCGAGCGCGACGGCCAGTGCGTCTCCGAGCAGATCACGCCGGCGGACCCGGACTTCACCGCGATCCTCGCCTCCATGCAGCCCTGTGAGGCCACCGAGCCGGGGACGGAGCTGGACCTCGAGGCCCTGTGTGTCGGCGACGTGTGCGTCGGAGACTCGATCGAGGACGTGCGCTCCGAGCTGCTCGATGCGTGCCGCCGGGAGTTCGGCCTGGCCGAGTGTCCCGCCAACGCGGGCTCGCTCTTCTTTGCGGACGCAGACGAAGACGGACAGCCGGACGAGGACGCCACCGTGCTCCTGATCGACGTCACGGACGGCACCGTCCGCGGTCCTTCCGGGGTCGGGCTGGGCGCGCTGCTGTCCTGCTTCGTCGACCAGCTGTCCACGCCCGACCTGATCACCGCGTCGAGGCTCCAGGACGGGACGTGGGTGCTGCGCGAGGTCACGTGGGCCGACCGCGTCCGCGTGGCCGACGACATGGCCTTCGGGTTCTCCATCGAGGATCGCTTCGAGCCCGAGGGTCGCAGCGACGTCCTCGAGCTCGGCTCACGGTTTGGAGGCTGACATGCGCGACCCGCTGCTCCTGCTGTGCGGACTCGGACCCTTGGCGGCCCTGCTGGCGACCGGCTGCGCATCCCTGGAATGCGGGGAGGGAACGTTCGAATCCGAGGGTGTGTGCGTCGTGGACTCAGTGGAGATCACCGACCCCGAGACGATGGAGGAGGTGCTCGACGAGGTCCTGACCTGCGAGCCCCAGGCTGCCGGGGCCCCGGGCGAGCTGGACCTGGAGGCGGGCTGCATCGGTGCTGCGTGTGCGACCGACTCGTTCGCGGAGTTCGTCGAGCGCATGCAGACCGAGCCCTCGTGCGCCGAGTACAGCACCCAGCTGATCCGCTGCGACTTCCCCGCCGGGGTGCAGGTCCAGGTGCGCCGCTCCACGGACGACCCGTCGGCACCGGATCCGTCCGCGCGCCTGAACGAGCTGCGGCTCGTCGAGGGCTCGCCCTACCGCAGCCCCGAGGGCCTGGGTGTCGGCACCGACATGGGCTGCTTCGTCGAGGAGCTCGGCTACCCGGAGATCGCCACCCTGGGGCCGTCCGAGGACGGCTTTGGCCTGGCCGCCGGCAGCTGGTTCGGCCAGCGTCTGCAGGTGATCGACGGGACCTACCCGGTGAGTCGCGGCGGGGCGGACGGCACCGTGGATGCGATCAGGCTGCGGTGAGCGCCCCTACCGCAGCGTGAACGGACCCAGCACCTCGTGCATGGTCACCGCCTGCTGGCGCAGGTCGCCCTCGAAGATGACGGCGGCGTAGCCCATCGATCGGGAGGTCATGGGCGGCGGGAGGGTGGCGGCGGCGATCCACGCCTGCTGCTCCTTGTAGCTGGCGGCGATCCAGCGCTCCTCCACGTCGTGCCAGTAGCCGCCGAGGCCGACCAGCCCGATCTGGCCGGTTCGAGGCTCCATCTCGAAGCGCACCCGCATGTCGCGGTAGAGCGCCTCGCGGTTGGCGATCGACAGCTTGAGCGGCTCGCCGGACTGCACCTCGCGGCACAGGGAGGCGAAGCTGATCCAGGCCTCGATGTCGGCCTCGGTGAGCACGAGCTTCTCTTCGTCGTCCTGGGCCCAGACGGCGACGCGGCGGCGGATCGAGCGGTCGGCCTCGGGGTAGTGCTCCGGGTCGAGGGGGCCGTTCGCGGTGACCGCTTCCCAGGCCCGGGTCGAGCGGGTCTCGGCGCCGGTCATGCCGCTGGCGCGCTCCAGCTCGGTGTTGATGGCGGCGAGCTGCTCGAGGTCCGTGCGCACCTCGGCGGGGTCGACCTTGTAGCGGGCGCCGAGATCGAGGAGCACCAGGTTGCGATCGGCCTGGCCGACCGGCCGACCGCTGACGTGGCGCAGCCAGGTGATGGCGACCTCGGCCTCGGCGCAGGTGAGGGGCGGGGAGCCGGCGGCGAGCTCGGCCTCGTCGGTCGCGCAGACGGTGGTCGGGGTGAGCGACCAGCCGGAGCAGGCGGTGGTCAGGGCGGCGGCGATCAGCAGGACGGTTCGGGTCATGAGGCACGCTAACCGGTGAATGCAGGTTGTCCTTGGGGCGGCCGGGTCAGGCGCGCTACGCTCGGGTGGGGCTCGACGGAGGTCTGATGCGGACAACTCACCCACTCCTCTCGGCGATCCTGGTCGCGCTGGCGGGGTGCAGCGGCGCGAACCCGGGCGACACGTCGGACACGTCGGACACCGGCACCGACCCGGGCGACTGGGTGTCCATCGAGCTGTGCATTCCCGTCGCAGAGGACGAGGAGTGCCCCGCCGCCGCGGATGTCGACACAGACCTCATGGACCATGGCTACTGGTGTGACACCGAGGTTCGTGAGGTCGAGGGCGAAGGCACGAAGAAGCACGTCAACCACCCCTTCGACGACACGGACCCCGGCTACCTCGGCTGCTGCTACCCGACCATCGCCCGCAACGCCGAGCCTGACTGCGAAATTGGCCGGCCCTTCGTGGAGGACGGCGAGGTGGTCACCGCACCCGTCGTGGACGGGGACGCCTGGTCCTGCGCAGCGGGGGCCCCGGACCCCGCCCGGGCCGAGATGTGGCGGCGCATGGCCATCGGAGAGCACGCTTCCATCGCTAGCTTTGCGCGCCTGACCCTGCAGCTCATGGCGCTGGGCGCGCCGGCAGATCTGATCGAGGGCGTGCAGCAGGCGGGCCTGGACGAGGTCGTGCACGCGCGCCTCGCCTTCGGTCTGGCCTCCCGGTACGCCGGCCGCCCCCTGCAGCCCGGCGCCTTCCCCCTGGACGCGAACACCTCGCTGCGGGCGGATCCGTCGGATCTGGCCGAGGCTGCCGTCCGCGAGGGCTGTCTCGGTGAGACCGTCGGGGCCTGGCTCGCGGCGGAGGCGGCCGCGACGGCGGACGACCCTGCAGAGCGGGCGGCGCTGGAGCAGATCACCCGCGATGAGACCCGCCACGCGGCCCTGTCGTGGCGCCTGGTGGCCTGGCTGATGGAGATCGGCGGCGAGCCGGTGCGTGAGCGGGTGAAGCGGGCGTTTGCCGGGCCGTTTGGCGTGAGCGATCCCCTCGGTGTGGTCGACGCGGCCCGCTGCGAGCGCGTGCACGCCCAGGTGCTCACGCCTGCGTACCGGGCGCTCCTGGCTGCCTGAGGTTCTGCACCGCCTCGCGTTCCCACCGTGTAGGCTACCGGTGGGGCCGAGGAGGAGACATGCGCGTGACGCACCCGCTGCTGGCAGCCATCCTGTTGGGGCTCGCCGGCTGTGAAGACAAGGGCGACTGGGAGTCCACCGAGGCCTGCGTGTGGGTGCCCGACGACGGGGTCTGCCCGAGCGCTGCGGAGGTCGATCAGGACGCGATGTTCCACTCGGCGTGGTGCGACATGGAGGTGAAGTCGGTCGATGGCGCTGGGACGGTGAAGGTCGTCGCCGACGTGGACACGGACGCGGATCCGGAGGGCTGCTGCTACCCGGTGACCGCGAGGAACACCGAGCCCGACTGCATCATCGGCCGTCCCTTCTTCGACGACTGCGATGCTGTCGCGGCCCCGGTGGTCGACGGGCATGGCTGGTCCGGCCCGCTGGACGGTGCGCCCGACGCCGAGCGCGCCCGGATCTGGCTGGACATGGCCCGCGGAGAGCACGCCTCCATCGCCGCGTTTGCGCGCCTGACCCTGCAGATCATGGCCTTGGGTGCGCCGGCGGACCTGCTCGCAGACGTGCAGCAGGCCGCCCTGGACGAGGTCGCGCACGCCGAGCTCGCGTTCAGCCTCGCCTCGCGCTTTGCCGGGCGCCCGCTGCGTCCGGGCGCCTTCCCCCTGGGTGACACCCTGCACCTGCAGGCGGATCCGGCGGATCTGGCCGAGGCGGCGGTGCGGGAGGGGTGCCTTGCGGAGACGGTCGGCGCGTTCCTGGCGCGCGAGGCCGCCCCGCAGGCGAGCCTGGACGTCGAGCGGGCCGCGCTGGTGCGGATCACGGACGACGAGACCCGGCACGCCGCCCTGTCCTGGCGCCTCGTCGCCTGGCTGCTGGAGATCGGCGGCGAGGCCGTGCGTGACCGGGTCGAAGCCGCGTTCGCCGAGCCCTTCGGGGTGAGCGATCCCTTTGGCACTGCGGACGAGCTGCTCTGCCGGCGGGTCCATCAGGAAGTGATCCAGCCGGCGTACCGGGCTCTCATGGCTCGTTCGGTGGCTGCATAGGGTCGGTCGTACGCTGGTCCCGGATCCACCGAGCGGGGTCTGGACCAGCCCCTATACTGCGATCATGGCCGGACCATCCGACAAGGAGAAGCCCACGCTTCTCCCGCCGGTGACGTTGGACCACGCCAGGTGGTCGCCGTCCGACGGAGTGTTTCTCCCCCGCACCGAGGGTGTGGAGGCTCCGGAGAAGACGGACCCGGCGGTCTCCGTGCCGCGCATGCCGCGAAACGTGACGTTAGATGCGCCCAATTCGGAGTCAGCCACCCCGCCGCCCCTGCCGCTCCCGGCGGATCTGGACCACGACCTCCCGCTGCCCCAGGTGCCACGCCGCTACGCCGTGCAGGCGCTCCTGGGTCGCGGCGGCATGGGAGCGATCTGGCGGGTGCACGACGCCCGCCTGCGCCGGGACCTGGCCATGAAGGTGATCCTGAACCAGGTGATCTCCGGCGACGCGTTGACCCGGTTCGCCCAGGAGGCCCAGGTCACGGGCCAGCTGGAGCACCCCAACATCGTGCCGGTGCACGACATGGGACGGACAGCGGACGGGGCGGTCTACTTCACCATGAAGCTGGTGCGTGGCCGGGCGCTGTCCGCGGTGCTCGCCGAGCGGTGGGCGGGGGTCCGCGGGGGGCAGCTCTCCTACGAGCGCGTCGTGGTCGAGCTGGTCTCGGTGATGATCCGCGTCTGCGAGGCCATGGCCTTCGCCCACACCCGCGGGGTGGTGCACCGCGACCTCAAGCCGGACAACGTCATGGTCGGCGAGTTCGGCGAGGTGCAGGTCATGGACTGGGGGCTCGCCCGCCTGCTCGCCAGCGCCGAGGCCGAGGCCGAGCCGGTGATCTCGGACCGTCAGCTCAACAACCCGACCCGGACCCACTTCGGCCGGGTGGCGGGCACGCCGTCCTACATGGCGCCGGAGCAGGCCCGGGGAGAGGACGGCATCGGGCCGGCGGCCGACGTGTGGGCGCTCGGCGCGCTGCTCTACGAGGTCCTGTGCGGGCACCGCGCCTTCGATGGCTCGGTCGAGGAGGTGCTGGTCCAGGTCGCTGACGCCCAGGTGCGCCCGCCGAGCAGCCGGACCGATCAGGCGGTCTCCCGCGAGCTGGAGCAGGTGGTGCTGCGGGCCATGGCGGCGGATCCGGCGGACCGCTACGCCTCGGCCCAGGCGATGGCGGCGGACCTGACGGCGTGGTCGCAGGGCGATCTGCTCGACTCGGTCCGCTACTCCCAGATCCAGCGGCTGGGACACGCGGTGCGGCGCCACCGGGCGGTGATCACGGCGGTGTCGCTCACGTCGGTGGTGGCGGTGGTGCTGCTGGGCTGGCTCGCCGTGCGCTACGTGCAGGACCTCAACGCGGCCCTGGACGTGGCCCAGGACGAGTCGAGCAAGGCGCGGGCGGCAGAGCAGGAAGCTCGGGTGAACCTGGCCGAGTCGCAGGCGGCCACCGCGGATGCGCTCGTCGGCGCAGAGCGCTTCATGGACGCGCGCCGGCTCTACGAAGAGGCGATGGACGGGCTCGACGCCTTCGGCCAGCGCACGACGGGGGCGCGGCTCGGGCTGTGGTCGACGGTGCACCTGTCCCGCGGCGCGCTCGGGCACCTGGACGGCGATCTGCTGCTCCACGACGGGCGGCGGGCGCTGCTGCGGCGCGGGGACATGCTGGAGGAAATCGCACTTCCGACCGGGCAGGTGGTCGGGAACTGGCCGGCGCCGGCGGGGGAGATCCTGCTGGCGGCGCGGGGGCCCGGAGGCCTGCGGGTGTGGGTCCGCAGCCAGGGCGAGCTGGCGCTGGTGAACGTCGAAGAGGGGCGTTCGCGGCCGCTCTTCCCGGTGGGCGACGGCATGGAGATCGCCGCCTGGCCCGATCGGGATCTGGTGCTGACCTGGGCGCCGGACCTGAGCGATGCGGGACGGACCATGGCGTGGACCCGGGGGCCGGACGGTGGCTGGGACTCGCGGCTGTTGTCCGAGGAGCTCATCGTCGGCGCGTGGAACGACGAGCACGCGGTGCTGACCCGGTACGGCCGGCACAGCGAGCTGTGGGACCTGCGGCGCCTGGAGCCGGTGCGCCGCCTGTCCGACGAGTATGCGCAGGCGGCGTTCAGCCCGGACGGGCGCGCGATCGTCATGCACCTGCAGCCCAGCGAGACCCTGCGGGCGGAGGACGTGCTCACGGGCGAGGCGCGCTGGACGGTGCCGTCGGAGGTGCGCACGCCGCGGACGTGGTCCGAGGACGGCCGCCTGGTGTTCGTGTCCGGGCTCGACCCGGGGGTGGTCGCGCTGGACGCGCAGACGGGGGCGCGGCGCTATCGCCTGGACGGCGACGCGGGCGCCATCCGCGGGTTCACCGTGCACGACGGCATCGCCCTGGGGTCGAGTGCGGTGACGGGCACGGACGCGTGGGTGCTCCCGGGGCCGGACGACCTGCCGCTGGGTCAGGTCGACGCGGACGTGGCCGACCTCATCGAGGTGGACCTCCGCGGCGACCTGCTGGCCTGGGTGGACCCGACGCAGCTCCACCTCCACGACCTGGTCGCCAACGTCGAGCTGCCGGGGATCCCGCTGCACACCGAGCCGCGCGGGGTCCGGCTGGACGCGGGCGGTGGGCGGGCGTTGGTGGTCGGCTTCGACGGCAGCGAGATCATCGACCTGCGGACCGGGGCCCGCCCCCCGCTGCCGGTGCAGGACGCGACCGCGGGCGCGTGGCTGGGCGACGACGTGGTCGCGGTGGGCCGACAGGACGGGAGCATCGTCGCGGTGGGCCTCGACGGGGTGGTCCGCTGGGAGTCGCCGCGGGAGGAGGGCGCGCTGCGCTGGGATCTGGTCGTCGACCGCGCCCGGGGGCGGCTCCTGGCGACGGCGTTCCACACCGGGCGGATCGACGTGCTCGATCCCGACAGCGGGGCGGTCGGCGGGCGCATGGATGCGGGGGCCGGCGCCTACACCCTGACGGTGGATCCCCAGACCGGGCGGGTGGTGGCTGGCACCTCGGACCGGCTGGCGCTGGTGTTCGGGGCGGACGGCGGGGAGGAGCTGCGGCTCGACGCCCACGACGGGCCGGTGCTGGGACAGGCGCTCTCGCCGGACGGCACGCTGCTCGCCACCGCGGATTTTGCCGGTCTGGTGCGGATCTTCGACCTGTCGGACGGCGGGCGGCTGCTGCGCGCGGACGGGGTGCAGGCCGGCCCTGCGTTCCGGATCTGGTGGCCGGAGCCGGACCGGCTGATCACGGTGTCCGGGGAGTCGGTGCTGGTGCGCGATCTGACCGTCGCCGACACCCTCGCCGAGGCTCGGACCTGGATGGGTCGCATCGACGTGGCCCCGCTCGAGCGGGCGCGGGGGCTCGCCCTGCACGGCCTCGACGAGGAGGCGGCCCGGGCGCTGCAGGATGCCCGGGCGCCGGCGCTCGATCGCATGCGGGCCTGGTATCGGGCGGGGGACGCGACCCGGGCGCGCGAGGCGCTGGGCGAGGTCGACTTCGGGGACGGTCCGGGGGCGGCCGCCCTGTCGGCGGGGTGGCAGACGCTGCTCCAGCCCCGGGACTGACTCGCTCGATGGGGGCTCAGGACTTCGAGAGCCGCTCGTCCACCTTCTCCAGCATGTCCGCGACCATGGCGGGCAGGTCGTAGTCGGGGGACCAGTCCCACTCCTCGCGGGCCGCGCTGTCGTCCATGCAGTCGGGCCAGCTGTCGGCGATCTTCTGCCGGGTGGGCTCGGGCTCGTAGATGATCTCGAAGCTGGGGAGGTGCTGCTTGATCTCCGCGGCCAGCTCCGCCGGGGTGAAGCTCATGGCGGTGATGTTGAAGGCATTGCGATGCACGAGGCGGGTCGGATCGGCGGCCAGGAGCATGCGGACCGCCTTGAGGGCGTCGGGCATGTACATCATGTCGAGCCGCGTGTCTTCTTGGAGGAAGCAGGAGAATCGGCCGTGCTTCAGCGCGTGGAAGAAGATGTCGACCGCGTAGTCGGTGGTGCCGCCGCCGGGAGGGGCCGCGTACGAGATGAGGCCCGGAAAGCGGACGCCGCGGGTGTCGACGTCGTAGCGCTTGTAGTAGTAGTCGCAGAGCAGCTCGCCGGTGACCTTGCTGATCCCGTAGATGGTCGACGGTCGCTGCACGGTGTCCTGGGGCGTGTCGACGTGCGGCGTGCCCGGGCCGAAGGCGGCGATGCTGCTGGGGGTGAAGACGCCGCAGCCGTTCTCGCGGGCGACCTCGAGCACGGCGAACAGGCCGCCGACGTTGACGTGCCAGGCCAGCTGCGGGCGGGCCTCGCCGGTGGCCGACAGCAGCGCTGCGAGGTGCACGATGCCGTCGAGCTGGTGCTCCTGCACCACGCGGGACAGCGCGTCCTTGTCGGTCACGTCGACGGTGGCAAACGGACCGTCCTCCAGGGGGTGGCCCTCGGGGGGCCGGATGTCCGAGGCGACGACGTTCGCAGTGCCATGCTGCTGGCGCAGCATGAGGGTCAGTTCGGTTCCGATCTGACCGAGCGCGCCGGTGACGAGCAGGCGTGACATGCAGACTCCCGAGGCGCCGGTGCGCCAGTGCGCAAGGATAGGGCCCGCGCGTGTTCGCGCCCAAGGGGGTCGGTCACCGTTCACCACAGCCTGACGGGCGGCGCGGACCGTGTCATGCTGTGGTCGGAGGTCACGTGGGGCACGCCACCCGGTTGCGCTGGCGACATGGCAGGATCGCGGCCGCCTGCGTGGCGACCGTCGGCGGACTGCTCTGGGTCGGCGTCGCGCGGGCCCAGGACGCCCCGGCGGTAGACGTCGAGCTGCACGCGATGGTGAAAGACGTCGCGGTGGTGCGGGGCGAGGGCGGATCGCAGCTGGTCGCGGTCGGCGCGACCCGGACCTGGGTGCTGGATGCCGGGGACGGCTCGGTCACGGAGACGTGGGATCACGGCGGCGATGCGGTGCTGGCCGGATCCGACGGCACGGTGTGGACCTGCTCCGCCCGGGGCCTGGTGCGGTCTGTTCGTGGAGAAGGAAGCTTCGTCCATGATCCTCCCGTGGGGGCTGCCTGTCGGGCGATCGCGGCGCTGCCGGCGCGCGAGGGCGAGCAGGCCCGGCTGCTGATCGCCGGGAGCGACCTGCGGATCCGCTCGATCCCGGTCGAGGGCGAGCCCACGGAGCGGTCGCTGGAGCTGCCCGAGGAGGGCTGGCCGGTGCTCGCGGTGGACGGCAAGCGCTTCGCCGTGGTCATGGAGGGCGGCGCCGAGCTGCTCGAGGAAGGACCGTGGGGAACGTCCTCGCTGTCGACCGGCGGCAAGGTGGGCGGCCTCGCGGCGGGACCCTCGTCGTGGATCTGGTCGCTGCCCGCAGACGACGTGCTGGTCGACGTCACCCGCCGCCGGCTGATGGTCGCCCCCGGGCCAGGTGCGCTCGCGGATGGCGACGTCGACGGGGACGGCCTGCGCGACATCCTGGTCGCCCACCCGGACCACCCGGTGATGGGTCTCGTGCGGGGCGGCAGCCGCGAGGAGCAGGCGTTGACCGCGCCGACGGGCATCCATCGGCTGGTGGTCGCCAACCTCGACGACGACGAGTGCGACGAGGTCATCGTCCTGACGGCGACCGGT
>MDTC01135386.1_pt1 | contig 21488 bp, 21 predicted proteins | sample 811181 | NCBI WGS metagenome assembly MDTC01 (sample SAMN05326644, study PRJNA326480) | marine metagenome | isolation source: seawater | place: Pacific Ocean: North | collected 2011 | reverse complement strand
CCGCCGTCGCCGCCGCTCCCACCCGCACCTTCCCCGCCCAACCCAGCAGGTACACGTACAGGGGGACCTCGCCGAGGGTAGCGAGCAGGCCGCCGACGCCCATGAGCGTGTCGCCCGCCGCAGGCACGCTGAGGGTGCCGAGCCCGATGGCGAGGTAGGCGCCGCCGGCGACGAGCATGAGGGCGCCGAAGACCCGGGGAACGGGGGCGAAGCGGAGCACCGCACCGCCGAGGATCAGGCAGTGCAGGCCGAAGATCGCCTGCCAGACCAGGGTGGCGCTGGTGCGGAGGGCCTGGAGCGTCTCGCTGGCGGCGAGGTCGGGCGAGGAGGTGGTGAGCACGGCGACCACCGCGAACCCGACCAGGGCGGCGACCGCCTGGAGCACGGTCATTGCGAGGCGGGTGCCGCCGATCAGCAGGGCAGCGTCGCGGTGGAGCGGGCGGAAGAAGGCGTAGAGCGCCACGCTCATGAACAGCTCGATGAACACGATGCCCAGCTCGCCGAGGAGGCCGCTGCGGGCGAGCAGGGGGTTGTCCGCCATGAGCTGGGCGGTCGCGGCGAGATCGCCAGGCACGGTGGTGAGGCCAGGGATGACGACCAGGCTGAGGGGCCCGAGGACGACGAGGCCGACGGTGCACCAGGCAGCGAGTCGGGCAGCGGGGACGGGAGCGAGCTGGGACACGGGAACCTCCGGGGTGGATGCACGGCTCGTATGCAGTCACTCCTGAATGAACCCTGCCCAGATCTGGACTTGGGTTATTCACTCTTGCATGAACACCCTCGACTTCGACTGGAACCAGGGTCGCGCCCTGCTCGCAGTGCTGGAGGGCGGCTCGCTCTCGGCGGCGGCACGCCTGCTCGGCTCCTCCCAGCCCACGGTGGGTCGCCACATCTCCGCGCTGGAGTCCGACCTCGGCGTCGTGCTCTTCGAGCGTGTGGGCAACCAGCTCAGCCCCACCCCGGTCGCCCGGGAGCTGGGCGAGCACCTCGAGCACATGCGCGAGGCCGCCGATCGCGTGCTGCTCACCGCCAGCGGACGGGCCGACGCCCTGACCGGCACCGTGTCCATCAGCGCCAGCGAGGGCATGGCCACGTTCCTGCTGCCCCCGGTGCTCGCCGCGCTCCGACGGAGCCATCCCGGCATCCACCTGCGCCTCGTCGTCACCAACGAGGCCAGCGACCTGGCGCGCCGGGAAGCCGACATCGCGGTTCGCAACTTCCGGCCGCAGACGCCCGATCTCGTCACGAAGCGCATCCGCGACGCCATCGCCCGCTTCTACGCGAGCCCCGCCGTGCTCGAGGCGCTCGACCTGCGGGGCACCGCCGACCTCGGGCGCGCCGAGTTCATCGCCTTCGAGCCCGCCCGGACCTACCTCGACGGCCTCGTCGCCATGGGGCTGCCCGTCACCGAGGACCAGTTCACCGTGGTCTGCGGCAGCCACATGACCCAGCTCGCCCTGGCCCGCGAGGGGGCGGGGATCGCCATGCTCATGGAGGAGATCGGCGAGCCCGAGCCCGGGCTGGCCGCCGTGCCGTTCACCCCCGCCATCCCCGTGCCCATCTGGCTCACCTGCCGCCGCGAGCTCCACACCAGCCGCCGGGTGCGGGTCGTGTTCGATGCGCTGGCGGCGGGGCTGGGGTAGGGCAGAGCCGAGCTGCCGGGGTACTCCATGGCTGACGACTGCATCTTCTGCCGGATCCTCGACGGAGCTGCGCCGGCGAGCCTCGTGCACGAGGACGACCGCTGCGTCGCCTTCCTCGACCTCTTCCCCGGCAATCCCGGCCACCTGCTGGTCGTGCCCCGCGCCCACGCCCCGGCCCTCGCCGAGCTCGACCCCGATGTTGGAGCCCACCTGTTTCGGGTCGGCCAGCGCCTGGCCGCGACCCTGCGCCAGCTCGACGACGTACGCTGCGACGGGCTCAACCTCTTCCTGTCCGACGGCGCGGTCGCCGGCCAGGAGGTCTGGCACGTCCACCTGCACGTGCTGCCCCGTTTCTCCGACGACGGAGTGCGCCTGTCCTTCGGCCAGACCCGGCGTGCCGCCGACCGCGAAGACCTCGACCGGATCGCCGCCCGCATCCGCGCCCTCGCGACGAGCCGCGCGTGAGCGACCTCCTCGACCGGATCGTCGCCTTCAGCGGGGCGGACGACCTGCCCGTCGGACGCGCCACCTTCGAGCAGACCGGCGAGATGTGGCAGACCCCCGGCGCCAGGCCGATGGCATACACCGCGTCCCAGTGGATGGACGCTGACCGGCCGGCGTTCTCCTGGCGCGCGCGCTTCCCGATGGCCCCGGGCGTCGCCCTGCACGTCGAGGACGCCTTCGACGGCGAGCACGGCTGGCTCGTCGGCAAGCTGTGGGGCTGGCTGCCGGTCATGCGCCAGGCGGGCCCCGAGGTCGACCGCGGCGAGCTCGCCCGCTACCTGGCCGAGATCCCGTGGAATCCGGCTGCCTACCGGCACTGTCCGGGGATCACCTGGGAGGCGGTCGGAGCGCACGTGCTGCGGGCGCGATGGGGCGACGACGGCCTGTACGTCGACCTGCACGCCGACGCGGACGGGCGCATCACCCGGGTCAGCTGCCCGAACCGGCCGCGCGGGGTCGGCAAGACCTTCGTCGAGACGCCCTGGGTCGGTCGCTTCGACCGGTGGGAGCGCGTCGGGAGCGTGATGATCCCGACGGTGGGTGAGGTCGCCTGGGAGCTGCCCGAGGGCGAGCACGTGTACTGGCGCGGAAGGATCGTGGCGCACCGGGTGGGGTGAGGGCGCTCGCCAGCCCTCTCCGACGCGATACCGGCCCGGCTCCAGCTCACCTCCAGCCTGCCGTGGGGCGGACATGCTGACTTCCATCGCCGCGGTGGCGGCCGCGGTGCTGCTGATCGGAAACGCCGGGTTCCAGGTCGCCCTCGCTGCGGGAGTGCCCTGGGGAAAGGCGGCGTTTGGCGGTCGCGCAGCCCGCGAGGACGGCACCCTGCCGGCACCGTACCGGGGCATGAGCGCCGGCACCGCAGTGGTCATGGTGCTCGTGGCCTGGCTCGTGCTCGCCCGGGGCGGCGTCGTGGGATCGGGTCCGCTGTCCGACGCGGTCGTGTTCTGGGGCTGCTGGGTCGTGGTCGGGCTGATGGCGCTGAACACCGTCGGCAACCTGATGTCCACCCACCCGGTCGAGCGCTGGCTGATGGGCTCGACCACCGCGGCACTGGTCGTGCTGGTGGGGATCGTCGGGTGGTTTGGTGGGTAGGGACCACCAGCCCAGTGCGATCCGGGTCAGCGCAGACTTCAACGGGCTGGGCCCAGGCCTGACCCCGGGACGCACGGCCGTGGTCTTGGACACCTTCGGAGCGCTCCGCGACCTGGCGAACGCGGGTGTCGTGCTTCGAGAGGGCCTGCCGCTGGTTGCCCACGACGCATCCGACGAAACCGAGGACCTGGAAGGCCACGGAGTTGCTCGCTACGATCCGGCGCATGGCTGGTGGATCGTAGAGTTCGACGAGGTCGGCGTCCGCTGCGTTCCAGCGGGGGACCGGACGTGGCCGAGCGAGTTCCTGTGCGTCTCTTGCAGGGTCGACCTTGCGGGAGAGCTGCCTGCGGCGGGAACCAGACCGGGCCAGGTCTGTTCCGCGTGCGGCACGCCCCTCCTCGCACCTCTCGCTGCGCCGAGGCTCTGGACCACCGGTCTGGCGGCACCTTCGTCGATCGACGACGTCCTTGCGTTCCTCTCCGCTCTTGGAGCCGTGCCCCACCTCGTGCGTCACCACCGCCTGGTCGCGGAAGCGGCGATCGAGCTCTGCGATGGACTGTCCGCGGCGGGCATGGCGACCTTCGATCGCGTGGAAGTGCTGGTTGGAGCGGCGCTCCATGACGTTGGCAAGGTGCTGCACCCGGACGAGATGCATCGGGTCGGAGACGCCCATGAACGCTCGGGTCACCGACTGCTCCTCGAGCACGGCGTGCCCGAGCGGTTCGCTCGCCACGCTTGGATGCACGCTTCCTGGCGCGGGGGGGCCGAGCTGGAGCCGGTGCTGGTCGCGCTCGCCGACAAGCTCTGGAAGGGAAAGCGCGTCCAGGAGCTCGAGGAACACGCGGTCCGACTGCTCGCCCACGCGTCCGGGCGGGACTTCTGGACGGTGTGGAACGATGCGGAAGCGGTGTTCGACGGGGTCGCAGCAGCAGCGGACTGGCGGCTCGCGCGATCGGCTGACGGCGGAGGGTGACGCCGCCCCCATCGGCAGGGCATCTGGCGCAGAAGTGGCGGCGGGTCATGGGAATCGAACCCACCGGGCGCCGCCTCTCGACGCGCCCCGACCGGTTTTGAAGACCGGGGCCGGCACCAGCCTGGCAAGACCCGCCACGGCGGAGGGTAGCCGAGGTGGCGGGGAAGGCAAGGGGGGCGCCGACCTGACCCCCGCGACCCTCCGCGATACCGCTCCCCAGAGGGAGGACGCAGATGCTCGCCGTGCTGACCTTGCTGCTCGGCCTGGCCCAGGCTCAGGAACGCCCGGAGATCGCCCTCGACCCTGGCTTGTCGCTTCGAGCGCCTCTGCTCGAACCGACCCCCGAGACCGAGACCGAGACCGCCCCGCCGCTCCGCCCCTCCGGCCTCGAGCCCCTGGAGCTGCAGCGCCTCCGCACGGCGCGCCACATGCGCAACGCTGGCGCCGCCCTGCTGGTCCTCGGTCCGGCGGTCACCGCAGGCGGGCTCTTCCTGGCCATCGATGGGTTCTATTCGGAGCGCCCGAGGGTCGAGCAGCTCGGCATCGTCGGCATGGCGGCCGGGGGCCTCGCGACGGTCATCTCCCTGCCGTTCGTCTTCGCCAGCGGCAGCATGGCCCGCGAGGTCGCCTGGCGCGCCCACGGGGTCGCGGTCCCAGCCACCCTCGGCTACGTCAGCGGCGGCCTCATCGTCGGCAGCGTCGTGACGGTCCTGGCCATGGGGCCCAACCAGGACTGGCTCTACGTCCTGCCCGTCGCCGCGTTCGGGGTGGGGGTCGCCGGCGCGTTCATCTGGGCCGGGCAGTGCGTGAACGCCGCCAGCTACCCGCCGTCTGTCTCCATCGCCCCCGCGCGCCTGCCCACCCCCGATGGCCGCGGCGCCTGGGGCGTCGTCGTGCAGGGGCGGTTCTGACGAGACCGGATCGGTCACCTGGTCCCCCAGAGGACGCAATCTTGTCTTTTCAGCGGGGCAGCGGCGTGACACCATGGAGCCTCGCTTGGATGGAGGCATCATGACGCTCACGACCCGATCGGCGCTCGGACTCGCGACGCTCACCGCACTGCTGGCCCTGGTCGGCTGCGACGGCACCACGCAGGACACCTGGGGACGGCAGGAGACCGGCGACACCGACGAGCCTGTCGACGCCGACGACGATGGCTTCACCTCGGACGTCGACTGTGAAGACGACAACCCCGACGTCAACCCCGGCCAGTCGGAGGTCTGCAACGAGGTCGACGACAACTGCGACGGGTTCGTCGACGAGGGCTTCGATCGCGACGGCGACGGGCACTACTCCGCCTTCGCCTGCACCTACGGCGACGACTGCGACGACAACGACCGCAAGCTCAACCCGTCTGCCACCGACATCCCGTACAACCGCATCGACGAGGACTGCTCCGGCGCGGACCTGACCGATGTGGACGGGGACGGCTTCGACTTCGTGGAGGTCGAGGACGGCACCGACTGCGACGACGACAACGCCGAGATCAACCCCGAGGCGCTCGAGGTGCCCTACGACGGCATCGACCAGGACTGCAGCGGCGCCGACCTGCTGGACGTCGACGGCGACGGGCACGACTCGGCGGACTACGGCGGCGACGACTGCGACGACGCCGATGCCACCTTCAACCCGTCCCGCATGGACTGGGCCAACGACGACATCGATCAGGACTGCGACTTCGTCGATGGCCGCGAGGCCGAGTTCCGGCTGTCCCGCGCCGAGTACCGCATGACCGGCGCCACCAACGACAGCGACCTGGTCGGGCAGCGGCTCACCATCTGCGACTTCGACGGCGACGGCGCGGACGACCTGCTGGTCAGCGCGCCCTTTGCCGCCAACTACCAGGGCCAGATCAGCATCTACCTGTCCGACTTCCACGACCAGTGGGAGCAGGACATGAGCCTGGACGACGGTCCCGACATCAAGATGGTCGGCACGGGCACCAACGCCTTCTTCGGCATGAACGTCGCCTGCGGGGACGTCGACGGCGACGGCCGGGACGACGTGGTCGCGACCAAGGGCGAGATCAACTACATCGAGGGGCGAACGGCCTACGACAACGACTTCATGCTGCTCATCTACTACGGAGATGACGACTGGGCGTGGTCCATGGACGAGCGGCGCTGGGACGTGCAGTGGACCGCCGACTTCTGGACCGAGACCTCGGGGGTGAGCTCTGTCCTGACCCCGTCGCTGGCCCTGGGCGACCTCGACGGCGACGGCGCGTCCGAGATCATCCTCGGCTTCGAGGGCGCGAGCTGGCCCGCGTTCGACCAGGACACCGTCTACATCGTGCCCGGCGACAGCTACTCGAGCTGGGAGAAGTTCGACCGGGTCACCAAGACCGCCCTGACCATGACCGACCCGGTCGCGGACGGCTACCGCAGCGGCCTGGACGTGGCCGTGGTGCCCGACACCGACGGTGACAGCGTCAACGACCTGATGATCAGCCAGCCCTTCTACCAGGTCGAGACCGACTGGGGCGACGGCGATCCCGTGTTCAACGGGCGCATGCTGTTCTACTCCGGCATCGAGGGCGACGGCACCATCGAGGATCTCGCCCACGCCAGCTTCCTGGGCGGCGCCGACGAGCAGATCGGCTTCGGCGGCGCGGTGGTCGCAGACATCGACGGCAGCGGCAGTCCCGACATCATCGTCGCCGCACCGTTCTCGTCGTCCCGGGCGGACTCGGCGGGCGAGGTCTACCTCATCGCGGATCCGACATTCTCCGCCATGGACCAGGATATCTCGGCGGTCGCCACGGCGACGCTGTACGCCGACACCGCCGACGCCCAGCTGGGCTACGGCCTGTTCTCCGCCGCCGACCTCGACGGCGACGGCAAGCAGGACCTGATGGTGCGCCAGCGCAACGCAACCAGCGCCGGCAGCCACGACGACATCCGGCTGGTCGGCGGTCAGCACCTCTCCGGCAGCGTGCACATCGACGACGCGACCATGATGTCCTTCCGCTACGAGAACGAGCTCGCGCGCACCGGCAGCGGCGTGGCGGTCGGCGACGTCACCAACGACGGCGCCATGGACTTCTTCATCGGCGCGCCCTACCACCCCACGGGCTCGATCGACTACTCCACGGGCCGGACCTACTTCTACCCGTCCGAGAGCTACCCCTGGGGCTACCTGCAGGGCATCGCCGAGTAGCCGCCAGCTAGCGGAACGTGACGTCGACGAACACTGGCAGGTGATCGCTGGCGTCGGTGCACGCGCTGCGCTCCGGGGGCTCGCCCGCCTTGGGCAGCCCCGACGCCTGACCCTCGTCGGTGCAGTCGTAGATCTCGCCGACGATGGCGCCGTCGAGATCGGCGGTGGCGTAGATCCAGTCGATGGCGCGGCTGGACGAGGGGCGCGTGGCGAGGCGGCCGTCCAGCTGCAGGGCCTCGACCACGTGCATGCCGGCGTCCTCGAAGGCACCGAAGGCGGAGTTGGTCAGGCCGTCGCGCTGCAGGGTGCCGCGGGCGTCGTCGCCGAGGCGGTAGTCGAAGGGCAGGCCGTCGGGCACCGATGTCCAGGTGGACGGGCTCTCGGGCATGTCCTCCAGCTCCGCGTTCACGTCGCCCATGGCCAGGGCGAAGGTGTCGCCAGCGGCCTGGGCGGTGCGGATGCCGTCTACGGTGCGGCGGAAGCGATCGGAAGGATCGAAGCCGCTCTTCCAGTGGTTCGACACCACGGTCAGCCGCTTGTCGGTGTCCGGGACCTCGACGATGACCCGCACCGGGTGGCGGGTGGCGTCGTTGGCGCTGCGGTCGCCCGAGAGCTCGGCCGGGGAGAGCGCGCCGATCTCGACCACCGGCAGGCGGGTCATCATGCCGTTGCGCAGGGTGCCGAACGGGTTGTTCGGCGGGGTGAAGTACACGTCGTAGCCGAGGTCGGCGGCCAGATCGCGCAGGCGGCCCTCCTGCCCCTCGTCCACCTCGTTCAGGCCGACCACGTCGGCGTCGAGGCGCGCGAGGATGGCCCGCTCGGCCTGGCCCTCGGTGCTGCTCGATGAGCCCACGCCCTCGATGTTCCAGGTGACGACGCGCACCGTGACGCCCGGATCGGCGGTGTCGGTGTCCGTCCCGCTGTCCGTGTCGGTGTCGGTGGGGTCGACGGGCGCGGGACAGCCGACGAGCGCGATCATGAGGGGCAGCAGGCGCACACATCCTCCGGGGCGCGCTGGTAACCCGTCCCACGGACGGGCCGAAACCGATGGTCCAGGACGCATCCGGACCTACGTGAAGCGGCTGGCGACGACCGCCGGCGCGGAGGCTGGAACATGGACAAGAGGACCGTCGACGTCGCGATCATCGGGGCGGGGACCGCGGGGCTGAACGCGCGCAAGGAAGTGGAGAAGGCAGGGAAGAGCTACGTGCTCATCCAGGATGGCCCCTACGGCACGACCTGCGCCCGGGTGGGCTGCATGCCCTCCAAGCTGCTCATCGCCGCGGCCGAGCGCGCCCACGATCTCGACGGTGCGGGGCTCTTCGGCATCGAGGTCGACGAGGGCGCCTGGCGGGTGGACGGGCGCGCGGTCATGGAGCGCGTCCGCCGGGAGCGGGACCGCTTCGTCGGCTTTGTCGTGCGCGACAGCATGGCCATCGAGCACCGCATCGAGGGGCGGGCGCGCTTCGTCGGGCCCACCACCCTGCAGGTCGACGACCACACCATCGTCGAGGCGAAGGCGGTGGTCATCGCGACCGGCTCGAGCCCGTGGGTGCCGCCGCCGCTCGACACCATCCGCGAGCACGTGATCGTCAACGACGACGTCTTCGACTGGGAGGACCTGCCGCGCAGCATCGCCGTGTTCGGCACCGGCATCATCGGCATCGAGCTGGGGCAGGCCCTGCATCGGCTGGGGGTCCGGGTCACCTTCTTCAACCCCTTCGACGTGCTCGGGCCGTTCACCGATCCGGCGATCGGCGCGAAGGCGCGGGAGGTCCTCGGCGGGGAGCTGGACCTGAACCTGGGCGCGACCGTGCACGCCGTCACCCCGGTCGACGGTGGGGTCGAGATCCGCTGGACGACCGCAGAAGGGCAGGAACGAACGGCGGTCTTCGAGGAGGTGCTGGCCGCGGCCGGGCGCCACGCCAACGTGAAGGGCCTGGGCCTGGAAGCGACCGGCGCCCACCTCGACAAGCGCGGCCTGCCCGGCTCCGACCTGCGCACCATGCAGGTGGGCGACCTGCCGATCTTCATCGCCGGCGACGTGGCCGGGCACCGCCCGCTGCTCCACGAGGCCGCCGACGAGGGCCGCATCGCCGGGGCCAACGCCGCCCGCTGGCCCGACGTGTCCGCCGCCGTGCGCCGCACCCCGCTCGCCGTCGCGTTCACCCACCCGCAGATGGGCATGGTGGGCGCCCGCTTCGCCGATCTCGCCGAGGGCACGTTCGAGGTGGGCGAGGTGAGCTATGACGACCAGGGTCGCTCCCGCGTCATGGGGATCAACAGCGGCCTGGTGCGGATCTACGCGCGGAGGCACGACTGCAGGCTCGTTGGCGCCGAGATGTTCGGACCGAGGGTCGAGCACACGGCCCACCTGCTCGCGTGGGCGGTCCAGCAGGGCATGAACGTGAACCGCGCGCTGAACATGCCCTTCTACCACCCGGTCGTGGAAGAGGGCATTCGAACGGCACTCCGCGACCTGGCGGCCAAGCTGCGGGTGGAGAAGCTGTGCCCGCCCGAGGACTGCGGCGACAGTGCGGGCATGTAGCCCTCGCGCTGCTGGCTCTGGTCGGCTGTGGTCCCGTCCTGGACGAGGTCGTCGAGCGGGGTGGGCCGGCGCCCCTGGTGGTCGACGCCCCCATCGCCTGGCCGGCTGAAGGGGCGCGGCTGACGCCTCCGCCGGTGGTCGTCCCCGAGGTGCTCCGCGGCGTGGTGGTCGCTGTCGACGCCGGACACGGGGCGCCGGGCAACACCGGAGCCCGATCGGCGCGCTGCGAGGACGAGCAGGACCTGGTGCTCCCCATCGCCGAGCAGGTGGCCGACGTGCTCGACGCGGGCGGACTGACCGTGCTCCGCCTGCGTCCCCCCGGCGAGCGCCCCACCTACGATGCCCGCCTGCGCGCCCTCGCCGACAGCGCCGCGGTCCTCATGGTCTCGGTCCACGCCGACGTGCGCCTGCCCGCCAGCGCGTGGTCGCCCACGCCAGGGTGTGAGGCGCTCGTGAGCCATGGCCAACCGGGCTTCTCGACCCTGTGGTCCGACGAGGATCCGACCCTGGCTCCCGGTCGAAGGGCCCTCGCCGACGCCCTCGCAGCGCGCCTGCGCCAGACCGGCCTGCCTGCCTACGATGGCCAGGACTACACCGGGATCTACGAACAGACCGGCCCCGGGGTCTTCGTGGACCGCCACCGCCCCGCCCGCCGGGTGCGCTTCCTCCGCCGCCCCGCCGTGCCCTCCGCCATCGTCGAGGTCGCCCACCTGCTCGATCCCGACGCCTCGCTCCGCATCCGCGAGCCCGCGGTGAAGGCCGCCCTGGCGCACGCGATCGCGGGCGGGATCGTGGACGCGCTCATGGAGGATCGAGCGGTACTTCCCACGGACGGTGCCGCGCCAGCAGGGCGAAGGTGATCGCCTCGAGGAGCAGCGGCGGCAGGGTCAGCAGCATGCCGCCCGCCCACGCGACGGGCCCGAAGTCGTCGGTGGCGATCTGCTCGACGAGGTCGGCGATCGCGTCGAGGTCGCCCCAGTGGGCGTACAGGGCGATCCACAGCGGCAGCCCGAGGCCGGCGGCGACGAGGGGGAGGGGAGCGAGCACCGCCACCAGGCCGGTCACCGGGCGGTCGCGCCAGAACAGGCCCGCCGCGGTGAACACACACCCGGCGTAGTGCAGGGCCAGCAGGGGCCCGACGAGGATCGGCAGCAGCACGGTCTCGTCCACTACTCCACCTCGGTCGGTCGGGGGTCGCGGGCGACCAGGTGCAGGACCAGGGCAAAGGGCACGATGCTGATCAGCGCGAAGCACAGCATGGCGGACAGGCCGTGGGAGAAGTCGGCGAAGTGATCGACGAGATCGCGGACGATGCGCTCGACGCCGGGTCCGCGCCCGAACACGGCCAGGCCGACGATGAGGAGCGGCAGGGCGGACAGCGCGGCGGCGGACGGGATGAGGATCGCAGCGGAGCCGGTCAGGGCGGCCTCACGGTGCCCTCGCCGAGCGAGCCGGGCGGCACTCATGAGGCCGTAGGCGGTCGCGCCGAGGGTGAGAAGGAGCATCACCGCGAGGACCACCAGCGAGATGATGCCGTACAGATCGCCGTTCATGCGCCTCCTGACCCGACGCGGTGGCCGGCGGTTCCCCCGCGAGGCTACCAGCGAGCGACTCCACGGAGGCGACGCCCGTGATCCTGCGCACCAGCTACCTCAAGCTCACCGAGGACCACCAGGGCGAGCGCGCCCGGCAGCGCCTCGCGAAGGCCCTGCGCGAGGGCTACGCCGAGCTCCCCCGGGTGCGCGGCACAGAGGTCGCCCTGGCGGCGGACCCGGCAGCGAAGAAGGGCTGGGACGTCGCGGTCCACCTGCGCTTCGACAGCGAGGACGCGGTGGCGGCCTGGGAGCAGGACCCGGCGACGCGGGCGCTGGAGGAGGCGGTGCTGGAGCCGGCAGTGGCGTTCAGCAAGGTGTGGAGCTGGGAGTTGGTGTAGGGGATCCGCTGGCGGGGAGTCGCGTTGCTGCGGGCAAGGGAGCGGCGGGTCGGTCCCTGGTCGCTGGTCTCTGGGGCACTCTGCGAGCGGGGGTCACAGCCGCAGGTCCGCCGTCGTCCGATGCACGGTCTCCCACTCGCCGCAGGGTGTGTCGAGCCGACCGCGCCTCGAGCGGTACGGCCGGGGTCACGGTGGGCGGACCACCGGATTGTGGGCCTGTTTCCCCCGTTGGGGGCGGGCCCCAGAGACCAGAGACCAGAGACCGCCTCTCCACTCCCCTGGTTGAAGCAACGCGACTCCCCGCGAGCGGATCCCCGCCCCGCCACGGACCCTCGCCGCTCACCTGACGACGTCCGAACCGCGACCAAGGTGCTCGCGGCCGCACGGCGGACAGTCCGAAACTCGAAACTCGAAACTCGAAGTTCGTCCCTCTACGGCGCCGCGAACAACGCGATCTCCGAGATGCACACGTCCTTCGTGAACCGGCCCTCGTCCGCCTCCAGCAGCGTGAACGTCAGCGTCGTCGCCTTGCCCGGCTGCGTGATCACCCGCGGCTTCTCCTTCACCGTCTGCGCGGCGTGCTCCCGGTAGGGGACGAAGGGGAAGTCGATCTGGACCGACCAGCCCTGGTCGCTGGCCACAGCGAGCTTGCGGGGGCGGCCGTTGTTGGTCAGGGTGCGGTCGTCCTTGTAGTAGCCGCCGTCCACGCGGATCTCGGCGATGTCCGTCGGCTTCTTCAGGGTGACCGACAGGGCCTGGCCGATGCCGAGCCCCTCCACACCCTCGCACCACGCGGTGCTTCGATCGCCGTCGAAGGCGTGCTCGGCAGGAAAGCTGCTGCGATCCTCCGAGAGGAACGAGCTCGCTTCAATGCTTTGGAGCGCCGACCGCGCTATGGCGACCGGCGCCTGGGACGTTGTCTGTTCAGGGGGCGGTGCCTGACCGCTCTGACAGGCTACGAGCACCCCCCACGTCCACGCGTAGACCCGATGCATGGACCCTCCTGGGTTGCAGCCTGTAACGCACGGCGGAGGTCGCGCAGTGACACGGCTAGCTCGGAGGTGTCCCCGCCACGGAGATCCCTCATGCTCGTACTGCTGATGAGCCTCGCCGCAAACGCCGCCGACTGCAAGAAGCCGGTGTCCCCTTCTGACCTCGAGTCCCTCGCTGACGAGGCCACCCTCGCCTGGGCCGCCATGGACCAGGATGGCTTCGAGGAGATTGCGGAGCGCGTCATCGCTGGCGTCGCCTGCCTCGATGAGCCCGTCGCACCCGGCCAGGCGGCCAGCGTGCACGGTCTGCGTGGCCTCAAGGCCTTCCTCGACGGGGACGCCGAGGCTGCCAAGATGCACCTGCAAGCTGCCTATGCGGCCGATCCGGACTACCGGATGTCCACCCGCATCGCCCCGGAGGGCGGAAAGCTGTGGCGCCTCGCCGAGGACGCCCGCGAGATGCTGCCGACCGACGGCAAGAAGCTGTCCCTGCTCGACGGCGGCACCGTGTGGGTCGACGGCCACGAGAGCGGCAAGCGCGCCGACGATCGCCCGGCCCTGGTCCAGATCGGTGCCGGTGACCGCACCACCTGGTCGGACCTGCTCGAGCCGGGCGAGGCGTTCAAGCCCCCCGCCGAGGCGCTCGCCTCGCTGCCCACCGACATCCCGGACGTCATCGACGAGCCGCGCACCCCGCGCAAGCCGTCGGGCGGTGGTGGTGGCAAGGGCCTGTACATCGCGGCCGGCGGCGCCGGTGCGGTGGCCGCGGGCCTCTTCGGCACCAGCGCCATCCTGCGGACCCGCTACGACGCCACGCCGTCCCAGGGCCTGCATGACGCCACCAACGGCACCTTCATCGCCAGCACCGGCCTGGCCGCGGTCACCGGAGGCCTGCTGGCCGCCGCCGTGGTCAAGGGCCGCAAGGCCAGCCGCTAGTCGCTGAAACCCGCTGTGTGATTCCAACCGGCGCGGTCCGCCGCGCCCTGGAGACCCACCATGTTCGTCCCGCCCCGCCCCATGTCCGACCCCGAGGATCCGAGCGATCTTCCGCGTGCGACCAGCGCTCCGCCCCCTCCGCCCCGCCGGAAGGATGCCGCCGACGCTCCGCCGCCCCCGCCCGTGCCCACCCCGCCCGTGGCCGCCGCCGCAGACGACGACGATCTCGACCTCGAGCTCGACGATCCGGTCGGCGAGGGCGACACCATCGTCGCCCCGGTCGACGACGAGGACGCGGACGCCGAGGAGGTGGTCGCACCGCCGCCAGTGAGCGCCAGGCCAGCTGCTCCGGCCCCGCCGCCGCTCCCCGCGAAGGGCAAGCCGGCCGCCGCGAAGAGCGCGCCCCCCGCGCTGCCCGAGGCCGAGCCCACGGTGGCTCCCGACGACGGCGAGGCTGCCGCCGCCGCACCGCCCCCTCCTCCCAAGAAGGCCACCAAGAAGGCGGTGAAGCAGCCCGCCAAGGCGGCGGCGCCTGCTCCGGCAGAGGGGGGCGACGCGCCTCCCAAGAAGAAGAAGCGCGGCATCGGCTGCATCGTCGGCGTCGTCGCGGCGCTGCTCATCGGCGGCATCGTGATCGTCGGTGGCGCGGCGGTGGTCGGCATCGGCGCGGGTGCGGTCTACTGGGTCGCCAGCGTCGACGACGGCGGTGGCCCGCCCAACCGCTTCGCCGAGCTGGTCGACGAGGTGGACGAGGTCGACCCGATGGACGAGGCCCCGGAGGTCGAGGCCCCGGACGACCTCGACGAAGACGGCCTCGTCGAGGACACCGACGCCATGGCCGAGGACACCGACGCCATGACGGACAGCACCGAGCCCGGCGCCGATGAGCAGGGCTCCGATGAGGGCACCTCGGCAGGCGGCACCTCGGGCGGTTCCACCACCGGCCGCACCACCACCGGCCGCACCACCACCGGCAATCGCACCTCGGGCGGCACGTCGGGCAACCGGACCTCCTCCGGCAGCGATCGCACCTCGGGCAATCGCGGCACCGGCGGCGAGGTCGATCTCCTCGCAGAAGAACCCGCGGGGGGGACCGCGGGCACGTCGACCCCTGGCGGGGCTGTCGAGCGCGTGACCCGGTCCTCCTCGTCCGGGCTCTCCGCCTCGGACGGCGGCACCATCAAGATCAGCGGCGCCCAGTCCGCCAAGCTGGTCGGCGACGGGACCTACAAGATCCCCGGCGTCGTGCCCCCGGGCAGGTACGACCTCATCGTCACCTTCCCCGGCGAGCAGCCCGTGGAGGTGGCCAAGGTCCGCGTCAAGAAGGGCGAGACCACCTCGATCAACTGCAACGCCGCCATGGGGCTGTGCCGGGTGCAGTAGAGAGGCGGTCGGCCGGTGGTGGCTCTGGGGCCGGTGGTGACTCGGGGCGGCACTCGGCACAGAGGCTCAGAGGCACAGAGGTCTGACAGAGGAGGAAGGGACTGGCGAGTCGGCGATCGGCCGGCTCGCCGGTGGTGCTCAGGGGACTTGAAGAGCGGTTCCTCGCGCTGGGGGTGCATCACTCGACCCCACTTGCCCGGGCAAGGGGGTGCCAGTGAACACCGGCCGGGGGCAACCCCGTTGATTTGAACACTTTGGGGGCGTGCGGCCGATGGCGCGACCGAGGGGCGGGCGATTCCTGGCGTTGTATCGTGAGTCGTGCACGTCACCGGGCCGCTCGAGCCCTCTTGGACGCGCCAGGTGTTCAAATCACCGGGGTTGCCCTCGCCGGGTGTGCAGTCGGGCGGACTTGCCCGGGCAACCCCGGCCGAGTGAACACGGCCATTCCTCTCGGCAGAAGCAGGCGCTCGAACCCGACCTCTGTGAACCTCTCTGTGCCTCTGGGCCTCTGTGCCGCGCACCGCCTCGAAGTGCGGACGTCTTCCGCGCACCGCCTCGAAGCACGGACGCTTCCGCGCACCGCCCCGAACCACGGACGGCTTCCGCGCACCGCTCCGGCCACCGCCCCTACTGCCGCCGCTTCTGGCTCGACATGCCGCTCGCGTTGATGTCGTACCAGCCGTCCTCCTCGGCCATCGCCTCGGCCGGTGATGGGGCGCTCCACAGGGAGGGCTCGTAGGTCATGCGGTCGACGGCGAGCAGGTCGTCGACGCCGACCTCGATGGACGGGGGGCCGAGGCGGAGGGACAGGGTCAGGGTGTCGGTGGCGATGGTGCCGTTGAGCACGGTGCCGGTGGTGAGCTGGACCCGCCAGCGGCCCTGGTCGTCGAGGGGGCGCAGGCTCTCGATCTCCTGGAGCAGGGGGGAGAGCTGGCCGAGCTGGGTGTCGAGCGGGAGCACGGTCTCGGCGGCGTCCACGAAGACGTCGTCGCCGAAGGCGGTCTTGACGCGGAAGGTGCCGGCGTCGGGGAAGGCGGCCTCGCCGGTGAGCTGCAGGCGCTGCACCTGGGCCATCGGGAGCGCGACCGCGGTGACGCCGCCGCCGATGGCGATGTCCACGTCCAGCTCGGGCTCGGACCAGCGGCCGACGAGCTCGCTGCCGTCGCGGAGCCAGACCCGGACGTGGTCACCGCTGCCAGCGAGATCCTGGCCCTCGACGGGCTCGACCTCGCCGATGTCGGCCAGGGGGATGTCGAGGGCGCCGAGCGGGCTGTCCAGCGTGAGCAGCCCCTCGTTGACGTCGCCGACGAGGAACTGACCCTCGTCGAGGGTGACCCTCACCGGGGTGGGCTCGCCGGCGGGGGTGAGACAGCCCGCGAGGGGGAGCAGGATGACCAGGGACAGGCTTCGCATGGTGGACCTCCACCGAGCGTGACCCGCCGTCAGCCGCCCGGTTCCGCCACTGCCGCCTCGGCCTCGTCACCATCTGTCGTCGCCAGCTCGGCGTCGGCGGACGAGGTGCCTCGGGACAGGGCCAGGGCGGTGTGCACGAGCAGGGAGACCGTGCCCCAGGCCAGGCCGACCACGACCCCCATGTCGACGATGCCGCGCCAGGGCTGCTCGAGCAGGCGCACGACCAGGATCAGGCAGACGACCGCGATCAGCACGCCCCAGCTGACCAGCAGGCGGCGCCGGGTGGCCTGGATGAGGCCCATCGCGAACATCGGCGCGAGCACCAGCCGCAGCACGGTCGTGTGCTCGCGCAGCACCAGCAGGCGCGCGGCGACCATGGGCGAGAAGCGTTGCTGGAAACCGCGATATCCCTCGGTGTAGGCCATGAAGCCGACCCAGGCGCCCGCGATGGCCCACTGCCACCAGGCCATGCCGCCCACGATCGCCTCGTAGGCGAGGGGAGACAGGCTCACCAGCGCCCGGCCCAGGAGTGCGAGCACGCCGAGCAGGCCCCAGACCACGGCCAGGTTGCGGAGCAGCGGAGACATGGGGTGCCCTGTGCCGCGCGGGGAGCGTCGGAGCAAGCGCGCACGCCCCTGCGCCGCGATCCGGTGCGGGCGATCCGGTCGCGAGGGGGTATCGACCTGCATGCTCGACACCCTGCGCGCCACCGTGACCGACCGGGTCTGGGAGCCCCTGCCGGCCCCGATGAAGTCTGGCCTGCTCGTCAGCTATGCGGCCATGGGCCCGGTGCTCTTCGTCGGCGGCTTTGCCTGGGACGCGCTGACGCTCTCCCGGATCGACGCGCTGTTCGACAACCTCTTCCTCGGCGCCTACCTCGTGCTGCTCGCGGTCGCGCTCGTGCTGCACCAGCGCGCTCGGGATCGCCGCCTGCCGCGCTTCATGCTGCCCGCCGGCTGGGTCTTCCGCCTCGCGGTGCACTTCTTCTTCGGCGGCCTGCTCTCCGCCTACGTCGTCTACTACCTGCGCAGCGCCACCTTCGGCCGCACGCTCCTCTTCCTGGGCCTGCTCGCCGGGCTCCTCTTCGCGAACGAGTTCCTGCAGCGCTTCTTCCGCGGCGCCGGCATCCGCCTGCTGCTCTACCTCTTCTGCGCCTTCAGCTTCCTGCTGTTCTGGATCCCGGTCGCCACCGGTCTCATCGGCCGGGGCGTGTGGGCGCTTGCCGCGATCGGCGCGTTCGTGCTCACCGCCCTCGTGCGCCTGGCCATGGACGTCAGCCCCGGCTCCCTGCCCGGCATGGTCCGCCGCCTGGCCACCGACGTCGCCCGCGTGGCCACCCACCTGAGCGGCCGGAACGCAGCCTCAAACGCCGAACCTGAGGTCGACCCCGAGCCCGACCCCGACGACGGCCTCTCCGCCACCCCCGATCCCGCCGCCGCCCGGATCGCCCTCGACCGCATCCGCCGCGACCCCATCGCTCGCCTGCGCTGGCAGCTTGCCCCGGCGCTGGCGTGGGCCAGCTCCGGGTTCTCCTGGCTCGCCCTGCTGCTGGTGCTCTTCCTGCTCGATCTGGGCGGCATGATCCCGCCGGTGCCCATCTCGGTGCTCACCATGGGCGTCTACCGCGACGTACAGCACACAGGCGACGGCGCGGAGCTCACCTACGCCCAGCCGCCGTGGTGGCGCTTCTGGGACACCGACAACAGTCGCTTCGTGCTCTACGGCGACGATCGCGTCTGCGTCTTTGCGCCGGTCTACGCGCCGCGCGGCATCCATCCCCGGCTGTACCACCGCTGGGAGCGCTGGAATGCCGAGGCGGGCGCGTGGGAGTGGACCGGCGACCGCGGCACCTGGGTGCGAGCCCGCGGCGGGCGAGACGACGGATCGCCTCACCACACCTGCAAGCGCAACGGGCTGCAGCCCGGGCCCTGGCGGGTCACGGTCGAGACCGAGGACGGCCGGGTCGTCGCCACCCATCGCCTGACGATGGTGGCGGGGGGCCAGGGGGAGCCCACGCTCGTGACCCGCCCCTGGCCGTGAGACCCGTCTAGCGGCGTCGCTCGTTGCCGGCGTCGCGGTAGGCGTCGTCCACGCCGTCGAACCCCGAGTGGTCCGCGCTGGTCATGAACGCGTCGAGCGGGATCGTGACGGTCTGCTCGATGGTGGCCTCGACCAGGCAGGGCTCGGCGGCGCAGTCGTTCTCGTCCGAGTAGTTGACCTGCTCGCCCTCGAGGAAGACCGGGGCGTCGTCGAAGAGCTGGCCGGTGAACAGGCCGACCTCGTCCGAGATCCAGGTGTCGCTCTCGGTGACGGTCGAGGTGCCCTCGGTGCGGATCAGCATGTCGCCGGTCGCGGTCTTGCCAGAGATGTCGAGCACGACGACGTAGGTGGTCGTCGTGTTCTGGGTCTGGGTGTAGTCGTAGCCGCTGGTGTGGCTCTGGGTCTCGGTGGTGTCCTGGAAGTACTCCCACTCGAAGCGCCAGTTTCCACCCGACTTCTCGCCGACGTAGATCTCGCCGTCCATGACGAGGTACTTCTCGCCCTTGGGGCCGTCGAGGATCTCGCCAAAACCAGCGGAGTCGCTGCGCTCACCGGTCTCGGTGACGGTCCACTCGGAGTCCGGGTTGTCGCCCGGCTCGGGGCAGGACGCCTCGTTGAGGTTCTCGTTGCAGACGAAGTTGGACTCGGTGATCTCGGCTTCGCCGAACGTGAACAGCCACACGGCCTCGGGGCCGCTGCAGGCGGACAGGGCAAGCAGGCCTGCCCCCAGCATGATCGTGTTTCGCATCTCTCCTCCAACGGAGTCAGGTTCCGAGCGCCCATACCCGGTTCGTGAGCGAAGCGGTCCCCCTGGGACATGCAGCTACATGTTCCGGTCCCCTGAGCCGACACCCGAAGGGGACCCTCGGGAGAGCCATGGCCGCCGGTCAGGACAACCTCGCGCTCGGACCGCTGCTGGCGGCGCTCTACGGCGTGGCCGGGCACCGTCTGTCGCGTGACGAGGTCGTACTGGACGAGATCGCCTTCGAGGGTCCTCGCCAGCGGATCGTGCTCGCGCACCCCATCGTGCTGGAGCTCCCCGCTTCCGTGACGACCGGACCGGAGCTGTCGGGCCTGGTCGCCCTGGTGCGCCACTGCGTACCCGGCGCCATCCAGATCGATCTCGACGAGCGCGACCACGTGCAGGCCATCCACGGCGACGTCGAGACGCTCACCGGCCTCACCTCCGACCACCTGCTGGGCGCGCCGGTGGTGGCGCTGGCGCGACGGGTGCACCCCATCGACCAGGGGGCCCTGCGCCGGGGCCTCGAGCAGGCTCGGACGGGAGAGTCCTGGACCGGCGTGCTCCGCTGGCGACGGCAGGGCGCTCCGAACGGTCACCTGTCCGCGCAGATCGTGCCCGTTGGCGCGGGCTTGCAGCTGCATCTGGTCGACGTGACCCGTCAAGAAGAGGATCGGGAGGCGCTCGGGTCGGCCCGGCGTCGAGAGCAGGCCCTGCTGGTCGCCCAGCCGGACGGACTGCTGCGTGTCCGGGGTGACGGGCGCATCATCGAGGTGCGGCCGGGCGCGGACGGGCTGCCGGGCGGGCTCGGCCCCATGAGCGTCGGCGGGCGGATCAGCGACGCGCTGCGCGGACACGCGGGCACCGATCTGGAGGGCACGGTCGGCGAGGTCGTGCGCACCGGCCAGCCTGGGGCGGTGCGCATCCAGACGGGCACGCGCTGGTGGGAGGCCCGGGTCGTGCGGGCGCCAGGCACAGAAGCGCTGGTCATGCTGCGCGACGTCACCGATCGCGAGCGACTGCTGCAGGAAGTGGTCGAGGCGCGGGAGCAGGCCGAGCAGGCTTCTCGGGCAAAATCGAGGTTCCTGGCGAACATGAGTCATGAGATCCGCACGCCGCTGAACGGCGTCATCGGCATGACCGACCTGCTGCTCGCCACCATGCTCGACGAGGAGCAGCGCGATCTCGCACGCTCGGCGCTGTCGTCGGGGCAGCTCCTGCTCGCGCTCCTCAACGATCTGCTCGACTTCTCCAAGATCGAGTCCGGCCAGCTGGACCTGGAGACGGTGCGCTTCGATCTCGTCGGCGCGCTCGAGGACGCGGTCGAGCTGGCGGCGCCGGAGGCCCAGCGCAAGGGCATCGAGCTGGCCCTGGACGTCGATCCCGAGCTGCCGCCGGTCGCGGTCGGCGATCCCCACCGTCTGCGCCAGGTGGTCGGCAACCTGGTGAGCAACGCGGTGAAGTTCACGGTCGACGGCCACGTCCTGGTACGGGCCGGCGCGACCGGGGACGGCCGGCTCCGGGTCGAGGTCGAGGACACCGGCATCGGCATCGCCCAGCAGGCGATGGGGCGCCTGTTCCGTCCGTTCACCCAGGAGGATGCCTCGGTCACCCGCCGCTTTGGCGGCACCGGGCTCGGGCTCGCGATCTGTCGCCAGCTGGTCGAGCGCATGGGCGGCGCGATCGGGGTCGAGAGCACCCTGGGCGAGGGCTCGATCTTCCACTTCGACGTCGAGCTGGAGCTGCACGGTGGTCGCCGCGAGGAGGACCGGCTGCCGATCCCCGCACTGGTCGATCGTCGGATCGCCGTCGCCGAGCCCGGCGAGCGATCTCGGAGAGCGCTCGAGCGCCGTCTTCGGGCCTGGGGCGTGCAGCTGGTGGCGCCGGCCGACGCCGAGGTCGTGCTGGCACCGATGGATGGCGAGGTCGCCACGCACGGCGAGATCGTTCGCATCATCCAGTGGGGGGACCGCCCGGAGGGCCTGTCGATCCGCCGCCCGTTCCGTCGCCTGCCCCTGCTGCGGGTCCTCCGCGCCGGGCTGGGCATCGAGTCCGAGCGCGAGCGCACCGCCCTCTCCCAGGAGGTCAAGATCTCCGGCATGGTGCTCGTCGTCGAGGACAACCTGG
>MDTC01177769.1_pt1 | contig 21489 bp, 9 predicted proteins | sample 811181 | NCBI WGS metagenome assembly MDTC01 (sample SAMN05326644, study PRJNA326480) | marine metagenome | isolation source: seawater | place: Pacific Ocean: North | collected 2011 | reverse complement strand
CAGGACGAATCTGCTGATCAGTCGAACATCGAAAGGATGTCTCTGAACAGATTTTGTGCATGTCCGTCACTTCGTTCAACGAGACGTTTTACAATGAGTTCAGGTGTTGAGCGAGCCAAGTGGTTCCTCTTCGGAGTTCGGTCCACCATCAGTTCCAAGTTTGCATCAAGACCAGTCGCTTCAATTCCATCAACCCGCAAATCTTGACGTCCAGTAGCCTTGATGATTGCAGGCGCTAAGTGGGTCACAAGCATCATGCACGTGTCATCTTGTGCTTCTGCTGCCAACAACATTCCAGCAATGATACGAGCTCCAGCACCGGGTTCAGTGATGGCTTCTAATTCATCAGCAAGAATCAATTTCGGAGTCGGATCGCTGACGACGTTTGCTAATTCGACCAAAGTCTGCTCAAGTGCGCCTGCACTTTGTGTTCCGCCGGCTTTGGCAAGAATATGTAGGGCATCAACTTGTCCAACACGGGCAGAATCAGCTGGGACAGGTAAGCCCATGTGAGCAAGAATACAGGTATGGGCAAGGAGCTCTAAAAGCGTAGTTTTACCACCTGAATTAGCGCCAGTAAGCAGTGCGAGAGATTGCTGATCTTGTGTATCAGCCGCAAATCCTAGTCCATAAGTGACAGGGTCTGGTCGGCAACCGAGAAGAAGATGCCTTCCCTGTTCGATAAATATTCCATGGTCGACCATTTCAGGAAGAACGCAGTTTCTCTCTACAGCCCATTGCGCAATACAGACCCACTGATCGAATTCAATCAGTGAGCGTACAACTTCTTCGCAACGTTCTCGCAGAGGGCCGAGTTTCTTTGCGAGAATGAGCATATGCTCAATCTCCCCGGTCTTGAGTTTAGTTTCCAATGCCTGATCAATTTCATCGATGGTTTTACGATTAATCTTCGCCGGCCATTGTGAAGAAAATATTTCGTAAGGGCATCGAACACCGGTCCCTTCAAGTGTCGCAACCATCGTTTGTTTGGCTTTTTCCATCGCTTCATTGATGACATCGGTTGTAGCCTCTTGCAACTTCCTTTGGAAGGCTGCTCCATCAGAGAGTGCTTCGAGTAATTCTGCACCGCTTAAGTCCATTTTTGCATCATTCATGGCTTGGCCAACTTCAGTATTGACCTGCTCTTCGAGTGCCTTTGCAGTCTTCCAAAGTTGGTCTTTCACTTTTGCAATGGTGTCTAAATCACCTTGATCATCGATACTCATGAGAATCTCAGGAAGTTGTTCAAGCCCTACAGTCAACGCATATAATTCGTTGATGAAAGGATGCTTTTCAGGAGGGTTGCGACTCATCTGAACTACGTCTGCAATGACGGTAAGTGTTCGTATGTTGTGCCGAAACCAATCGATGGTTCGTTCAGGTAGAATCAATTCAGTATTGTTTGCGTTTGGCAACACTACCCATCCATCAGGCACATCTGTTGGCGCCCCCGAACCAATCCATGTTACCGATTTGAACACGGTATAATCCTTCCATGTTTCTCCATCGCCAGGTTGTAATACTCGACACCATTTTTTGAATAAATCAATTTGCTCTTTGCACACAACAACTCGCTCATACCGTTCATTATTGAATCGAGTTTGTCGAAGGTTGTGAAACAGTCCACTGAGTGTTTTCATGCGTTCAGAATATTTCTTGGCAAAGTTCATTGCATGACTCACTTTCAACCTTCGTTCAGCTGGATTTTCAATTGGCATCAATAATTGCATCCGCTCTCGTGTAGCAGCGCACGAAGCAAACGAAACAATATCATTGAGCAGACTGCGATGCAAACGTTCTGCCTCCTTGGTTGCTAAGAAGGAGCCTGATTGACCTGCAACCATTCGAGCAAGCGTCAATGCTCTCTTTGGAGATACGCCATCTATCTCTGCAATTCGGGCGATATCACCGGATTTTAACGAGGCAAGTGCTTGGTCTTCTCCACCAAAATGGTCGGTTATTTTTTGGGCAAGTCGTTCACCAACGCCGGGTAAGGTACTCAGAACCATGCGTCACATCGTTTGTCAAGGGCTTTTGAGGATATTGCTCAAACACCCTCATTTGATGTGAAAAGTGAACATCTCCAGTCAATGCATTGTCGCGTTAACCTCAAATGAAAGATACACTAGGAAAGGTTGGTGGACAGAGGTGAGTCAAGATGCTAAGACCATTCCCGAAGCCATCATTATCTCCCAACCTGTTGGCCAAACCCGAATGGCTCGTGAATTTAATCTCGTCTTAGGTTCAACAATCGCCGTCGCTCTTGTTTTTCTTTTTGTTTCCGCTGTTTTCGGTAGTGCAGTCGTTGAACTCATCGATGGTGAGGACCAACAATCCGGTCTTCGAGTGCCTGTTTGGGAGCGTTATACGCTCCCCTACGAAACAGACGGAGAGTTTAGTGTAGCACTTGAAGTGGGTCCTTATGAGCCTCTACCGACCGATAATGAATGGAACTCTACGCACCATTTTGTCCAATACTCATTACCAATCGAAGAAGGCGGTGCTGCTCCTGATGGTGCGGTGATTAGCCTTGCAGTATGGCGTCCGAATGTTCCAGAAGGTGTCAAAGTTCCCGTTATAGCAGAATTTGGACCATATTTCCAAGAGGCATCAGTTGAAACTCCTTCCATCGAAGTTCCAGGTACCTGGCTGGGACAGATGATCATCGATCAAATCCTTCCTCACGGTTTTGCGTTCGCACAAGTTTCTGTTGCGGGCACAGGTCGTTCAAACCATTGTATGGATTTGATGGGTAATGCTGAGCAACTCGGTAACGATGCCGCAGTTCGTTGGTTAGCAGAACAAAACTGGTCGAATGGCGCTGTCGGTATGATTGGTAAATCTTACGATGGGAGCACTCCTTGGCAAGCAGCAATGTTTGGCGCTGAACACGATTATCTCAAAACCATCGTCCCAATTTCTGGTTTGATTGGCGTCAAAGAATTGATGTGGCGCAACGGTTCTTCTGAAGCAAGAGCTCCTATTATGCACAACGGAGTCTATGGCTCGTATGGAATTGATGGTGATGAGGAAGATTATCAAAACATATGCCCAGATTACATCATCGGCCCAGGAACTGGAGTTGCTGCCTACATGTTTGGCTCGGAAGTCGCAGGTGATTATTGGGCTGAACGTTATTTCCTTGAACGAGTTTTAGACAACTACCAAGGCAGTGTTTACCTGATACAAGGCATGCATGATTGGAATGTTGACCCACACATGGCCGTTCCTACAATGAATGCTCTGAAGGATGCGGGAATTGAGGCTAAAGGTTTGTTTGGCCAGTGGGATCATGACTATCCTGACCGTCCAGTCCAACTTGATGATCGCTCAGAACTCGGTGGCCGAGGGGGCGAAGCATTCCCCGAGATGATGCGATACGATTGGATGCAAGACTTGCTTGAGTGGTTTGATTTCTATCTCCGTGGTGTAGGCGAACAACCAGGGCTTTACGTCGAAATTCAATCCAATCAGGGTTCATGGCGTCTTGAAGACCGTTATCCTCCAAGCGACGTCACTGAAGTTTCCTTTGATTTGGGAGGCTCACTGACCAACATTGGCGGTGGCTCAACAGTATTCCCTGATGCGAATACGGGTCCAGTTTGGCAATCTGAACCGCTTACTGAGTCGATCTATGTAGCTGGCACTCCACGACTTCATGTCGATGTCACAACTGCATCGGTTGGTGGTCAACTTTACGCCTTACTCGAAGACTGTGACGATGCAGACAATTGCATCCATATTGGCCATGCTATCATGGATTTACGTTACTATGCGGGTGGTGATGAAATCCAAACATGGACTCCTGTTGTACAGACGATTAATGCCAAAATGGAGTTCATGCCTTTGGATGCTGAGATTTCAGAAGGCCACACACTTCGATTGAGTCTTCTATCGACAGGTGAGGATTACTTGCCAGCCAGCACTTCTTCGGTTGTATTTGTCCAGGAAGGAGAGACCTCAACCCTTCTGTTGGATACCTTCATTCCAGAAGACCGAATGTATTTCACGCCACCTGAATGTTTGCATGAACGCTGCATTGCTGCTGCATAAGTATTCGAATCTGCCTAATACGGCAATTCGAGTTCAACGGCAAACAGAGGATCTGGATCGGTTGAATCGTGGTAAGCAACTATAACGCCACCATCGTTGAGTATGCCGAGTGATGCAAAGTCGAATCGAATGTCATTACCAGCACCCGAGGTTGAATCAAGGTCACCTTGACCGATGTAGGTGAGTGTGTCAGGTGACATGTCTTCAGAATAGCCTCGAACATGATAGACCATGTCAACATCAGGTCCGTCGGTACTTTGGTAACGGATGTTGAGCACGAATAAATCCAATTCACCATTGGCTTGGAATTCCCATTCTTCAATTGAAGAGGAGACAGAACTCATGTCATAGGTTTGATTCTGCCAAGTAACTGCTCCGTCTTTCGACATGTAGTGCGTGAAAGAGGTGCCGGAATTTGCAACACAGTGGAGTGTTCCTGCAGAGTCATAATGACAATATTCGGATGGAAATTGAACTTCTAATTCATTCCACGATAAGGTGGTATCCATGTATGCAGCATTTCCGTTTGAATAGTAACTTGGGAAAATAAGGCCACCCGTGGGCATTGGGAATGCCCTCATCTCTTTGTGTGGCTTGTTGACGTCATAGTATGAAGTCAAACCTTCTGCCGTGAAATTGAGGTCCAGTTCAACAACAGGGTCATTTGAATCACGGTCGGTAAACTGGAACGGATAATAGTTTAGTCCATCGACGCTAATTTGACCTCCAGCATCAAGAGATTGATGCCAGAAATTAGAGACCACGATGCTTGCCCAATCTCCGTTTCCAATCGTTGAAGTGATCGGACCAACAACTTCAACTTGCCATGAACGGTCGTAGAAAGGCTCGGTCAAACGGTTGTAACACCACTTCCACTCGTCTTCTGATTCATCAAAGAGGATGGCATAGAACTTGTCAATTTTCCCATCTGCTCCTATGTATGGGAACCATGACATCGAAATGATGTCACCGTTTGTCGCTTGAACAATACTGCCTTCTCCAAGTCCTTCTTGACCAGGATTGGTTGGGATTGCAGTCACACATTGGCCAAGAGCAGGCAGAACGCCAGGGATGTAGGTGTCCCAAGCATGACCTCTGTCTTCACTGAAAACGGGGTATTCTCCTCCAATATTGAGAATGTCACCTTCGATGGTTGTTGCCAAATAATGCTCACAACAGTTTCCGCCTTTCGTGGCATCAAAGACTGCCCAAGATGTGTTGGTTGTTTGATTGGTCCGTAAATCCACAGTCATGAACATTCTTGGGTCTTCATGTTGAATCATGTCAACAAGTGAATAGGAATCCCATATTGGCTCGACCGTTTCTTGTTCGACCAATTTTTCTCCAGCACCAAAACAGCCCGCAAGTAGCATGGAAGTTACCATGAGGACGGACAGTGCAATGCGACGCATGAATCGGCGTAGTGGCCCATCTCTTTGAAGGCGTCGCAGAGCCGTTAAGCGCAATTATACTCTTATTTGACAGTAAACCACACAGAAGTGCCATCCACTTCAAAGGATTCTGCATCGCCTGAAGGCGTTTCGGATTCTGAGTAAAATATGGCAGCAGCAGCACGGGTTTCCGATACAATCCATTCACGGTCTTGCTCAAACATTTCAGGTGCATTTTGAGTCCAAACTTCCAAATCAATGGTCGCTTCAATAGCGAGGTTGAGATCTTTACGCATGGCTTGAATTCTCCGAGTAATATCTCGAGCAAGACCTTTGGATAGAAGTGCGGGGGTGTCGTTCATGTCCAGCACGAGGCTGATTTGTTGGGCTTCTTCACCTTGACCAATGGTTACAGTAGATGCTGCGAAACCTTGTCGCTCAACACGTCGAATCTCGACATCGGACTCTTCAATTTGAACCCCCATAATCTCGCAGGTTCCCGCTTGAATAGATGCAAACATTGCTGTAGGGTCTTCAGTATTCTTGATTTCTCCTGCTACAGCATTGACTTCGCTTCTAGCCTTGGGTGCAAGCGCACGGAAGTTCGGAGCAAGTTCAATTTGTTGAAATCGGTCAAGGTCATTCTCAACAGCAATGGTTTCAACATTCAACTCTTCAGCAAGAATATCGTGGAACTCTTCCATCTCCGGGCCAGAGACAATCCATCCTTGAGCACAAGGTAATCTCTGCCTACGTCTTGCATCAACTCGAATTCTACGCCCAACCTCAGCCAGTTCGCGAACCAGCGCCATGGTTGCTTCCAAATCGAGGTCTTGAGGTGGAAGAACAGCAGTTGCAGCAGCTTCTTGTTCATCCCAATGGTCTGCAGTTGCCCCGTCAAGAGAGCCAGGTACACCGAGCGGCCAAGCGGCTTGGTGAACGGTCTCTCCGGTGAGGTTTCGATGAATTGTATCGACCATGAATGGGCTTACTGGAGCGACTAAACGGCATACAGTCGTCAAGATTTCATGGAGGGTATGTTGGCATGCGACCTTGTCTGTTGTCTCAGCATCATCCCAAAGTCGGCGGCGGCTACGTCGAACATACCAATTGGAAACATCGTTGACAATGAAATCTTCGAGGTCACGGCATGCCTTGTGGAAGTTCCAACCTTTGAAATCTGCATGATAATTGTGTGCAGTCGTGGCGAGGCGAGATAAAATCCAACGGTCAAGCGATGGCCGAGTTGCGATTTCAGATGTAGATTGCTCAGGGTCAAAACCATCCAGTGCAGCATAATCAGCATGGAACTTGTAAATATTCCAGAGCGTCAAGAACATCTTTGCATAGGTTTCTCGAACGCCGTTAGAGTCGAACTTAAGGGGATTCCAAGGTGCTCCAGCAGTGACCATGTACCATCGAGTAGCATCAGCGCCTTCTCGATTAAAGTGGTCCCAAGGGTCAACAATATTTCCGCGTGATTTGGACATCTTCTTTCCTTCAGCATCTAAAATCAGTCCTAAACTCAGGCATCGCTTGTAAGCAGGTTTGTCAAAAACGGTTGTTGATACAGCAAGTAAGGTGTAAAACCATCCCCGTGTTTGGTCGACACCTTCGCAGATATAGTCAACTGGGAATGAAGCATCAAAGGTTTCACCACCATCAAATGGGTGATGCCACTGAGCAAAAGGAGCACAACCAGAATCAAACCAACAATCCATGACAAAGGGTTCTCTATGCATTGGTTTTCCATTATCAGAAAGCAGGGTGAATCCGTCAACAATCGGGCGGTGAAGGTCGACATCATCCGGACAATCAGGATTTTCGATTCCAGCTGCGACCGCCTTTGCGACTTCTTGTTGTAATTCAGCAATTGAGCCGATGCATTTCATGTTGCCCTCATCGTCACGCCAAACTGGAAGGGGAGTGCCCCAATATCGCTCACGTGAAATCGCCCAATCTTTGACGTTGCGCAACCATTCTCCAAATCGACCTTCTCCAACCCAATCAGGTGCCCATTCGACATCATTGTTGAATTCAAGAAGGCGCTCTTTGACCGCAGTCATTCGAACAAACCATGAATCCATGGCATAGTAAAGCAGTGGATGGTCGGTTCGCCAACAATGTGGATAGTCGTGCAAGTATGCTTTTTCACGATACAAAAGACCACTTTCGGGGCCCTTACCGTTGCTACCTCCAGACGCAGAGAGAAGTTCGATGATCGTTTGATCGCATTCTTTGACGTATCGACCATCCAGTTGTGGATGTGTCCCCGTGAGGAATGCGCCATCCATCCCAACCGTGTGGTAGGCTGGCAAGCCAGCAGCCATTCCGAGATTGTAATCGTCTTCACCATACATGACTGCGGTATGAACAACACCTGTTCCGTCAGTCGTTGTCACCCAATCTGCTTCAAGGACGGTCCATGCAGAGTTTGAATCTCCACGAGGGACTGCTTCAGGGAACAGTGGCTCATACGAGCGTCCCACAAGAGAAGAGCCTGGGAATTCTTCGATAATTTCGACGTTATGACGAAGAACTTCTTTCATCAAATCCTTCGCTAAAATAATCTCTTCACCGACAGCAGCCCCACCTTGACCAACCCAGTTTTCAGCCTGTTCTGTTATGCGCGCTCGCACATAGGTTACATCAGGTCCAACGGCTAATCCCACATTCCCTGGGAGTGTCCATGGTGTAGTCGTCCATGCTAAGATGCTGGCTGAATCATCGTTGAGTTTAAATTTTACATAGACCGATGGTTCTTCTACTTCTTTGTAGCCAAGAGCGACTTCGTGACTTGAATAGGATGTTCCAGTTTGGGGGCAATACGGAAGAACTTTGTATCCTCGATAAAGCAAACCTTTGTCGAACATTTGTTTCATTGCCCACCAGCACGATTCCACATAATTGTTCTCGAGTGTGACATAGGGGTTGTCTAAATCGACCCAGTAAGCCATACGCTCAGTCATTTCTCTCCATGCTGATTCATAGGTCCAAACAGAGTCGCGACAAGCTTGATTGAAGTTTTCCATTCCATACGCTTCAATGGCTTCATTTGACATCAAATCCATTCGCTTCTGAACTTCAATTTCCACTGGTAGTCCATGCGTGTCCCATCCACCTTTTCTTTCAACTCGGAATCCTTCCATGGTTTTCCACCGGCAAACCAGGTCTTTGTAAGCCCGAGCGACGACGTGGTGAATCCCCGGTTTTCCGTTTGCAGTAGGAGGCCCTTCAAGGAAGATGAATGGTGCGCCATTTCTGTTGGATTCGATGGATTGCTGAAATGCATTTTCGCTTTTCCACGCTTCTAACAAGGCAGTTTCAAGAGCGACAGCGTCGAGTTCACCTGCAGCATGAGGTCGTGCCATAGCCATGCGAGTAGAGTTTTTGTCTTGAACCTCACCCTTCTTTTGATAAGAAAAAATCAACATTGAACGAGTTTAAGAGGTAGTGAAAAAAAGGCCATTGAAGGTAAATTGACGAAAATGGGTCGGCGTATGTTTGAAGTCCTTTAACCGATAGGGGAGAATATGTGGGGGTCGAGGTCGAGCCGCAAAGCAATCCTGCTTGCGCTTCTCATGCTTTTCAGCGGCTCGTTGCAAATCGTGCTGACTCAGAACCCTTCTTCGCCTTTCGACTCAATTCTTTCAGACGAGGATTCCCCTCTTTTAGCGGGTGCTGGAGATTCTGCTATCGTCCAATTACCAGGTTCGGGATTGTATTCCAATTCCTTCAGCGTGGAGGTTCCGAGTAATGCTCCAATCACTGATGTTCATCTTTCGATGGAACCATCCGTCGATCCAACTCATCAAGGTTTTGTGTGGGATGACAACAGCGTTTGGTCGCACAGCAGTGCAATCAACAATGGGACCTCTTCAGCAAACGGGGCTCTCAAAGCAGAAGGTGGAGGTGTCTTGTGGGATTTCAACACTGGCCTTCAAGGTTGGACGGTTTCAAGTTCGACTTACGTGAGTCGATGGACCTCGAATTCTTGTGGCTACAATGGTTCTTCCGGAGGTTCAATCAAAACACAAGCCTCGGGAGCACAACATGCTACATCTCCAGTAGTCAATCTGGCAGGTGTGACTACCATGCCATTGCATGCATGGGTGCGTGAAGGAGATTCTTCATGCGGTGAGGAGCCTGACGCCAATGAAAACTTGCAAATTCAATACAAAACTTCCTCGGGAACTTGGACTACTGTGAATACCTTTTCTGCCGCGACCTACGGCCCTCACTCCCCGCAACAATGGTCTACCAATTTGCCAGCAGCTGCGCTTCACTCCACTTCACAGATACGCTTGAATCAGGTTTCAGGTAGTGGTTCAGGTGCGACGTGCTGTGATTTTTGGTTTATTGATGATGTTCATTTAGCAGTTCCTCCAACCGCAGATTGGACAAGCCCGACGATTGGTTTTGCTCCCAGTTCATTCCAAGATGTTGAAGCAGGACCATGGGCACCTCTCCATCTCAACGCGGATATTCCAACGGGTGCAAGCCTCAACTGGACGATTCTTGATGGTGCAACTGGTGAACCCATTCCGGGCATGAGCGGGACTGGAGCAGGTTGGATTCCACTCAATGCAATGGATTGGCAAACCATTACCTCGATTCGGTTGAGTTTGTTCTTCGAACCTTCTCCAAACGGACAAATGGCGAGTGTTTATTCTATCAGCGGTGATGGTCAATATGCCCTTTCTGCAAATTACCCTCAGGCCTTCGATGAATGGTCTACCACTGGTGGAGCATTTTATGTCCCAGGAACCAATTCTATCGATGGAATGGCAAACGACAGTCTGGTCTCTCCATGGTTTACCGCCTCAGCAGCACTTGCAGAAATCCACATCGACGCTACGACGAATTTGGTTCAGACTCAAATGAGAACATCGCCTGCTGATAATTGGACCAACATTTCCCTCCCCTACTCGATGAGTATGCTTGGAAGTGAAGGTACGGTTGGATCTTACCAAGTCCAATTCATCGCAGCCTCAAACAATACGGCAGATGTATGGCAAGTGTTTGATTTCGAAACAGGAACGTATGGAGGAATTCAACCAACTGCTCCCGCTATTGATTTCTCCCAAGATGGGTTATTGGAATGGGGTGGAAGCGATTCTCGGGTTGGTTCTTGGGGATGGCAAGACCGTTTTGAAAATGGCCAGACTTCAATAGCAGCGAATCCAGGAATCAGTGGAAGTTCGACCGCTAAGGCTTGGATTCCAGCTACAGAACTCGGTAGTTTTTGCTTTAGTGCTCTTTCTAGTAACGGCAATTTAGCCGCAATAAATCTCGTTTATGACGGCACTATTCTCGCAAATTGGACGATTGAAAGCGGTTCAAGTCTCTTTGTTTTGAATCAAACACAACTTGCCGACCTCAATGCTGCAATTGCTGCGACATCCTCGTTGGCAGGTGCGCTGGGAACCTATTTCACAGAAGTTGAGTTTGAAGTCTATGGGACAGGAAACGTGACCTTGGCAGGTCTTGGTGTACCGTATGAAGCATCCAATACACTGCTCGCTCCGGTTGATTCGATCTTCGTTTTGGAGATGAATGGCGCTCGCTATGGATTGTCGACTGCAGGCGGTGTACACAACATTCCATTGCCATTTACATCAGATACTCCCGGCGGAATCCACGTGACAATCGAAGGGTTGAACACCTCCTCAAGTGTTGAACTGTTGAGCATGAACATGCTCACCGATGTTCTCACATTGACTCCAAGTCAGCGATGGCAAACCATGGAGACGACCTTCGACATCTTTTCTTCATCTGCGACATCAGCCCGCCTTGATGTCGTTGGAGGTGGAAATGCTGCAACATGGTTGTTACCACTCAACGGTGGCTCACCGATTGGGACAGGTGATTCTCATCTTGTCGAATTACATCCAACCAATGCAGTGAGTAGTTCATTATCGGGGACCACTTTGACGATGAACCTCACCTTCAGAATAGAGCCATCATGGGATGATTCTGACACCATTCAAGTCTCATCACGATTATTGCTTTCAAGTGGCATTCTCTCTATCCCAGCCTCCCATACGTGGGGTGGATTCGGAACGCAAGGCTTTGAAAATGATTTAGAAATTAAGCAGGTTACTTTCCGAGATTCTCAAAATATTGAATTAGATCCAACCGACTATTACCTCAAAGCAGGTTCAACCATTCAAATCGATGTTCAAATTGGCTTTGAAGGGATGGACTCAATCGACGCATTTGCTGATGAAGATGCAATCGTGGAGTTTTACAGAGGAGAGGATCTGGTAGCCAATACGACGACGATTAACGGCAACATGTGGAGTTTTACCGACAATGTACCGTTTACTTTTGGCGTTGCAGTTTGGCATTTTGAAGTGAAACCACTCAATGGTTCAGGTACAACTCCTGCTTCTGTATTTACTCGAACATTCCACATCGATTCAATATCACCACAGGTCCTTGACGTCAATATGCACCGATACGACCATCGCATTCCATCGACAACTCAGACGATACAAATTCAGATTTCTGATCAACCTGTGCTGCCGGATAACATCTATGCTATGGTCTGGAGGGAATGGGCTGATGACGATAATTTCAATCAGTGGCCAGACGAAGGTGAATACCAGCAAACCGCCTTGTATGTCCCCAATAACCTCTCGTCACTCATCGGTCAATACACCTTGATGATGGATGATACAGGTGGAAGTTTGGGACAGAAAGTTTCTGTTTTTCTTAACGGTTCAGATAATGCAGGGCACCCGTTAGAAAACGGTGGTTCAAATATCCCGGGAGAACAACTATTCATGTATCAACTGGCAACAGACGGGGCGCCAACGGTTGCATCAAACGCATTTTCCTTTGAAGGTGGAAAGAAACCTTGGATGCATCCAGAAATGCCTTACGTTTTCGCCGTTGATATTTCAGAACCGAATGGAGGATCAGACTTGTCCACTGTCGTTGTCGAGTTAGCATCGAACCAAGGCAGTGACCCTCTTCCAATCCAGTGGGATTTCATGACTGGAAACTGTACTACTACCAGCCCGCACGTCATGATTGAAGATTGCGAAATGAGGGGTGCAAACGGACCTGCTGATCCTTATGAGCGTGACATGACTCTGCATGTTGAAATGAAATTAGCTTGGACAACACCCGATTTAGGTGAAACCAGAAGAGAGCCAGGTATCCGTGTTATTGACCGAGCCGGCCAAGAAGTCTTCCACGCATTCCCTGAGCACCGGTGGCGATTCTCAGCAGCAATGGAGATTCCAGAAGAAAGCGTATCTCTGATTCTCTCCCAGGGAACTTTGCTTGGCGACGGTGCCCGTTTAGCGCCGAACAGTCCATTGGAAGTTGCTGGTGCAGTTGTCTTTGCAGAAACTGGTTTAATTCCAGACTTTGAATGCGAAGTCGACGTGTTGTTTGCAGGTTCTACAACTACTGCAAGTTCACTCGATGGTATTTGGTCAGTCGCACTTCAAGCGCCTTCGACAACCATGACGACTCCTATGACGTGGAGTATTGGTTGTCTGCAAGCACAAGGAATCGATGCAACCAATCAAGAGACCTCCGTTCGTTGGATTATTGTTGACGGAACAGGTCCGGAACCTGTTGAGGTTTCGAACCCGCGTCCAGCCTCAGTCCTTGAACCAGAATCTCATGAAGTGCGAATACTGCTTTCTGAAGCAGGTGGCTTAGAGGCCGAATCTTTGGAATTGGTTTGGTGGGTTGAAGAGAAAGCAACGGGTGACCGCCTCAGAAACGGTGTCGAACCACTTACCTTGGTTGGAACAGACATTTCGGGATTGCGTCTCGAAGTTGTCGGTTCCTTTGACTTGAGCGAAATCACACCTGAGATGCTGGAGAATCGCCTCTCTGTTCACATCTTGGTCACTGGTCGGGATCTTGCAGACAATGAAGTTCTCGGGTTGGGAGGAACGCCTTCAGGCTCAACTGTCGGAGTTTGGGATATGGTTTGGCTCAAGCCAGAATTTTCGATTCAGAGTTCTTCCATAAGTTATTCTCGTCTCCTTGTAGAAGTTGGTCAGACTTCAATTGTTACCGCATATGTTGAAAACACGGGAAGTTTGAACGGTTCAGTTGAAGTCATTTTCACAGAGGTTCTTTTCGATGGGAATACCTCGACACTTCGCCGAGTCACCGTTGAAGTGCCCAAAGGTGGAGGCATCCCTGTCTCTACAGATTGGAATCCCTCTCAACCTGGCCTGCAATGGGTCGAAGTTCAACTCGCATCTGAGATGTCTTCTATCGGACCATCTATCGATGTGAGGCCACAGCGTGAAGAATCCTTTTCCGAAAGAGTGTTCGGAGATGTGAATCCAGTTTTGGGGTCTTTTGCTGCCGTTCTTTTCCTTTCGATTGTCCTCACTGGATTGGTGTGGGCGAGACGAGTTACGCTCAATCGTGGCTCAAGATTGGAGTATGATTGGGATGAATATTCGTCAGAGTTTGAGGATGATGATGAATATGAGTATGAAGATGAACACGAAGCCTCTACTCCAGAACCTACTCCTACTGCACAAACAGCAGTTGCAGCCGTAACTCAAACTTCTTCCCAAACTGCAGAAGAAACCGACTGGGTTATGGGTTCAGATGGCTATTGGTGGTATCATGATAAGGTCGCCAATGAATGGTGGTACAAGAACGCTGAAGGCGAAATTGTTCAACACAAGTGATGCATTGGAGTGATACAATGGGTCGAATGATTGGTCTTCTACAAGTGGACCCTACGGTTGGTGACCTTACTGGAAACGCGAAGCGTCTCGAGCAATTATCTCACTTGGCATCCAAAAACGGTGCAGATGTTGCCGTTACTACCGAACTTGCAATATCGGGATATCCTCCCCGTGACTTATTGCTGCAGGATGAATTCATTCGCCTTGCACAACAGACAGCAATCTCATTGAACGTGCCTCTTCCTGTCCTTGTTGGTACGCCAATTGAAGCGAAGACAGAACGGCAATTGCCGGGTAACGGTGTCGTTCGTGCTGGAAACAAAGATGCGGTTTCTAAGGATGGGAGTTCTCATATTCTTGCGCGAAAACAACTTCTACCATCGTATGACGTTTTTGACGAAGCGCGTTATTTCCAGCCAGATACCCGTTCAGGCATCGCTCGAACAATCGCACAACTTGACCTAGGAGTGACTGTTTGTGAAGATGCGTGGCAAGCTGCCGGTTTGACACCCTCAACCTATTCCGCTGATCCGATTGAGCACTTGGCAGAATGGGGACGTCAAGGTGTACAACTGGATGCTACAGTGAATCTTTCAGCTTCTCCTTATCACGCAGACAAGTTGAGTTCTCGAATCCACGTTTGCCGCACTGCTGCTCGTATTCTCAATCATCCATTTTTATTGGCGAATCAAGTCGGAGGTAACGATGACTTACTGTTCGATGGAAATTCCTTAGTCGCTTGGCCAGACGGTCGAGTTGTTGTCGCTCCAGCATGGCAAGAAGGCGTTCTTCTCGTCGATATTGATGATTCAGAAAATTGCAGATGGGTTGCCTCGGAAACCCAAGGTGCACTTTGCATTGGTAGCGATCAAATTCGGCATGTTTCACCGGATGACAAAGGCCATGAGTACGACAAAGATTTGCTCGAAGACCTCACTGATGCAGTTGTAACCGGACTTTCTGATTACTGTCGCAAATCTGGAATCTCTTCGATTGTGTTGGGGCTGTCAGGCGGAATTGATTCAGCAGTTGCAGCATGCGTTGCTGCCGCAGCAGTTGGACCTGAGAACGTGACTGGTATCGCCATGCCAAGCCGCCATTCATCTCAACATTCAATCGATGACGCACGCCATACTGCTCAAGCACTTGGCATTCATTTCGATATGATTCCGATTGATTCATTCCATCTTTCGGTTGAAGAATCAATTGGTGAAGTTCTCTCAAACGGCCATCCAGTTGCCTCCGAGAACTTGCAATCACGCTTACGAGGTCTGCTTGTAATGGCACATGCAAATGCCCAAGGTCACATGGCAATAGCGACCGGTAATAAATCAGAATTAGCTCAAGGATATTGCACATTGTATGGGGACATGGCGGGTGGCTATACACCGCTTGGCGACCTTTACAAGATGCAGGTTTACGGGCTTGCAGACATGTTCAATACCCGTGCAGAACGTGATGGACGCATTCAACCTGTGAACGAATCTACTCGCACGAAACCGCCTTCTGCTGAACTGGCTCCAGACCAAAAAGATGAGGATTCTCTGCCACCGTATGATGTATTAGACGGTATTCTCCATGCTCATATCGAAGAAGGATTGGACGCACAGGCTATCGCTGAGAAAGGATTTGACCGGGGTATGGTCGTTGAAGTGCTTACTCGATTGGAACACAGTGAGCACAAACGTTGGCAGATGTCTCCAGCGCCTCGCGTCTCATCGCGTGCCTTTGGCCAAGGATGGCGACGACCACTCGCCTCCCGTCATGATTGGCGTCATTGAGAATGAATCAAAAAGCCCCCCTCAATCCCGAGGACATGGAGGGGATGATTTCCAATGTTGCCGGTTATCGTTTCGTCGATATACCTGACCGCGACAAATTGCGAGAGCCCTTCAGGCAAATTTGCAATGAAAACGGACTCAAAGGGACAATCTTACTTTCCTTTGAAGGAATCAACTTCTTTTTGGCAGGTCCGCAATCATCCATTGACCAATATCTTCAATTTTTGGAGGAAGACTCACGCTTTTCCGGAATTCAACTCAAGTATTCCTATACAGAATACCAGCCTTTCAATCGCATGAATGTGAGGCTTAAGAAAGAAATTATTTCGCTCGGCCTTGACCACATTAAGCCCGCTGAGCGTACCGGTGAAGAAATTACGCCGACCGAATTCAAACAGTGGTTGGACGAAGGTCGTGAAGTTGCAATCATCGATACTCGTAACGATTATGAAATCAGATTAGGCACGTTTGAAAACGCATTCGATCTCAACATCAAATCGTTTCGAGCTTTTCCAAAGGCCGTTGAGTCACTTCCAGATAGCATGAAAGACACTCCTGTGGTGATGTTTTGTACAGGTGGAATACGATGCGAAAAAGCCAGCGTTGTGATGATGGATGCAGGTTTTTCAAATGTAAAGCAACTCAAAGGCGGTATCCTCGGATATTTTGAGGAAGTTGGTGGAGAACACTGGGATGGAGATTGCTTCGTCTTTGACCATCGCGTTGCGCTCAGTGCTGAACTTGAACAAGCCGATGTTGTGCAGTGTTTTGCTTGCCGACAACCGTTGACAGTTGAAGAACAAGAATCACCCGATTACGTCATCGAGGTTTCTTGCCCGCATTGCATACACTTACGCTGAAGACGGCCAAATCAACCAGTCACCGGTTCGCTCCCCATGACTCCAAGCATGAATTTCATGCCCTCGTACACCATCATGCGATACGAAAATCAGATGATGTTCAGTCAAGAGAAGTTCACCATAGGTGCCAGATGCTGAATTGTTATTCACTCCTGGCCAAGGGTCATAGGCCAAACTCGGTTGTTCACCGTCTTTGAGATGCCACAAGGATGAACCACTCTCAACTCCATCAACTTGACCCGAAGCCAAGACAAACAAGTGCTCTTGGTATGAGGCAAAACCGAGAATATTGGAACTTGCCATTCCTGCTCGCAAGTCCGTTTCGACGTATGTTCCACTCACAGTTCCATCAGTAGAGCAGATTTCATGAGCCACATTTGGAGCAACACAATCGAACCAAACGCGTTGTTGATGAACAATTCCGCCTGCCCAGTCACCGGGTGCTACAATAGATGTTGACATGATTTGGGTATTCCCTGAGGTGAGATTATGCGCCCACACTTGAGGGTCCACTCCAGAGGTAAGTGCATCAAAGACCAGAACATCTCCAATTTGATGAATTCCAAGATGTTCTGCGATATGCGTCGTCGGATTTCCAGTTCCTTGATGCAGTAAACTGGTCAACCAAGTGTGACCGCCTTGTTCAAGCAGTCGAACAAGTTGACGGCCATCTAAACCATCTGCTGCTACCACAATTCCGTTTTGAAGAATCAAAGGGCTGTTGGGTTGGCTTGCTCCGGTTGGATGAAGATCCCAACTTTCGAGACGTGCATCAATCGTGAGTAGATGGGGTTCAATGTTGTTCTCAGATTTTGCTGAAAACCATAAGTGGGTCGAGTTTGAGAAAAGCATTTCAGTGGCAAAAGTCGTCATTCCAAGCGTTTCATTTGCAAGACTTTGTTGTTGAATTTGGTTGAAGGACGGATGTTCAAACACGCTTTCAACGGTGTAACCATCGCTCCATAACAAGGCATCATCGCCTGATTTCACCGCAACGCCTTGCGCCCAAATCACCGCTTTGGAAGAACTGCTTACTGATATTGAATCCCCTGAATCATCGACTGGTGATGTGCCGTTCACTGTTGCATCACTGACCCATAACTGTCGGCCATTGACACCATCATCAGCATCGAAAAAGACGCGTTCTCCGTATGGAGTTTGAACCGATGTTAGGCCAAGATACAATCCGGGTAAGGCATCTCCAGTTGGGTTGATGTCAAGCAAGAGTTGAGTCGAAGCATCGGTGCCTTCACTGACCCAAAGTTCACATCCATCAATTCCATTCACGCCTGCGCTCAACAAGCGCTGTTGTTCAATCATCCAAACCATTGCGTCGCAATTTGTGGTGAGTCCATTTGCAGTTCCTGATGCAAAATCAGAAATTGGTCCGTAGAGAAGTGGAGAACTGCAAATTTGAATGCTGCTTCGCACTTCATCATCATGCAGTATGCCATCAAATTCAAGACCATCCCCCAATCCATCATCAACTCCAAATCGAAGAATGATTCCTGAAATACAAACAGCAGGTGATGGTTGGTGTTGCTCGACCAATGCAGGGGCACCTTGAGTTCCTGTTTCACCTGGTGCACCGTTTAATCCGCTTTGACCGTTGGCGCCATTGCTACCGATCAGGCCGTCGCATACCGCGTCACTTGAGGCTCGCTCATTGACTTCAAGTTGATTATTTTCATCCGCATCAATACCGCTGTGAATCAGAATTCCGCCGTTTACACAAGTGAGATTTCCAATGTCTAAATGCTCAATTTCTAACAAACTGGTAGGGAGTGAAGTTGTCAAACCAGGAGCGCCTTGAGGACCGGAAAGCCCTTCCTTTCCGTGGCATACTTTGGTTGATGAAGTCACTTCATCTTCATCGAGATATCCGTTGGAGTTGAGGTCGTTACCCAGGTAAATCTCAGCACCGCCTTCGGTACAGATTGAATCAGCAATGCGTCCTTCAGTGCGAACAAGCATTTCAGGGGCATTTTCACCGGTGTTTCCTTTTTGCGCTGAAAGGGTATCAAGTTGAACATAGGAATACGTTGAGAGCATGAGTGCACAAACCAAGAGAATCGTTTGGAGCAAAGAAAGGAAAAATTTTCTCTTCGGTTGAGTCTTTTTATTCACTGTTTGTTGTTTAGTCGGTGGAATGTGCAGATTTGGCACATTCTTGCGGGTTTGGTTTCGTGCAGGTTCTCCTGCAATAGAAGCGTCGACATCCATTCTTGGCGGGTTTGACATGATTCGTGTTAAATTCGTCAACGCTATCAAAGCCTTCGGTTCAAGTCCTCTTCATCATAATCTCAAACTTTCATGTTTTATTCAAGGGGTGACTTCAAGCGTGTTCACCGATTGCAGTTGAATATGGACCTGCCTGAGCGCCTCTCATCTCAATTGGCAGGCGAGGAAGGCCCAACGCGACAAAAAGCGGCTCGTTTAGTCGTTGATTTAGCGGTCACAGCAGGAGCTCAAGGCTTTGTCAATGTTGACCATGCTCACGTTTCGGGCGTTTCAGTCATCACTGGAGGGCACGGTTTGCGTCGTTTTCTTTCGGATTTGTCAAGTTCAGGTGATGGAAAAGTATCCATTCCAACCACGCTCAATTCCGCTGGATGCGACAAAGAGAAAATGGAGGAAATGGATATCGACTGGCCAGATTTTCTTGAACAACAATTTGAGATTGTCGAAGCCTATTCAGAACTTGGAATACAAGCAACACTCTCATGCACGCCTTATGATCGAGGTGTTGATGATGAAAGTGGAATCGCTTCTTGGGCAGAATCCAATGCAGTCTGTTTCTCAAATACGTGGACTTCTCTGATTACGAATCGCGAATCTGGTCTTTCCGCATTGGCAACTGCGCTCACTGGTTTTGCTCCTCGGTGGGGTCTTCATCTTGAAGAAAATCGTCAACCGAATATCCATGTTCGAGTTGACTGTGAGCTTCATACGCTTTCAGATTGGTCGGTATTAGGTGACTGGATAGGAAAACAGGTTCGGCCGGATTGGAATGTTCCATGGGGGCCAATGCCGTTCATTCAGGGGCTTCCCAAGAAAGCGAGTTTTGCTCGTAAAAAAGCACTCACTGCGGCAGCAGCGAATTATGGAACGCCAATGTTGTGGGCTGAAGGCCTCTCTGCCGACCCGCCTTTAGCACGGGATGGAGATGTCTGGCGTGCTCCTGAGGCTGGATGGCAGGGTGAGTTGGTTTTCACTGAACAAGATTTGAATGCTCGATATGCGGATTTAGCACCGCAGGGTCAAGTTGATTTAGTGGTCATTGGATGTCCTCAAGCGAGTTTAGAAGAGATTCGTATTACTGCAGCAGCAGTTCGTTCACATGCTGAGATGGGTGCTAAAATTCCCGACCAAAGGTTGTGGGTTTTCACCAGTGGAGAAAATTACCAACTTGCGGTGGCCGATGGTAGCGTAGAAATGCTGGAACAGGCTGGTGCCGTATTGCTACAGGATACTTGTCCTGAAGTAACACCATACAATCGCAATCATTACAACCACTTGTTGACAAATTCCCTCAAGGCTGAACACTATTTGACAAGTGGACTCAATCGGCTTCCAACCAGTGTAATGCCAATTGTCGACTGCGTTGCCCACGCTTTTGACCCAATGTTATCAGAAGGTCCCCGTCCGGTTCTCAGTGCTAAAGCACAACCTCAGCACGCGAGCGCAAAATCTCATCATACTACAGATGTAACATTGAAAGGGGCTCCACTCCAAAGTCAAGGTGATTTTTGCATTACAGGTCCTGCTATGGTTACTGATGTGCCCATCACCTATCTAGGCTATGTTAACCGTGATTCTGGCGTGATTGAAGAAACTGGCCACCCACTTGACGGCAGGGCAATTGAAAATTCAATTCTCATCTATCCCAAAGGCTCAGGGTCAACGGTTGCGCCCTTTGTTTTGATGGGTTTGCTCTATACTGAAAAAGGCCCGAAAGCAATTGTTAATCGTGATGTTTGTCCACTTACTTTGCCTGCATGCTCGCTGTTAGGCCTTCCTTACGGTCATGGATTTGACCAAGATCCTTGCATGGCAATTAACGACGGTGACCTTGTTGAACTCAAATCGGAAAGCGGAGTCGTATCACTTACGGTTCTTGAACGAGTGAAATGAGGTGCTGATATGTCGGGGTTGAAAATTCTCGTAACCGGCGGTGCAGGTTTCATTGGCTCTTCATTGTGCGAGCGTTTAATCAGTCAAGGTCATTCAGTTTTAGCGTATGATTCACTTTTCAGGGGCAATAAATCAAACCTCTCTGCGTTAGCAGGGAATCAACGATTTCAATTCATGCAAGGAGATGTTCGTGATGTTGAGCGCCTCGATGAAGCGATTGAATGCTTAGACGGTGTTGATTTGATTTATCATCTTGCAGCAGTTAACGGTACCAAATGGTTTCATGATGCAGCTCATTCTGTAATTGATGTCAATATCAACGGTACGCTTCGAACATTGGAACTGGCAATGGCACATGATGCGCGTTATGTGCTTGCTTCCTCTCCCGAAGCCTTTGGTGAGGCACTTCAACAGCCGATTCAAAACGGCAATGAGATGACGTTTACTGACCCTTCAATGCATCAACGTCATTCGTATGGAGCCAGTAAATACCTTGATGAAATAGCCTGTCAACATGCAGCCCGTGAAGGTCTTGATGTCCGTATTGTTCGACCATTTAACGCCTATGGCCCTCGACTTCTCGGTGATGAAT
>MDTC01174953.1_pt1 | contig 21491 bp, 19 predicted proteins | sample 811181 | NCBI WGS metagenome assembly MDTC01 (sample SAMN05326644, study PRJNA326480) | marine metagenome | isolation source: seawater | place: Pacific Ocean: North | collected 2011 | reverse complement strand
TTCACTTAGCTTCGATTAATTAGGCTGCCTCTTATATTTTTAACTTATTTTATAGAGGATGTCGTGATGTCAGATAAACAAAGTCAATTGTTTGGTATGTAAGAAGGGATTAGCATAGATCACAAGGTATATTAGTTATGTATAAATATGATAATTACGACCATGCAATCGTCAATGAGCGAGTACAACAATTTCGCGACCAGACCCGTCGTTTTTTAGCGGGCGATTTAAGCGATGATGAATTTCGTCCATTACGTTTGATGAATGGGCTCTATATTCAGACTCATGCGCCTATGTTAAGAGTCGCTATACCATATGGTTTGTTATCTAGTAAACAACTTAGAATGCTTGCGCATATTTCAAGAAAATATGATAAGGGATATGGTCATTTTAGTACGCGACAAAATATACAATTTAATTGGCCGGCACTTGAGACAGTTCCGGATATTCTAGCGGATCTGGCAACTGTAGAAATGCATGCCATACAGACTAGTGGTAATTGCATACGGAATACAACATCAGATCAGTTCGCAGGTATAGCAAAAGACGAACTTGAGGATCCAAGACCGTATTGCGAGATCATAAGACAATGGTCTACATTTCATCCGGAATTTTCATTTTTACCAAGAAAGTTCAAGATTGCAGTATCAGGATCCGAAGGTGATCGTGCTGCAGCTCAGGTTCATGATATTGGATTGTATTTAGTGAGCAATCAAAAGGGCGAAGTAGGTTTTAGTGTTTTTGTTGGCGGTGGTTTAGGAAGAACTCCTTATATCGGCAAATGCATTAGGAATTTTCTTGAAAAGAAATATTTACTGTCATACATAGAGGCGATATTACGTGTCTATAATCGTTTTGGGCGTAGGGACAACATCTATAAAGCGCGTATTAAAATATTAGTTAATGCCGTTGGCAAAGAAGAGTTTGGCAAACAAGTTGAAGCGGAATGGGAGCATATTAAAGAAGGTGTTTTAAAGCTTGAGCAAAAAGATATTGACCATGCCCAATCTTTCTTTACCTCTCCAACTTACGATGAAGATGCTGTTGATGTAAATAGTTTCAACGAAGCGAAAAAATCTAATAGTGCTTTTTCAAATTGGGCGGGAAGAAATTTGTATCCACACAAAATACCCGGTTACGAGGCTGTGGTGATTTCACTAAAAGCCCCTAAGATTGCACCGGGAGATGCCACTGATGAGCAGATGGATTTTATAGCAGATTTGTCAGATCAATATAGTTTCGGAGAGATTATTGTCACTCATGATCAGAATCTTGTGCTACCCAATGTTAAGCAAGCTGATTTATTCTCTTTATGGGAAAAATTAGAAACTCAAAATCTTGCTACATCTAATATTGGACTTTTAACAGATATGATTTGTTGTCCCGGATTAGATTTTTGTTCGTTAGCTAATGCGGGCTCAATACCAATAGCAAAACAAATTAATGAAAAATTTGATGACATGGATTACTTGCATGATATAGGCGATATAAAAATAAAAATGTCAGGATGTATGAATGCCTGCGGACATCATCATGTTGGGCATATTGGAATTCTTGGTGTTGATAAGAAAGGCGAGGAATTTTATCAATTAACGCTGGGTGGTTCAGCAGAAAATGATGCATCTTTGGGTGATCGTCTCGGTCCCGCAGTAGAAAAAAAAGAAGTTGCCAATGTGATCGGGAAATTACTTGATGTTTATGTTGGCCTACGCCAAGAGAATGAACGTTTTCTTGATACTTATCGCCGAGTAGGTATTAGGCCTTTTAAGGAAAATGTTTATGCGAGTAATTAAAGATAAGTCAATTATCGATGATGAATGGTCATTGATACGCAAACTTGATAGTTCAGCCTCAATCCCTGAAGGCAGTGTTATTTTGCCATTTTCATTTTGGCAGGCTAATCGCGATATACTTTTGAAAAGTAAAAAAAACCATGCTATTTGGATTGATGGCTCAATTGAAACAGAATCTTTAGTCGATGATTTAGAATTCTTTTCAATTATTGCTTTGGATTTTCCTACATATAAAGATGGACGTTCATATTCACATGCACGTCTTTTACGTGAACGTTATGGGTACAAAGGCGAACTAAGGGCAATTGGTGATGTTTTACAAGATCAATTATTTTTTATGCAGCGTTGCGGTATTGATTGTTTCCAAATACGTGATGATAAAGATATTGAGCAAGCACTTAATAGTTTTGAAGCTTTTAGTATGTGTTATCAAGCCGCGGCCGATGATGCAGTACCAATTCATAAACAACGCAAATTTAAATAGTTAGTACCGTGACCGAGGGTTTATTGAGGGCATCATCGTTCTGAAAACCCTGAACTAAAAGAACTTTCTGACCTTTCAAAGCAAGTTTTTTTTCAACGACTATATTACGGGCTAAATCACTAAAATTTGTTTCTTCTATATCGTTAGAAAGCACAGGCACGATACCCCAGTGCATTAAAATTTTTTGACATACATCCATAGTTTTAGTTATTGCAATCACAGGTGCGGTTGGTCTAGCCGAGCTCATAGTCGCTGCCGACATACCACTTTTAGAAATAACAACAACAGCACGTACTCTGAGATCATGGGCCAGTTGGGACATCGAATTAGCTATTGCATCCCAAATCGGGATTGCTGCTTTACTGGAGTCATACCTGACTTTTGATCCATAGGCATTATTTGTCCATAGATATGATTCTGTTTGTCTGGCTATTCGATCCATCATTTTTACCGCATCTACTGGAAAAGCGCCTACTGCTGTTTCCCCGGATAGCATAATGGCATCAGTACCCAGTGTTACTGCATAGGCAACATCCGTTACTTCGGCACGAGTCGGTCTTGCATTTTCGATCATCGATTCTAACATCTGAGTTGCTACGATAACGGGCTTAAATTTTTTGCGGGCTAAATCAATTAATTGGTGTTGAGCAACAGGGACTTGTTCCGGGTTAAGTTCAACACCCAAATCACCGCGTGCGACCATAATCCCATCAGCAGCTTCAAGTATTTCATCAGCATTATCTAGTGCCTCGGGTTTTTCGATTTTAGCAATTATCAGTGCGTTACTGGAATGTGCGTTGATTAATTCTTTTAAATCTTGAATGTCTGATGCTGAACGGACAAATGAAAGCGCCAGAAAATCAACACCTAAGTCAAGAGCTAACTTAGCATCGGCTTTATCTTTCTCAGTTAATGATGGTACAGATACTTTAACGCCGGGAAGATTGATCCCCTTATGATTGCTTAATACCCCGCCATAAACAACAGTACACTCGATCTCTGTATCAATGATTTTATTAACTTTAAATTCAAGTGTGCCATCTGCAAGTAAAATACGATCATCTACCTCAACATCTTTTGCTAATTCTGAGTATTGAGAGGGAATCAAATCTGATGTTCCAATAGTATCACGTGTTGTTACAACCACTGACTGATTGTTTTTTAATTCTATTTTGTCATTTCTAAATTTGCCCGTACGTATTTTTGGGCCACAGAGATCAGCTAAAATACCAACGGTTGTATTTAGTTCTTTTGCAACTTTACGTATTCGTGCGTAGGTTTCTTTATGGTAACTGTGATCACCATGCGAGAAGTTTTGCCTAAAAATATTTACACCTGCATTAATCAAGTTTTTGATTTGTTCGGGCTTACTACTCGCAGGCCCAAGGGTAGCAATTATTTTTGTACGACGAATTTTTAGTGAGTTGATTTGAGTATCAATCAATTTAATAGGGTTCCTTAAAGTATAGGATAGAAAATATTGATTATTTATCGATTTTAAATTTTTTACTAAAAAGGAATATCTTCATCAAAATCATCAACTGGTGATTCAGCTAATGGCTGGGTTTGTTTTGGTGAACTATCAACTGGACTATCAGGAGCAGGATCTTTATTAGGCGCGGGTTCTTTATTAGCTGAGGCGCCACTTCGACCTCCAAGCATCTGCATTTCATTAGCTACGATTTGTGTTGTGTAGCGATCATTTCCTTCTTTATCTTGCCACTTGTTGGTTTGGAGTCGACCCTCAACGTAAACTTGCGAGCCTTTATGTAAATATTCACTGACAATTTCGGCAAGTCGACCGAAAAATACGACGCGATGCCATTCGGTTCGTTCTTGTTGCTCTCCACTGTCTTTGTCGCGCCATGATTCAGCTGTAGCTAGACTAACATTAGCAACGGCCTTCCCATTTCCGCTATACCTTACTTCCGGATCATTACCTAGATTACCAATTAGCGTGACTTTATTTACACCCCTTGCCATTGTGAGTATCTCCCGATGTTTATAATGTGTAAGCCATAATTATACCACCCACTTTTCTGTTGGTATTCTCGCTTCAGACCGCTTCTTCTTCAAGTTCATTTTTACCCAGGTTTTCATTTTTAGAGAAAAATAGTATCAGCAATAACCACAAAAAAGTGATAAACAGGCAAAATAAATGAACACTTGTCAGGCTAAATTGCTGATAAAAGAAACCACCTGCCAGCCCACCGATGAAAATTCCAATAAATTGTGAAGTTGAATAAACACCTAACGCGGTACCTTTTGTATTTTTTTGGGTAGTTTTCGAAACTTTCGAGGGCAACAATGCTTCTAGGTAATTAAAAGCACCAAAGAATAAAACTAAGAAAATAATAATCAAATTTAAGCTCAAACCAAATAATGCTAGACCAATCTGAGAAAGCATGATTAATAAAATACTTAGAATCAGAAATAAATTTTCTTTTTTAAGTCGTTCTCCAAACATAATGAAGGGCACCATAATGAATAAGGATATGAATATAGCGGTTAGATAAACTTGCCAATGAGATATAGTAGCTAGTTGCATACTATCTCTTAGGGTAATAGGTATGGCGACAAAGTTTGCCATCAATATTAGATGAGATGAAAAAATACTAATGTCGAGTTTTATTAGGGAGGTGTTAACTAAAACTGATTTTATATCCCTTAAATTAGGCGGATTAACGTTTTGCACCTTTTTTGGGGGGCTTGGAACAATTGTTAATAAAGTTATTATTGCTAGGATTGATAGGCAAACACTAAGATAAAATAAACCCTTTATTCCGATGTACGCATACAGTATAGGGCCTAAGATAAAGGCAATGGAAAATGCAGCACCTATACTGACACCTATGCAGGCCATGGCCTTGGTTCTGAATTCTTTTCTGGTTAAATCAGCAGCGAGCGCCATTAGTGCTGCTGCAACTGCACCGGCACCTTGGAGCGCACGCCCGATTAATAAACCATGTACTGAGTCTGCCGTTGCTGCAATTAAACTGCCTATTCCGAAGATAATCAGCCCCAGCACAATAATTGGTTTTCTGCCCCATCGGTCTGATAGCATGCCAAATGGAATTTGTAGGCTGGCTTGTGTCAAACCGTAAATACCCAGCGCTAAACCTAGTAACTGCGGTGTCGCATGCATGTAAGTATTTTTTGAGAGACTGAGAACCGGCAATACCATAAAAAGCGGTAACATTCGCAAAAAGAATACTGATGCGAGTGATAAAGCAGCTTTTAATTCTGCAGCTGACATAGACACTGAATTCATTTAATAGAACTTAATTTGGATTGAGATCAAAAAAGGATTTATATTAGCAGGTTGTTTCTAAAATAGTGAAATATTTATAAATGGATACGATTCGTATACGTGGTGCTCGAACTCACAATCTAAAAAATGTAGATCTCGATATTCCTCGGGACAAATTAGTTGTTGTCACTGGAATTTCCGGCTCAGGAAAATCATCTTTGGCATTTGATACTATTTATGCTGACGGACAAAGACGTTATGTCGAATCATTGTCTGCCTATGCAAGACAATTCCTCTCGATGATGGAAAAACCAGATGTCGATCATATCGAAGGATTGTCACCGGCTATTTCTATTGAACAAAAAAGCACTTCTCATAACCCCAGATCAACAGTAGGGACAATAACGGAGATTTATGATTATTTGCGTTTGTTATTTGCGCGAGTTGGCGTCCCGCATTGCCCAATTCATCAGATTCCACTGGCAGCACAGACCATCTCACAGATGGTGGATTTGATTTTAAATCGTAAAGAAGAAGAACGTTTAATGTTGTTAGCTCCGGTTATACAGGAACGTAAAGGGGAACATATTCAAATAATTGAGCGTCTTCGTGCCGAAGGTTTTATTCGTGCTCGTATCAATGGCGAAATTATTGAACTTGATCAGGCACCGAAACTTGCGTTACGTAAAAAACATACAATAGAGGTTGTTGTTGATCGTTTCAAAGTTAGAGATGATCTTCGTTTACGTTTATCAGAGTCATTTGAAACAGCATTACGCCTATCGGAAGGTACCGCACTTATCGTGCCTATGGATTCTGATAGTAAGTCCTCCGAGCAATTATTTTCTTCTCGCCATGCCTGTAAAAAATGCGGCTACAGTTTAAATGAGTTAGAACCGAGGTTATTTTCTTTTAATAATCCAGCAGGTGCATGTCAAAAATGTGATGGGCTGGGAGTAATTCAATATTTTGATCCTACTAAAGTTGTTCAAAATATTGAGTTAAGTTTACCAGGCGGGGCGATAAAAGGTTGGGACAGAAGAAATATTTATTATTTTCAGATGATTAATTCAATCGCGTCTCATTATAAATTTAATATCGATACACCATTCAAAGAACTTCCAAATAATATACAAGATATTCTTTTATATGGTAGTGGCGATGAAGAAATTAAGTTTGAATATTTACGAAGTGAGAAAAAAACAGTTGTTCGTAAACATTCTTTCGAAGGTGTTATACCGAATTTACAGCGTCGTTATCTTGAAAGTGAATCGGCAATGGTGAGAGAAGAATTATTAAAATATCAACACCATAAACCATGCCCAGCTTGTTCTGGAACACGATTAAATGAATCCGCGCGTAATGTACTAATTGAAGGCATTACATTACCAAATATTACAGCGATGTCTGTTAGTAAAGCTAAATTATTTTTTGAGTCATTAGTATTAACTGGGGCTCGAGGAAAGATTGCATCAAAAATTTTAAAAGAGGTTAATGACAGGCTTATTTTTTTAGTCAATGTCGGATTAAATTACCTGACGCTTGATCGCAGTGCCGAAACGCTATCTGGTGGGGAGGCACAACGTATTCGATTAGCAAGCCAGATAGGCGCAGGCCTAGTCGGTGTTATGTATATTCTTGATGAACCTTCTATTGGGTTACATCAGAGAGACAATAAGCGTTTACTGAAGACATTATTCCATCTACGGGATTTAGGAAATACTGTCATCGTAGTTGAGCACGATGAGGAAGCAATAAATGCAGCTGATCATGTTATCGATATTGGCCCGGGTGCGGGCGCGCATGGTGGACAAATTGTTTCGCAAGGCACCCCTAAAGAGATTGCTATGGATAAAAAATCACTAACTGGTCAATATTTAGCCGGCAAAAAAGAAATACCAATTCCAGAACATCGCACACCTTTTAATCAAAAAAATGTTTTAGAATTAAAGGGAGCAAGCGGTAACAATCTAAAGCGAGTGAATCTTACGATACCAGTTAGCTTAATGACCTGTATCACTGGTGTATCAGGCTCAGGAAAATCAACTTTAATTAATGATACGCTCTATCAAATCGTTGCACGTGATATAAATCGTGCCAACACTAGTCCAGCAGTTCATAAATCAATTAATGGTTTAGAACATTTTGACAAGGTTGTTGATATTAATCAGAGTCCAATCGGTCGTACGCCAAGGTCAAACCCCGCAACATACACCGGTCTATTTACACCAATTCGCGAATTATATGCAGCGACTCCTGAGGCACGGTCTCGCGCTTATAAAATGGGGCGGTTTAGTTTTAATGTTAAAGGTGGGCGATGCGAAGCATGCCAAGGCGATGGATTAATCAAAGTTGAAATGCACTTCTTACCTGATATCTACGTTCCTTGTGATACGTGCAAAGGCAAAAGATATAACCGTGAGACATTGGATATTCGTTACAAGGGTAAAAATATACATGAAACACTTGAGATGAGCGTGGAAGAGGCAAGAACATTTTTTGATGCTGTCCCAGTTCTTGCACGCAAATTACAGACATTAATGGATGTTGGACTGTCTTACATTAAACTAGGACAAAATGCGACGACTCTTTCTGGCGGAGAAGCGCAAAGAGTAAAACTTTCAAAGGAACTATCAAAAAGAGATACAGGTAAAACACTTTATATTCTTGATGAGCCAACAACGGGTCTTCATTTTCATGATATCCAACAGTTACTTAATATACTTCATCGATTAAAAAGTCATGGCAATACAGTGATTGTGATTGAACACAATCTTGATGTAATTAAGACCGCTGATTGGATTGTTGATCTTGGTCCGGAAGGCGGTGATGGCGGTGGAGAGATTATCGCATTTGGTTCGCCGGAAGAATTGGCCGAACATCCTACATCGCATACGGGAAAATTTTTAAAAAAAATACTGAGTAAATCGAGCATTAATGATAGCGTTAATCTGGTGAAGGCTTCTTAAAAATTATTTAATACATAACGTAGGGGGAGTTTGTTTTATGGGTGTTTTGATATGCGGGTCTATGGCATATGACCATATCATGGTTTTTCAAGACCAGTTTAAGAATCATATCCTTCCGGATAAGGTACATATTCTAAACGTTTCTTTTCTTGTTCCTGAGATGCGCCGGGAATTTGGCGGATGCGCCGGCAATATCGCTTATAACTTGAACTTATTAGATCCCTCAATCGCATTACCTATGGCGACCGTTGGAAAGGACTTTGATTCTTATGCATATTGGATGGACAAACACAATATTAATCGAAAATATATAAAAATTATTGAAGACGCATTTACCGCACAAGCATTTATAACAACTGACATGGATGATAATCAAATTACAGCCTTTCATCCTGGGGCCATGAATCATTCTCAAGAAAATAATATTAGCAATGTTCAATCTTGCCGTTTAGGAATTGTTTCACCTGATGGTCGTGATGGCATGTTGAAACACGCACAACAGTTTGCCGATAAAAATATTCCTTTTATCTTTGACCCAGGGCAAGGTATGCCGATGTTTAATGGGGAAGAACTTAGCCAATTTATTGAGCAGGCAACTTGGGTAACGGTTAATGATTATGAATGGCAAATGATGAAAGAAAAAACAGGTTTATCAGAAAAAGAAATAACGAAAGAAGTTAAAGCGTTGATTGTTACATGTGGTGGAGATGGTTCAAAAATTTACACTAAAGAAAAACTAATTGAAGTACCAAGCGTGAAACCAGAATCAATTTCTGATCCAACAGGTTGTGGTGATGCATATCGTGCTGGATTACTTTATGGCCTTGTTAATGATATAGATTTGGAGATAACAGGAAAGATTGCATCTTTAATGGGGTCGATAAAAATATCTTGTCATGGGACACAAAATCATACATTTACGATAGAGGAATTTAAATCACGTTTTGAGAGTGAATTTGGATGTAAAATTTAATGATAATTCATCTCACGCAATTGCAGCGTTTTGATTTAATGAATTATAAAAGCGTTTCATTTCACGTCTTCGCTTATAGAGGATAAATTCAGTGTAGCCGTTTGGTTGTTTCCGACCATCGAACACTAAATCAATTGCTGCTTGAAAAGAAATACTAGCGGAAAAATTATTTGCCATAGGCTCATAATTATCATCGTCCCGATTTTGACGATCCACTATAACCGCCATTCTTTCCATTACCGAATAAACTTCCTCTTCAGTTATAATATTGTGATTTAACCAGTTAACAATATGCTGACTTGATATTCTCAAAGTCGCACAGTCTTCCATTAATGCAATGTCATTAATATCAGGTACCTTGGAGCATCCAATACCCTGACCTACCCACCGTGAAACGTAACCAAGAATACCTTGCGCGTTATTTTCAAGCTCATGACGGATATCGGATGCAGTTAATTTTCTGTCCGACCCGATCAATGGAATAGTTAAAATATCATCAACAGGCACATCTTGTGCTTTTATTAATGCATCTTGACGACTTTTTATGTTTAATCGATGATAGTGAATTGCATGCAGAGTCGCTGCGATAGGTGAGGGAACCCATGATGTACTCGCACCAGCTTTGAGATGTTGAATCTTGGTTTTCATCATCGAGTTCATCTCATCTGGCATTGCCCACATTCCTTTACCAATTTGCGCGCAACCTTTAAGGCCGCATCGTAGACCTATTTTCACGTTTGAATCTTCATAGGCTAATAACCACTTTGCTTTTTTCAATTCTTCTTTAGGTATGATAGCTCCCGCTTCCATGTTGGTATGGATATCATCACCTGTTCTATCGAGAAAACCTGTGTTAATAAAAAAAAGTCGTTCTTTTGCAGCATAAATGCATGCTTTTAGATTGACGGATGTGCGACGTTCTTCATCCATAATTCCCATTTTTAAAGTGTTTCGCGGTAAATCTAACTCATCTTCAGTACGTTCAAATAATTCATTAGCAAGCGCAACTTCTTTTGGTCCATGCATCTTTGGCTTAACTATATATATTGACCCGGTTCTGCTATTGCGATATTTACTATTACTGGAAAGGTCATGTTTTGCAGATAAAACTGTAACCATAAGATCCAATATTGTTTCTGGAATGGGTTGACCATCCATGAGGACTGCATCGGTTTCTAGATGCATGCCTACATTACGTACCAACATCAAACTACGACCATGCATATTAATTTTTTCTTGATTAACGCCAATATAATGACGATCTGATTTTAGCGATCGTTTGATTGTTTCGTCTTCTTTTATTACTGTCTCAACAAGGGTTCCTTTCATTAATCCCAGCCAGTTTTTATAAACTTTTAATTTATCTTCGACATCAACTGAAGCAACAGAATCTTCACAATCCATAATCGTTGTGATCGCCGATTCAATATGTATATCATAGATGTTGGCGTGATCGCTGTGACCAATGTAATAGCCTTTACCAAAACGGATTTCGGCATGGAGACCATGATGACAAAGTAATACGGTGTCCGGACAGTCTACTTTACCTGTGTAACCGATAAATTGTTGCGGTTTTAATAAAGTAGTTTCAGAACCATCGCCCATACGAACGACTAACTCGTTATTTCTTACAAAATATTGGGTTATATGTTTATGTGTATCACGCTCGAGAGCAAAGTGCCTATCAAGAAAATTTCGTGAACGTATAATGACTCTATCACCACGAATCGGATTATATTTTTTTATTTTTTTGCAACCGTTGGCTTCTGTTATGGTATTAGTTGAGTACATGGCGTCATAGAGACTTCCCCAACGGGCGTTTGCAGCGTTTAGAACATAACGAGCATTATCTAGCGGGACAACCAGTTGCGGTCCCGCAACATATGAAATCTCTGTATCAATATTTTCAGTTTTAATTTCAAAGTCATCTGGTTCTTCAACAAGGTAGTCTATAGATTTCAAAAAATTTTTATAGGCAATGGAGTCATATTTACGTATGCGATTTTCGATATGCCAAGCATCAATTTTTTCTTGTAGCTCATTACGTTCTTTTAATAATTCTTTATTTATTGGAGCGAATTCACTGACAATTTTTTCAAAAGAGTTCCAAAAAGAATCGTTATCAATATTGGTTTTAGGTACGACTTCGTTTTTGACAAAATCAAACAGATCAATGTTGATATCAAGTTTACCCAACTTGATATATTGGTTTTTAACGTAATACATGTGCTTCACACCTTGATGTATTGAGAAAAGGGGCGAGAGTATAGTGTAGAAAAAATTAGAGTCAAGAAATTAATAAAATCAATTTAGATACTATTGCATAATGCAACATCTACTTGATTTAGATCAAATTTTTTAGAGATAAATTGCTTATAAATTTAATGCGGCTTTTTAATTTTCAGTTTGAACGATTGCCTGACCTGCTTCGCAGCATGCATCATCTTCATCAGGCAGTCCTCCACCAACCCCAATTCCACCAATACAATGCCCATCTTTTATAATGGGACGTCCCCCGGGGCTTGGGAGCGCGTTCCCAGGAATTACGCTCGGAACGGAAAACCACAACAACGGGTTTTGATCTTTAATGCTATCAATTTCCATTGTTGATCGTTTAAATGAAGCAGCAGCCATTGCTTTTGCTTTGGATGTATCGAAGGTATAAAAACCAGCTTCATCAGAACGAGAGAAATAAACCATACGCCCTGATTCATCAACAATAGAAACACTCATTGGGCGATTTAATTCTTCAGATTTTTTGTGGGCAGCTTTAGCAATTTTTTCTGCCAATTCAAGAGTCATTTCTATCATAATTTAATATCCCATTTATTTTATAGTGTATAAAAAAAGCCCGCGCAAAGCGGGCTTTTAATTTCAAAGATTTAACAGAACAAATTATGCAACCGCCTGTTGTTTTGATTCTAAGCGTTTCTTTAATGCTTTAATTTGTTGACGTAATTCTTCTGGTAAATGGTTGCCAAAGCTATCGTAGTATTCCTCAATACCTGGCAATTCTTGCAACCAACCTTCAACATCAACACGAAGCAGACTAGCTTTATCAGCTTCATTCATTTCTAAGCCATTAAAATCAATTCCGTCTAGTGTTGGCATCTTGCCTATTGGTGTATCGATTGCATCAGCACTACCATTACAACGCTCAAAGACCCATTTTAAAACACGGCTATTTTCACCAAAACCAGGCCACATAAATTTTCCAGCCTCATTCTTACGGAACCAGTTTACATAGAAGATCTTTGGTAGCTTAGCACCTTCTTTTTTACCTATGCCTAGCCAATGACTCCAGTAATCAGCCATGTTGTAACCGCAAAATGGGAGCATTGCCATTGGGTCACGGCGTAGTTGTCCAATTGCACCAAAAGCAGCAGCCGTCATTTCAGAGGCAATGATGGTGCCGATAAAAGTGCCGTGATTCCAATCTAGTGCTTCGGTAACCAAAGGAACAACCGTTGCGCGACGACCACCAAACAATATTGCACTAATTGGCACACCTTTTGGGTCTTCCCATTCGTCGGCGATTACCGGGCATTGTGATGCTGGCGCGGTAAAGCGTGCGTTAGGATGAGCAGCGGGTGTATCAGAATCAGGTGTCCAATCATTGCCTTTCCAGTCAACTAAATGTGCCGGTGGTTCATCGGACATTTCTTCCCACCAGACATCACCGTCGTCAGTTTCTCCTACATTGGTAAAGATAGAATTTGATTCAAGTGCATACATAGCATTCGCATTTGATTGCATACTTGTACCAGGCGCAACACCAAAAAAGCCAGCTTCTGGGTTAATAGCATATAACTGACCATCACTACCAAATTTCATCCAGCAAATATCATCACCTATGGTTTCAACTTTCCAGCCAGGGATGGTTGGCGTTAACATTGCTAAGTTGGTTTTACCACATGCACTCGGAAATGCCCCGGCAACATATTTAATTTCACCTGCATCATTGGTTAATTTAAGAATTAACATATGTTCTGCTAACCAACCTTCATCTCTTGCCATGGTTGAGGCAATACGTAATGCAAAACATTTTTTCCCAAGCAAGGCATTACCACCATAACCTGAACCAAATGACCAAATCTCACGAGTTTCCGGGTAATGAACAATATATCGATTATCGGGATTACATGGCCAAGGAACATCTTCTTCATTTTCAGCGAGCGGCGCTCCTACTGAATGAATGCACGGAACGAAATCACCGTCAGTTCCTAAAACATCTAATACCTTGTTACCAACCCGAGCCATGATGTGCATATTTGTGACAACATAAGCTGAATCACTAATTTCAACCCCAATTTGAGCAATATCAGATCCTATCGGACCCATGCTAAAAGGGATGACATACATCGTGCGTCCTTTCATGCAACCACTAAATAAATTATTTAATGTCCCGCGCATTTCTTTTGGTGCACACCAATTATTGGTGGGTCCGGCATCTTCTTCTTTTTCAGAACAAATGTAAGTACGGTCTTCAACTCGCGCTACATCTGCTGGAACAGAACGAATGTAATAACTATTAGGACGTTTTTTTTCGTCAAGTTTTTTTGCGGTGCCACCTTTTACCAAAATGTCCCACATTTTTGACCATTCGTCTTTTGAACCATCACACCAAACTACATTGTCGGGTTGGCAGAGCGCGGTCATTTCATCAACCCAGCGCTCTAGTTTTTTATTTTTTGTAACCATTACTATATAGACCTCTATTTTTTTAGGTTTTCCAATTTATTGATGGATAGAAAGCGATTTCACTGTTCTCGATGAGGCTATCTATAATCGGTTTTTTCTTTTTAATACTGAGGAATTTAATATAACTATCTGTTATTTCAGCAATTCTCTCAGAAACTCCACTTCAATGATATTGCAGTGCAATATAAAGTTTTGTTGAGCTGACTAATCATTCTTGTTTTCGATGGTGAAATCAAGTTTAAGGAGCAGAAAATTGTTAATTACTTTCTCAGATTTACTTAAATTTAGTAATTTCTTATTGTCTTTTTCGGTAAATATCGCTGGGTAAGCTCATTTTCTTGAGATATAAGAAAATATTTTGTTTGCTAACTCATTTTTTTTACATGTTAATATTTATTTGTCATGCTTTCGTACCCAAATATCAATCCTGTCGCTCTCGATTTAGGTTTTGTATCAATATACTGGTACGGAATTAGTTATGTTGTTGGCATATTAGGCGCTTGGGTTTTATTACGATACCGCGCTCATCACATTGAATTATCGTTAAATGATGAGCAAATAGCCGATTTAGTTTTTTTTGCAATGCTCGGAGTTATTCTTGGGGGGCGACTCGGCTCGGTTCTTTTTTATAACTTACCCTATTATTTAGAGCATCCGCTTGAAATTTTTTACATTCATCGGGGAGGAATGTCATTTCATGGTGGTTTGATTGGTGTTATTTTTGCAACATGGTTTTTTAGCAATAAGGCCAATACTTCATTTTTCAAAATCACTGATTTTATTGCGCCTGTCATTCCTATTGGTCTGGGTTGCGGCAGGATTGGAAATTTTATTAACGGTGAGCTTTGGGGAGCACCGAGTACTTTACCCTGGGCAATGATATTTCCAGACCCAGTAGCTGGCGGAATTACCCGACATCCTTCACAGCTTTATGAAGCATTTCTCGAGGGTTTGGTTTTATTTATAATTCTTTGGTGGTTTTCAAAAACACCAAGACCAATTAAAGCAACATCTGGTTTATTTTTAATTTGCTATGGTATATTTAGATTTTTAATTGAGTTTGTGCGAATACCAGATCAACATATTGGCTACATTGCTTTTGATTGGTTAACAATGGGCCAATTACTTTCAATACCCATGGTAGTATTCGGATCAATATTTTTCATAATGGCGTACCGAATTAACGATTAATTAGATGCAGTTATAAAAATAAAGAGTCACAGTGAAACAGTATTTAGAACTATTACGCCATGTTAAGTCAGAAGGCATCAAAAAAGAAGACCGTACTGGCATAGGCACGCTTAGTGTATTTGGTTATCAAATGCGGTTTGATTTAAATGAGGGTTTCCCGTTATTAACCACAAAAGAAATACATCTAAAGTCGGTTATTTTTGAATTACTTTGGTTTCTGCAGGGCGATACTAATATTAAATATTTAAATGACAATGGCGTTTCAATTTGGGATGAGTGGGCAAATAAAGATGGTGATTTAGGGCCTGTCTATGGGGCACAATGGCGTTCATGGAGAACAAATAATAAAACAGTAGATCAAATTACAGAGGTTATTGAAGAAATAAAATGTAATCCCAAATCTCGACGCTTAATGGTTAGTGCATGGAATGTTGGTGAAATTAGTAATATGGCTTTAGCCCCATGTCATGCGCTTTTCCAGTTTTATGTTGCTGACGGCAAACTATCATGTCAACTTTATCAGCGGAGCGCTGATATATTTCTCGGCGTCCCATTTAATATCGCTTCTTATGCATTATTATTAATGATGATTGCTAAAGTGACTAAATTAAATTTGGGAGAATTTATTCATACTTTTGGTGATGCACATCTTTACCTAAACCATTTAGATCAGGCTGATGAACAATTGAAACGGAAACCCTTTGCATTGCCACAAATGAGAATAAATACAGATACCGATGATATATTTAAATTTAGATATGAGCATTTCGAATTAAATAATTATCAGGCACATTCAAAAATTTCTGCACCAATCGCTATTTAATAAATTTTATATGAATTTTTTAATTTTCTTACTATGCAGTTATCAATAATTGTTGCTATGGATAGAAATCGTGTCATCGGTAGAGGCGGTGCTCTGCCATGGCATATTTCATCAGATCTAAAAAATTTTAAGAAAATAACGATGGGTAAGCCCATTCTCATGGGTAGGAAAACACATGATTCCATAGGCAAGCCATTGCCAGGCAGAGAAAATATAATCCTTACAAACGATAAGAAATATTCAGCTGAAGGTTGTACAGTAAAAAATACATTAGACGAGGTTTACTCATATTGTGAAAAACAATTGGAATTAGTAGTAATGGGCGGCGCTATTTTATATTCGCAAACATTGGATAAAGCAGACAAACTCTATATCACGGAAATTAATGCTAGCGTCAATGGAGATACATTTTTCCCTGAATATAAAAGTAATCAGTGGAGAGAGATATCGAGAGAAAGCTTTAATGCAGACAAAAATAATGAGTTTGACTATAGCTTTGCAGTATTAGAAAGAAAATAATTTTTACGATCAGAATTTTGGTTGTTCAGATGGGACGCTAAATACTTTTTCGTCTTCTAATCTCATTGCTGTCAAACTACCGCCCCATAAGCAACCAGTATCTATAGGGTATACATTGTATTTTTTAAAATTATTTTCGTTTCCGGTGTGTATCATCGACCAATGCCCAAAAATAATTTTGTTATCTTTAGTTTTTCGATTTGGTAATGAGTACCATGGAATCAATGAGGCGTTTTGTTTTCCAGGTGCAACCTTTGTATCAAAATCAAGCATTCCATCGCCATTACAAAAACGAATGCGTGTGAAGCAATTAATAATAAAACGTTGTTTAGTATAATCTTGTAATGAATTTACCCAAATATTTGGCGTATCACCATACATTTCATGTAACAATTTATTTATTTTTTCACCTTGTAAAATTAATTCACATTCTTTAGCAAATTCTTTTGCATTTTCTAAAGACCATTGCGGAGGTAACCCTGCATGAACCATGGTAAAATTTAAATTGTCATCAGTTATTAATAAAGGACGAGACTTTAGCCAATCGAATAGTTCTTTAACATCATCAGCAGCTAAAATTTCTTGAATAGTATCTTTTTTTGATAATTGCCGAATATTTTTTGCAACGGCAAGTAAATGTAAATCATGATTACCGAGAGTATTTTTTGCGTTAACTCCAAGTGCTTTTATAAAACGTAGCGTTTGTAGTGATTTTGGCCCTTTATTAACAAGGTCTCCTGTAAACCAAAGCTCATCTCTTCTTTCATCAAAATTAATTTCATTCAGTAAGTTTTGAAGTTCCGAATAACAGCCTTGGACATCACCTATTGCATAGGTGCTCATTATTAATGAAGTGTATTTGGTGCGGCGAGATTAAATACGGGGATTGGGGCATCAAATTCCATGCCATCATCAGCGATCATTTCATAAGAACCCTGCATACAACCAACTGGGGTTTCTAAAATTGCCGCACTTGTATATTCGTAAGATTCTCCTGGCATGATATGCGGTTGTATGCCGACAACACCTTCGCCTCTAACCTCCTGTACCTTGCAATTAGCATCTGTAATTAACCAATGACGACGAAGTAATGTAGCCGCAGTTTGCCCGGTATTAGTAACTTTAATTGTGTATGCAAAAACATATCGACTTTCTTCAGGAATGGATTGTTCTGAAATATAGTTTATTTGAGTTGCGATGCTAATATCGTATTGTTTATCTGCCATAAATTTTTGCCATATTTAAATATTTTTTACTGACTATGTTTATAATTTAACTATCAGGATTGTTTTTTTCTAATTGTTCTTCTAGCGCTGACAACTTTTCTTGCAATCCCTCAAGTTTTTCTCGTGTTCTACTTAGCAATGATGCCTGAATATCAAATTCTTCACGCGTCACAAGGTCCATTTTTGAAAATGCTGCATCTAATGTTGCGCGTAAATTCTTTTCAATATCATCTTTCATTACATTTAAATCTTCTGGCAAGATTTTTGTAATGTCTGAGATTATCATTTCAATTTTTTCTTTAAACATGCGCTATACCCATCTTTCTAATCTTATGTTTTGGTTCTGAATATGTCATTGTAAATTTTAAAAGGCACATATCTGGGCGTTTTTTAATTTTTTGCACCAAATTTGCGCATAAATGTACTTTACTAATACAATGAATTGTACAGAAAAAAGCTAATCTTTCTATTTTGGATAAATTTTTTTTTAATTACTTGATTTTTATCCAATAAAAAAAGTTGGTATGAAAGATGCATAGTTAGGGAAGGTAGTTGAGATTGTGAATGTTTGGTGTGAAAGAGCATAACACAACGAATAATTTTTCTTGCAATACGATAACCATAGAGAGGATAGAAATGAAGAAATTAAATTTAAAAATATTGGCATGTACGGGTATTTTACTGTCATCGTCAGTTTTTGCGGATGGACATTCGCCAGTCGAATTTAGCGCGAATGTCGGTTATTTTTCTGATTACATCTACAGGGGCGGTAGCCAAACCGCAGATGGCGCTGCTATACAAGGCGGTTTTGACATGGGGCACGAATCTGGTTTTTACCTTGGTACTTGGGCCTCAAATGTCGATTTTGGTAACTCTGCGAATATAGAAATCGATTTTTATGGCGGAATTGGCGGGGAGTTACCCAATGGGATTAGCTGGGATATTGGAGCACTTTATTACTGGTATCCAGGAGTAAAAGCAGCCGATGATGCAGGTGGTGATTTTGATTTTTATGATATTTACGCAGGGGTTGGTTATACCTTTGGCGGGGACTTAGCACCAAGTATTGGTTTTGGTATTGCCTATACCCCGGATTATTTTGGTGAAGTTGGTGATGCTACCTATTTCACCATAGATTTGGGTTTATCGCTTCCTGCTGATGTCGGTCTTGCATTTCAATATGGCTATCAAGATAACGATGATGAAGCACGTGCTGGCACGAGTTACTCGCATGCGTCAGTTGGTTTAAGTAAAGATGTTGGCATATTTACACTGGACTTAAGTTACTATTTTGATGTTGATGATACTAAAGAATTCTGGGTTCGAGGAAATGATGAGCCTGACGCTTTAGTCTTCTCAGTATCGTCTAGTTTCTAATCGGATTTTTTAATGGGCTCTTCTTCAACGAGAGCCCTTTTTATTTGACGGAGATATTCATATGAAATTGATAACAGCAATTATCAAACCCTTTAAATTGGATGATGCAAGGGAAGCCCTGTCAGAGGTAGGTGTGACAGGCATGACGGTAACGGAAACAAAGGGTTTTGGTCGTCAAAAAGGACATTCAGAACTTTATCGCGGAGCAGAATATGTGGTTGATTTTTTGCCTAAAGTAAAACTGGAAGTAGCGGTAGCGGATGACAAAGTTGAGGAAGTATTGTCCACAATTACAAAAGCGGCTAATACTGGAAAAATTGGTGATGGAAAGATTTTTGTAATTGGACTTGAAGAAGCTATACGTATTCGTACTGGTGAAACGGGTAATGAAGCGCTCTAAACCTAAATTCCTTAAGGAGATGAAAACAATGAAACGTTTATTTGGTGTTTTATTTAACACGAAAGGCTTAGCAGGTGTCGCGCTCGGTTTTATTACCTCATTAGCACCCTCGCTTGCATTAGCCGATGAATTAAATTCGGGTGATACCGCCTGGATGATTACTGCAACGGTACTAGTTTTAATGATGACTATTCCTGGACTGAGTTTATTTTACGCCGGGATGGTGAGAAGCAAAAATGTACTTTCAGTTATGATGCAGTGTTTTGCGATAACCTGCTTAGTTACAGTGATTTGGGTTGTGTATGGTTATAGTATGGCTTTTGACACTACAGGAATGGAAGCCGGTGTGTTTAATTTGAATTCTATTATTGGTGGTTTTGGTAATACATTCCTACAAGGAATTTCGGTTGATTCAATGTCAGGGACTATACCCGAATCAGTTTTTGCCAGCTTTCAGCTAACTTTCGCAATCATAACACCAGCTCTTATTGTTGGTGCTTTTGCAGAAAGAATGAAGTTTTCAACAATGATGGTATTTATAGCGATTTGGGTCACCGTTTGTTACTTCCCAATGGTGCACATGGTTTGGGCCGGTGATGGCGGTTTATTATGGGACTGGGGTGTCATTGATTTTGCCGGTGGCACCGTTGTTCATATTAATGCAGGTATTGCTGGTCTTGTTGCAGCGATTATGCTTGGTAAACGCAAAGGCTATCCTTCAGTTGCCATGCCACCACATAATTTAACGTTATCAGTCATTGGTGCCTCAATGTTATGGGTCGGTTGGTTTGGTTTTAATGCCGGATCTGAATTAGCTGCAGACACAACCACAGGAATGGCGATGTTAGTGACGCAGATTGCAACCGCCACTGCCGCTTTGGCTTGGATGATTGTTGAGTGGAATGCACATGGTAAACCTAGTGTTTTGGGTATTATAACGGGCGCTGTTGCCGGCTTAGTCGCAATTACTCCTGCATCAGGTACTGTTGGACCTCAAGGGGCATTACTAATTGGTGTTGCGGCAGGCGCTGGTTGCTTTTTTGCCTCAACGACATTAAAACGTGCAATGGGCTACGACGATTCTCTGGATGTTTTTGGAGTTCATGCCGTGGGGGGTATTATCGGCGCTATCTTAACCGGACTCTGCACATCATCTGCATGGGGTGGTGTGGGTTTAGACGGAAGCACTGCTACTCAAATCTGGATTCAAACGAAGAGTGTCTTATTCACGATAATCTATACGGGTGTTTTAACTGCAATTATCTTGATGGTCTTAGACGCGGTTATGGGTCTTCGTGTCACGGAAGAAGAGGAAGTTGGCGGTCTTGATGTTAACTCTCATAATGAAAGGGGTTACATTATTTAGTTAGTTTCTTTACACATTTTCTTCTCTACCATTTAAACGGGTCTTTGGACCCGTTTTTTTTAACTAAAATTAAAAGGGTTATCTTCTTATTTAGATAAATTACCTTAAATATGAATCTAAAAATCAACATGGGGAATAAGTTAAATTTGACTATTTTTGGTTCAAGTACTGCGTTACTATATTATTTCAAAATAATAAACCTTACGGAGTGTTTCTATGAAGCTTGTAAGCGCCATAATTAAACCATTTAAATTAGATGATGTGCGTCAAGGATTATCTGAAATAGGTGTTCAAGGAATGACGGTAACTGAGACGAAGGGGTTTGGTAGGCAAAAAGGACATACCGAGCTGTATCGAGGAGCCGAATACGTTGTTGATTTTTTACCAAAAATTAAAATCGAAGTAGCCGTTGACGATGA
>MDTC01269042.1_pt1 | contig 21507 bp, 12 predicted proteins | sample 811181 | NCBI WGS metagenome assembly MDTC01 (sample SAMN05326644, study PRJNA326480) | marine metagenome | isolation source: seawater | place: Pacific Ocean: North | collected 2011 | reverse complement strand
TAAAAAAGAAAACAGCGGTATGATGAGCGCGCTGTAAAATGCCTGAATCTAGCTTACTGACTGCAAACAAGATTCAGGCATAAATTTATGCGCTAATCCAATCAGCACACCACGCCACGCTCTTTGAGCATCGAGCATCTAGAGCAAGGCATAGAGTCTTGAGCTAACTTTTTTATGTTCATAATGACTTTTTGAATAGCTGTTGCAGAGCACTGATGATAGAAAGCTATGTCTTTGTGCGTTGATGCTCTTCTTGTAAAAATAGGAGATAAATTGCAATTCTTATGTTGAGTTAGATGCATCGAACAACTCATTTAACATAAGAACTTGGGTTTATTTTAAGGGATAAAGAAGTATGGATTTAAGTTCGATATCTCAATTGATCCAGCAAAAAAATACCATGAGCTCAAACAAGCAGGATAAACTCACCACTTTCAATAGATGTTAATTCAAGAAAATGCTTTAGAGTTTACGCCTTCTGATTGGTTACAACGCTATAGATGCTATGATACTTTACACTATTTAGAGAAACTTTATATATGGATAAAAATTTAGTTCAAGTGACCCCCTTCAACCTGCTTTCCTCTGGAGAGCGAGGCGCAACGTATGATTTTGCTTTATGCAGACAGCAACAAGAATTCATTTACTTAACAAGAAAAAAAGGTAGCTTATCGGGCAATACGTACCATGAAGGACTTAGCCAAGCCACCCAACCTAAAATATTTTTATTACTTCAAGGTACAATACTTCTTTCTTATCGTAAAATTGAAACCACAACAGCTTATTCACAGAACATTGAAGCTCCAGCACAGATTGAGATTCAACCTTTTGTGACCCACAATGTTGAAGCCATAACCGATATTTTGATGATGGAGTGTAATGCTATCGCTGATATTGAACAAGATAGAAGGTTTGAAGAAGTCTAAATGTTAAAGTGAACCAAGCATGCTCTGATTTTTTTATCTAGATGAGAGATAGATATTCAAACCCAAGTTGTACCTCAGCAAGAAAAACCGGACAGGAAAAAAATACAGAAATACAAGAAATACAAGACACCCAGCCAAAACAGATTAATTTAAGTTTGCTGGATAAAGCTTTTTCAACTGCTGATATGATGGGCAGCTTGGTTTTACTCTATAAAAAACCACCGCGAAGGTGGTTTGATCACTTCATTCTTTTCTTTCACTTTATGTCATTTGGTGTGCATACCTAGAAACTTTTCAACTTCGTCCATAGGTTTCAAAGAGGTTTCTTGTTGATTGAGCGCACTACAGTCTTTGGTAAATATTTATCTTGAGATTTTGAAGACTTGTTCTTATAGAAGAGTTGTATATAAATTTTTTATAATAAAACTATCCTAGACTAAGGTAATAAGTGATCTAAATAAGTTAATGTAACGCCACTTTTTCTGAGTTCTGTAAAAAGTTTAGAGTTTGACATATGTTCATTACCGTATTTTTTTTTAACATTAATAATTATTTTTCGGACAGAAGTTTCAGATACTTTATGATGATAGGCTATTTCTTTTTGGGACATGAGAGATATTAGGCATAGCATATATTTTATTTCTAATGCTGTGAGATTGATATCTCCAAATCTATAACGTTTTTCTTTGTTTTTTATTTTTTCGGGCTCCTCTTTATCTAATTTATTTAATTTAAATATGTTTTTATCTCTTATGGGTAATTTATATTTATTTTTATTATCTTTTTTTATTTTATATATGTGGTATTTTAAAGTGGGTAAAGCTTTAAACAATAAAGCTTCTTCAGAAAGTGATAATGGAATTTCGGAATGAATACAAAATAAGTGATAGGATGTTTGATATTGGAAGCAATAGTCTACTATTTCTGTATTAGGGTAATAACAATCTAAAATGTCTTGATATTTTTTAGGCAATTTACTCCAATGAGTACATGTATTTTGCAATTGTAGAGAAATTGATTCATCTAAATTATTCTCCCAAAATATAGAGTACCAAATTAGATCATTAGTCATCATTTCTATTGACTTATTTTTTAAGCTAACTTCTAGATGAGATATGGTTTTAATGTTTTCATTATGTATATTTCTTTTCATCCATTCTTTCATCATTTCAGAGTATGACTCTATTTTCTGATGGTATATATCCTTATGATCCATTTTATCTACCACTATATGTAACTATTAATGCATGACATCAGAACGCTGTTTTCTCTGAGTTTCTTAAATAAGTGAGAATCAGGATATTTGGATACTTTAAGTTTAAATTTTATATGTTCTATACATTCATAAACAGCTTCTACTTTTATGTTATGTTTAGAGGCAATCTCTTGATAACTCATCAGAGATATTAATTCTTCTATGATCTCTATTTCATGTTTATTTAAATTAAATCCATTGAATTGAAAAATTTCTGATTTTGATACATTGTTAGCTTCACGTTGTTTTGATTTCTCTTCTTTTCTTTCTAAGAAAATATCATATCCTCTAAAATCATGTATTAATTCAGGATTTTCTAACATTAACTCATGCGCATCGTATGATATTTGATGAAATTTTTGATATATTTGAGCATATTTTTCTACGGGTATAGGGTGCTTGCAACTCAACACAAGTAATTCATACCTTTGCTTATTTTTCTTGATGAGGTCACATTTATAGACACTCTGCTCATCACTATAATTAACAAAACCTTTATACTTTCGATAGACCAAATCTGTATTTTTCCAGTATCTAAATCCTGGTTTTAATCTATGGTAGATAAGGTGATCTAAGCTTTTATCTATATACTCCCTGTACCAAGGATATACGCAAGGTAATGTTATCCATATTTTTTCCTCTAAATCATAATACGAATAGTTACATTCATATATATCTAGACTGTGCATGTTTTCTCTTGTCCATTGCTGCATATTAGCACATATTTCTTGCATTTTTCTCTGTTTCTTTGACATCAATAAAATCCGAATAGTTACCTTTTTATGAATAATAAATATTTTTTTTGGTATATGGAATTAAGCAAAAAAGTTAATATTTTGCTATTGAAGCTATTATAAATAGATGATTTTAAAAAGTTATGAATTAAAAAACCATATTTATTCGAAAGTGGCATTTATTGTTAATAAATATAAGCAAATAAATTAAATATGTAAAATAGCGTCTAAAGTAAAGCCCAACACAACAAAGTAGATTGAGTTAAGCTTAATCCACAAAGCCTTTTCAACTGCTGATATGAGAAGCAGCTTGGTTTTGCTCTAAAAAAACCACCGTAAAGGTGGTTTGATCACTTCATTTTTTTCTTTCGCTTTATGTCATTTTGTGCGCATACCTAGAAACTTTTCAACTTCGTCCATAGGTTTCAAAGAGGTTTCTTGTTGATTGAGCGCACTACATCTTTTTTGACCGCTTTCTATTTGACTCATTGAAACATAACCTATTTTCGATTTGTTTTTTACTTCTTTTGATGCGTATTTGTCGAAGAAGAATAAAGGTGCATGCACATTAGATTGGTGATAACACAAGATAAAGGTTTCAGCCGAGTGGATACCCACTTTCGTTGCGTGCGTATCTTTTGCCATATCTATAGACCACTTAAAAGGTGTTTGTATTTCCTGATCACTGGTTATCATCAGTACAGGCGTGTTGGACAGTTGAATATCTTGAATGGGATCAGGATTAAAGTTTTTCCAATCTTTATATTTTTCGACATCAAAGCCTTCATCATCAGATATCTTGTTCTCATCGGATTTGGCTATCTTCAATATGTCATTCAAAGTCTTGGTGATGCTTTCAGATTTAACTTTCTTTGTCATATCCACTAAAGCGACTATTCCATAATTTCCGACATAACTCTCAGATATAAGATCATGGAATCCTGTTTCATAGTCCTGCATATTGCAATCTGGATATATATTTAATATCTCCGAGTTATGACGTGCTTCATTTCTAAAGTGTTTAAAAACAGTTGACCAATCTTTTTTTGTGAATTTTCCAAAGCATCTTTCCGGCTCTTCAGCATCATTGTCTGGCTGTTCAGGATGATTTCTCTTTTCTTCAGCCATCTCTTTAACTAAATTATCGTACGTTTGATTTTTTGACGACATAGGCGAGTCCAGTATAACGCCATCAACTAATCTCTTATTTTTATTTTTTTCATCTTCCATAGCAAATAAAGCGGCTACACGCGTTCCATAAGAGCGACCCATCACATATAAATCGTCATCTTGTTGAATATCCAGCTTTTTAACTAATGAGCCGATATCATGCACAAGGTGATTGGTGCTGAGTAACTCTGGATGCAAAAACTTTTGGTAATCACAGTTTAAATCGTAACTTTTGGTATAGTTTCCGCTGTGATCGACCTCACACGCATCAAAGAGCTCATCATAAAAAGCACTCAAATAAGTACCTCTAGGGTTTATACCTACCACGGTAAAGTTATCTTTGACAGATTGGGGTAATTGATTCCAGTGATTACGGACAAATAAAACGCCTTCTGAGCCTGGACCACCTTCGATCATAAATAGATATTTTTTATGTTGTGTAGCGCTTGGCTTTTCTGGCTCAACCTGAATATAAGTCAATGAGACCTGTTCGGCACCTGCTTGAGTTTCATGACGGTATGTATTCGATTTAAATTGCCCAATAGCATAGTTTGGAGGTGCTTTATCTCCTTTATTTACAAATCTTTTTTGCAAGAAATTTTTGTATTGGTCTATATCCGCATCTTTACTTTCCATAGAAAGTGTACAATGACTGAAAATGACAGAGAGAAGTAAAAAACTTGATTTTAATTTAAATTTTTTCATATTTTTTATATCATTCTAGTTGTTTAGGAGCTTAGAATATAAGCAACGCTGTAAAGCTTGTAAAATTATATTTTTATTTATAACAAATCGATATCATAAAATATACATGTAATAATTAAGAAATTGAGTTAAATAAAATCAAAACATAGTCCACATTTAAAGCTTATCTTCACTTCACTTCTTTTCTCTTTTCTTCTTTGAACAACTCATCTGATAAAAAATAGGTAAGTATAAGACAAGGTGAGTTAGAACTTAATCCTGTAGCAAACAGAATGATACTGTGTATGAATTGAGACAAGAAAAAATATCATTTCAAGGCCAAATCATTCTATCTGCCATTTCGCAACCTCGCTAAAAACCTCTCTCAGTTCAATAAAGCATAAATCAAGATTCAACCTCTCATACTCATGCTATTCGCTCATTTTTTTATTTGACTGAAAGCAAACAACATAATAAGTGATTAAAAAATATTGCTTTTATTTATATAAGTGTTAGTTTAATTGAGTTTTTTAGATTTACGAGGGCAACCTTTCCATGAACCATAGAAGTTATTTAGGTGACTTAATTGGAGGTAGTTTAATGATAAGAGAAAGCCAGCTTATTGCTGACTTACTCCTTCAAAAGCCTTCTACAGAGAAATGGCATCATGCGATTTCTGTACAAAATATTTTACAAAAAAGTTCGATTGCTTCTGCAAAGCGCAATGCAGCAACAATTAGAAAAAGACTAGAAGGTCTCAATACTTCTTTTTTACATCAACTTGCGCAAGGTCATTCTGACGAAATTATCCAACTTATGTTTGCAGCAACACTGATCAATTCAAAGATATTAGCTGATTTTATGCGTTACACCTTTGCGGATGCAAAACGCATGTATAGAGAGTCGTTAGCGAAGAGCGATTGGCAATATTTTTGGGAAGAGCGTGTCAGGTTGCATCCAGAACTCAATACCATGACAGAGTCATCGGTTTACAAAATGAGTCAGGTTGCATTTAAAATTCTTGCTGATGCAGGTTATATCGAAAATACACGTAATAAGCGCCTCATGCATGTGTATTTGCTGCCTGAAGTGAAGACTTTACTCGGTGATCTGAATCGTTATGACATTATTCAAGCAATGGAGCCTTAATTTTATTTATGCAAGATTTACAGCAAATGAAACAGTTACAACAGCGGTTGGATCAAATACAAGATAAATTAGAAAGTGAAGCGTTTCAGAAAAATCAAAAGTTAGGTGGAGAAATAGGCTTTTATATTTTTGATTATCCAGCTCAATATGAATTAATGATGCGAGATTACCTCTCTACACTTACCGATAAGTTAAAACGTCGCGATGACAGCACGTCACCTTCTTTTGCGAGCATTCATGTATTTGAAATGATGATCGCACTCCTCAAGGAAAGAAACTTACTCGACAAAGCATTTGCTATGCAAAAGCAGCGTGGTGATGAAGCTTTGTTTAAAGCACTAACAGGCGTGCTGGATCAAAATCGTGTTGCTGACTTTATGATGCAACAGATTGACATAACCCAATGCAAATTTATTTTAATTCATGGTTTGGGTAGTACGTGGCCTATGGTCAGGGGCCATGGTTTACTCAATGCATTGCACGCTAAGTTACAAGATATTCCCACAGTTTTATTTTACCCAGGACAATATGACGGTGTGACGCTCAAGCCCTTTGGCAATATAGATTCCAATCACTATTATCGCGCTTTTAAGCTCATACCTTAATCACTGCATTTCACGGAACTTAATATGGACATTCAAGATATTTTTCAAAAAGAGATTACACGACCTATCAATGGTGTTGTGAAAGCCGACCAAACAGAACACGAAACCGTTTTTGTTGAGCTTGATGAGTACATCATTACAGACGAACTCAAAGGCCACATTGAAAGTTTTTTTAAATATTACATGCCTTCGGTTTACGATCCCAAACAGGCTTCCATTACAGGTAAATCAGGTATTTGGGTCTCAGGTTTTTTCGGTAGCGGTAAATCACATTTTATTAAAATTTTATCTTACTTACTCGAAAACAGAATCACACAACATCAAGGGCAAGAACGCAATGCCTTTGATTTTTTTACCGAAAAGTTGCAAGACGAACCCATGCTCGTTGGCGACATTGAAAAGGCCATTCAAAAGCATAATAAAGTGATTTTGTTCAATATTGATAGCCAAGCCAATACAGGCGACAAAGAAGATGCCATTTTAAAAGTCTTTCTTAAAGTCTTTAACAAGCAATTAGGCTATTCAGGCGATCATGCACATATTGCTCATCTTGAACGTGAGTTAGATGCAAAAGGCAAGTTAAAGGCTTTTCATGAAGCTTTTGCGCAGATCACAGGCGAGACATGGTTTGATCAACGTGTTGCTTATGACTTTTATCGCGATGATATGGCTCAAGCACTTGCACAAGCAACAGGCCAAGCAGAATCTTCAGCGATGCAATGGGTCGAGCGTCTTGAGAGTAACTTCTCGCTTGATATTCAAAGTTTTTGCAAATGGGTGAGTGAATACCTTGAGCAAGATGCAGACCGTCGTTTGTTGTTTTTTGTTGATGAAGTCGGTCAGTTTATCGGTCACAACACCAAAATGATGTTAAAGCTGCAAACCATCACCGAAAACTTAGGCACGCAATGCGGTGGTAAAGCATGGATTGTGGTAACGTCTCAAGAAGATATTGATGCGGTACTTGGCAATATGCAAGGCTCGAAAACGCAAGACTTTTCTAAAATCCAAGGTCGTTTTGAACGCATTTCTTTGTCCAGCTCACAAACGCATGAAGTGATTGAAAAACGCTTACTGACTAAACATGAAGAGGCGAACACGCACCTTCAATCTGTCTACGAAATGCAAGGCGATATTATTCGTAGCCAAGTGAGTTTTGACCAGACCAGTCAAACCGAATGGGCAAACTACACTCATGCAGACCATTTTTGTCGCAGTTACCCTTTTGTACCCTATCAATTTAAATTGATGCAAAAAGTGCTCACAGGCATCAGCAATGCAGGCGCTTCTGGCCATCATATGAGTAAAGGCGAGCGCTCACTCATGGATGCGTTTCAGGTTGCAGCCAAAGCTTATAAAGAGCAGCAAACCGATTGCTTGATTCCTTTTCATAGTTTTTATGAAGCCATTCAAAAATTTCTCGATTCAACCGTAACGCGCGACATCAATCAAGCGCGTGATTTGAGTGATGTGAATGATTTTACGATTTCGGTATTACAAACCTTGTTTATGATCCGTTATGTAGACGAGTTAAAATCGACGCTGGATCATATCGTGATCCTCTGTATTCATGAAATAGACCAAGACAAACAAGCCTTGCGCCGCAAGATTGAACATAGCTTACAAGTCTTAGAACGCCATGTTTTAATTAGCTGTAAAAGCGGTGAATATATTTTCTTAACCAACGAAGAAAAAGAGTTGGAAAAAGAAATTAAAAATACTCAGGTTGAAGTCTCGGACGAAAACAAAGAACTGAGCAGCCTCATCTTTGAACATGCACTGAAAGGGCAAACGAAATACCGTTATCCTGAAAATAAACAAGACTTTCCTTTGGCACGTTTTTGTAACAGCGAACCTTTTGGCTCGCGCATCGATAGCGATGTGCCGCTGAATATTATTTCTCCGCTGGATATGAGTTATCAAGATTACACGGCTGAAAGTTGTTGTCGTGACTCGCAAGAGCAAATCATCATTAAAATTCATGATGAAAGTGCATTTTTTACCGAGTTGCGCCACTGGATTCAAACCGATAAATACTTGCGCAAGCATCACGCTCAAGATCCAACCAAAGCTCAGTATCAACAAGCTAAGTCAAAAGAGAATCATGAAAGAAGGCGCATTTTAATTCAGTCGATAGAACGTCTGCTCAAAGAAGCCGATTTTTATGCTTTAGGCACTGTGTTTGATGCCAAAGGCAGCACAGTACAACAGATGTTTGACAGCGCTTGTTGCTACATGATTGAAAATACCTTCAGCAAAATGAAATGGGTTAAGCCATTTGCAGGCAATATTGTTCAAGAAACACAGCATACTTTGATTCAAAACGATGCAGCTTCAGCAGGTTTAGACTTAACACAAGAACAGGTCAACCCTCAAGCGATTGAAGAAGTTGAGAAGTATATTGCGCTCAGTGATGATTACGGTCGTTCTGTGGTCGCAGCCGATCTATGCCAACACTTTTCGCGCAGTCCTTATGGTTGGCATACCGATGAGGTGATGTTAATTTTGGCGCGCTTAGGTTTAGCGAACAGAATTAAGTTTCAGTCACAGCAACAAGATGTGGCTTTAAAGTCGGTGTATGAACATCTCAGTAAAACGCAAAAACGTGCTCAGTTACGTATTCGTAAAATTAAACAGCAATCAGAAGCTAATCTGCGCAAAGCCAATCAAATTTTGAAAGATCTTGGTTTTTATACCGTCGCGCTAAGTGAGAAAGAACTGTTCAACGGTATGATCGCCGACGACAACAGTAAAGTGAAACAAAGAGTACAGCAGTTAAAAAGTTTTCAAGCGAAAGCGTCTTCTGGTGCTTATCCAGGAGCGATGGAACTTGAGCAAGGTCTTGAGCTGTTTGCGCCGTTATTGAGCCTGAAAACCAGTTATCAATTTATTGAGCAGATCCTAGACAAAGAGCAAGAGCTGTTTGACTTTGCTGCCGTTTTTGAGACCTTAGAGCATTTTTATGAGCTTCAATTTGCGCTATGGCAAAAGCTAAAACAGACTTTGGAAATCGACATCGTAGCGAATCAAGGTTTTCTAAATGATGACGATGCCGCCGTAACCGCTTTAGCGCAACTGCAAGCCATTGCTCAGGATCCGCAACCGTATTCGAAAATACGCCAGATTCGACCTCTTATTGAAACCTTGACCCAAGCCAATACACAGCGTATTGAACAAGAGCGCGCTCAAGCTGCCCAGCGTTTAGGTGTGACGCAGCATAATATTGAAAACTTATTGCGCCAAGCCCATGCTCCAGAAAGTTTAGGTTTGCAAGCTTTAGAGTCGATACATCAACAGCAGCAGACTTTAGCAACACAAGACAGCATTGCGCAAATCAGATTGATTGCATCCAATGCGGATCATGCTTTAGAGCAAGCCGAAGCCGTGATCAATAGTTGGATTGCAAAGCAAAATCAAGCGCAAAACCAAGAGCCAAAGCACAATACACCAAGCGAATCTAAAGCCACAACGCAGGTTGCACCGACACAAGCAACTGATCAAGGTGCTGTTGACACACCAACGCAACAGATTCACCGCGTCATGAAGCAGGTCAAAGCCATTCATGCTATGGAAGTGTATCGCTCGGTGAGTCAATCGCCTTATATCGAAACGGAACAAGACATTCATGATTATGTAAGCGCCTTACGTCAAGAACTGACCCAAGCGGTGCAGTCTAATCACAAAGTACGTATTAAATAACAGACACTTTATTTCCAGATCACCATTTTAAGTTTTAAAGGGATTTTTATGAACACCACATCACTAAAAGCTTACGCGCCAGAGGCGCGTTTAGCTTTTATGCAAGCTATACGCAATAAAATGAAAAAGCTTGGCCTAAGCGACAACCCTGAACAAGATCATGCAAGAGCTTATGGCGAAGGCGATTATTTACTGATTGAAGGTCAAAATTTCCCAAGACACATTGAATCGCAGCGCAATCGCTTGATTCAACGTATTGAAGACATCGGTTATGCAGCTTTGGTCAACGAAGCCGCTTTTACTTGGTTTAACCGTTTTACCGCATTACGTTATATGGAAGTGAATGGTTTTTTAAGTCATGGTTTGCGTGTTTTAAGCCGCACCGAATGCGCAAGCTTTGATCAAGGCTTAGAAATTTTAGAACATGCCAATGAAGTGATTGACGATTTACATCTAGATCGCGATAGCATTATTGATTTGGTGTTAGCTGGCAATCAACGCGAAACGCTGTATCGCACTTTGTTATTGGCACAGTGCCACAAGTTGCATCAGGCTTTGCCTTTGGTGTTTGCAGCGCAAGGCGATGCGTTGGATCTGCTGTTACCTGAACAACTCACCCAAACCCATTCTATTTTAAAAGATCTCATTGATACGATAGACGAATCCCTCTGGCGCAACAGCGACACAGGCGAAGGCGGTATCGAGGTGATAGGTTGGTTGTATCAGTTTTATATTTCCGAGGAAAAAGATCGCGTGATAGGCAAAGTCGTAGCACGAGAAGACATTCCCGCAGCAACGCAACTGTTTACGCCGAATTGGATTGTGCAATATTTGGTACACAACTCTTTAGGTCGGCAGTGGTTAGCAACCTATCCTGATTCACCATTGCAAGACAGTATGACTTATTACATTAAGCCTGCCGAGCAAAGCGATGAAGTGTTGGCGCAACTCAAAGCCATCACGCCGACAAGCCTTGATCCTGAAACCATCAAAGTGCTGGATCCTGCTTGTGGTTCAGGACACATTTTGGTGGAAGTGTACAAAGTGCTGCGCGATATCTATTTAGAATGCGGTTATTTGCGCAGCCAAATCCCAGAACTTATTTTAAGCAAAAACATTTTTGGTTTAGATATTGATGATCGCGCTGCGCAACTGGCGAGCTTTGCTCTATTGATGAAAGCACGCGAAGACAATCCACGCTTGTTCAGCGCAGGCCAAACCGTGCCTCAACTCAACATTTATGCTTTGCAATCGACCGAGCAGCTTGATGTCGCCAAAGTATGGCGCAATCTCGACCTAGACAACCAAGCGCAAACGGGCGCAATGGTCGATTTATTTGCGCAAACAAGCCAACAAGAAGAGTTGATCGCCAGCGCCACCCATCAACCCTATTTAGATCTGCTGTATGTGTTGAAAGAACAATGCATCGATGCAAAAAACCTCGGCTCGCTGATCGAAATTGATCCACAACATCATGCCTGTTTGCAAGCGTTCCAAGCGTTACTTGTAGAGCGACAAGCGCATCCACATGCACCCATCCGCGAAGCGGTACAGACCTTGTTGCCTTTGGTCAATCAAGCTTTGTTGCTATCACAAACCTATGACGTGGTGGTCGCCAATCCTCCGTATATGGGCAACAAAGGCATGAACAAGGAAGTGAAGGTTTTTGCGCAAAAGCATTACCCCAATTCAAAATCGGATCTGTTTGCGATGTTTATGGAGCGAGGGTTCAAGCTGTTGCATGAGCAGGGCTACAACGCACAAGTAACGATGCAATCTTGGATGTTTTTATCCAGCTATGAGAAGATGCGAACCCATTTGTTAGATCAAACTACTCTTGAAACCATGCTTCATATGGGAAATGGTGTTATGAAAATTGCATTTGGAACAAGTGCTACGGTCTTCAGAAAATTAAAATTGGATTCATATCAAAGCTCTTTTTCGTACTGTACAATAGAGGATTTAAACCAGCAGGGTATTCCAAACAGTTTTCCTGTTCAAAATGAAAGGCTAAGCCAAGCCCAACCCGACGACTTCAAAAAAATCCCAGGCAGCCCGATTGCGTATTGGTTGCCTCAAGCAGCACTGGATGTCTTTAAGCAAGCGGATCCAATACGTGAAAAAGTCCAAGCTTGTGTGGGATTACAGACGGGCAATAACGATTTATTTCTGAGATTATGGCAAGAAATTTCTTTAGATAAACTTGAGCTGAACTGTGATGATGTGACTCGTAGTCATATTCATCAAAAGAAATGGTTTCCTTATAACAAAGGGGGGGCATTTAAGCGATGGTATGGTAATCAAGATTATGTGGTCAATTGGGAACATGATGGCTTTGAAATCAAAAACTGTAAGGATGAAAAGGGTAAACAAAGATCACGACCTCAAAATACTCAGTATTATTTTAAGCCACAGATATCTTGGTCTGATGTCACATCAAGTAAACTCTCTTTCAGATATTATCCCGCGGGGCATATGCTTGATGCTGCTTGTAATGCAGCATTTTATGATCGTCCATCTGTAAAATACCAAGTTTTGTCATTAGGTAATTCAGCTTTGGTCGAATATTACGCGCCTATTTTAAATCCAACCATGCATTTTAAAGTGGGTAATTTTAATTCTATACCTGCTGCGTTCAGAGACGATGCTGAACTTGAGCAAGACATACAACAGTTGATCGATATGGCTCAACAAGATGAATGCAGCTTTGAAGATTCGTATCATTTTCAGCAGCATCCTCTGCTTACTTTGGAGCAGGATTCTTTAAATATACAGCAAGCTTTCTCAGCTTATCGTGAGCTTTGCGATGCAAGAACGGTATGCATGCAGCAATTGGAAGAAAAAAATAATCAACTGATCATAGATAAGTCAGGTTTAAATGAGATGTTACAAAGTCAGGTTGATTTAGAAGAAATTTCTTTGCATTCGAATCCACATTTTGCTTTTAGGCAAAAAGATATTTCAGCAAGAGCGCATTTGTTCCAAAGTCAAACATTAGTCAATTTACTCTCCTACACCGTCGGCTGCATGATGGGACGTTACTCTTTGGATCGGGAAGGTTTGGTGTATGCGCATGCAGGCAATGAAGGTTTTCAAGATTTAGTCGAAGAGGGCGCTTATGCCACTTTTGCTGCCGATGCGGACGGTATTTTGCCTTTAGGCGTTGAAGAATGGATGTTTGAGGTTGATGCCACCACGCGCTTGCAAGACTTTGTGGCAACGGTTTGGGGCAAAGAGCAACTGCAAGACAACCTTGCTTTTATTGCTGACAGTTTGTGTTTAGATGCCATTAAGCCTCAAGCAGGTGAACATCCTATCCAAACCATTCGTCGCTACTTCGCCACGCAGTTTTTTAAAGACCACTTAAAAACCTACAAAAAACGACCTATCTATTGGCTCTTTAGCAGCGGTAAAGAAAAAGCTTTTGAATGCTTGGTCTATCTGCACCGTTACAACCCTGCCACCTTGGCGCGCATGCGCACGCAATATGTGTTACCGCTGTTGGGTCAATATGAAAACCAAATCATGTTGAAACGAGATCTCTGTGGTGACGATGCGCCAACGGTCGAGAAAAAACGCCTTGAAAAAGAAGTCAAAAGTCTAGACAAAAAAGTGCTGGAGCTACGCCAGTTTGATGAAAAGCTAAAAACACTCAGCGAGCAAAAAATCGAGCTTGATCTCGACGACGGCGTGAAGGTGAATTACGGCAAATTTGGTGATGTGCTGGCGGAAGTCAAACAAGTTCATGGTCAAAAACCAAAAAGTTAGGGATAGGAAAGCAAAAAGAAAATGAACTCAGAACATATTTTTCAAGGGCTTCAACAAAAGTTTCACCAATGCCGTATTGTGATCTGGCAAGACACAGAACAAGAGTTTACCGCACTGCTCGAAGACTTTAATCTGGTCGATGCAGCAGGGCAGCCCATTCAAGTCATCCGCTTGGATGAAAGCGCTTTGCTGCAAGTGAAAACGCATATTGAGCTGGAAGCACCCAAACGCTCGTTTTTGCTCTACAGCACACATCTAGATCCTGCACCAGAACGTGATTGGTTGTATGACATCCGTTTGTATGCCGAACATTTTTATGCCGATTCCAGCTCACTCATTTTAAATGAGCTGAACATGAGGATGGAGTTTCGCCATGTGATCATGCAACACCGTGCTTTTTTTGCTCATAAAGCACGGCTAGAACGGCTTAAAAATCTGTTACCTGCGCAAGCGAATCAAAGAGAGCTTGAACTTGCTTTGATTGCTGCAACCTTAAAAGTCGATAGCGCTCGATTCGATGCTATTTTGAAGCACATCTTGCAACAGGTTGCCAAATGGGTGCGTGAGGTCGGCAGCTTAGAAGGCATGGTTCAGGTTACGGATCATTTTTTTACAGAACTGGCTAAATACCAATTGTTGGATGCGTTTTGGCACTTGATCAAAGAGGAGTTGGCTTATCAACCCTTAATCGCCGAGACGGTTGTGGATGCGCAAGAATCTTTGTATCAATTGAAAGACTTGGTGGTGAGCTTATGGCTGACGGAATGCTATCAAGGTTTACAAAACAGCGGTGTGGCTTTAAGTGCGCCTGTGCTGGATTTTTTGTCGAGCCAATTGTTACCGCGTTTTGTGAATGCGGACGCGACGCTCGATACTCAAAAAATGGTGCACACAGGCATGAACTCGACCCAACGCGCAACAGCAGTTGATGTGGTCAAAAGTTTGCGTAATCACCGCGCGACCGTCATCGACTACAACAGCATTGCACACGCGATTGAGCAAGATTACTTGATTCAAGATCAAATCAAGTCGATGGATAATCTGCAACATCTGGCGCAGCTTGAAACCTTTGAATGCGTGGAACAACATTTTATTCGTCTTTTGGCAAAACAGATTCACACTTTACCTCAGGTTGAAGTGGAACATTGGGTGGCAGAACGCTTAACCAAACATTGGGCGCAAACGCAGCAACCGCATCAGCCCAATTATTATGCCATGTTGCAAGCCTTGAAAGCAGCCAAGCAGTTTTTAACTTTGCAACAAAAGTATATTGATGGCTTTCACTATGATTCGGCGCAAGCTTTGTATCGTGCTTATGAACAAGAATTGTTTTTGATCGACAAAGCCTATCGTCACTTTTGTTTTCATGCTGATACGGTGGCGCAACACGGCTCGGACTTATTCAAAGCCACAGGTTTAGTCGATGAAATTCAGCAAGGTTATACCGATTGGTATATTCATGACTTAGCCATCGCTTGGGATCAAGCTGTGGCACAAGATCAACTATTAAAGCAATGGCAATTACATGCGATACCGAATCAATATGATTTTTATAAGAAGCAAGTGTTGCCTATTTTAAAAACACCTCAAGTCAAAAAAGTGTTTGTAATTATCTCGGATGCGCTGCGCTATGATGTTGCCGAAGAATTGCATGAGCGCATCAATCATGAACAGCGTTATATCAGTGAGATCGGTTCGCAGTTGGGTGTGTTGCCTTCTTATACGCAATTAGGCATGGCTTCTTTGTTACCGCATCAAGAACTCACAGCGCATTTAAGCCAAAGAGTTGAATACAAAGCGGATGGCTTGAGTGTGCATGGACACGAAAATCGTAACAAGATTCTAGTGCAACCGCGTTACCAAGGTGTGGCTTTTAAAGCGAACGATGTGCTCAAGTGGACGAAAGAAGAAGGACGCAAACAGATTAAAGATGCAGCGGTGATTTACATTTATCATGATCATATTGACGCGATAGGTGATAAAGCTGCGACAGAGCATCAAACTTTTACCGCGTGCCATCAAGCGATTGAAGAACTCAAACAGTTGGTGAATCGCGTGTTCAATGGACTGAATGGCAGTCGTGTGTTGCTGACCGCTGATCACGGTTTCTTATTTCAAACTCAAGCGTTACAAGAAGCAGATAAAACCGCTTTAACCGTGCAGCCTCAAGGCAGTGTCGAAGCCAAAAAGCGTTATATCATTGGCACGGACTTACCTCAAGATCAGTATTACTTGTTCAGTAAACTTTCGATTACGGCTCAAGTGAAAGCTGAACATGATGCCGAGTTTTTGGTGCCTCGTGGTTCTAACCGCTTTAATTTTATCGGTGGTTCGCGGTTTGTGCATGGTGGTTTAATGCCACAAGAAATTTGTGTGCCTATTTTAACCGTGAGACAGCTCACCAAGCACAAGCAAGCACCGCATCTGAAAAAACCTGTTTCAGTGATGCCTTTAGGTCAACATCTTAAATTGGTTGCCTTGGCCGATAAAATTGAATTTTTCCAAGTTGAACCTGTGAGTGCAGACGTGATGGCGCGTGAAATTCAAATCTGGGTTGCAGACGAAAAAGGCCAATGTGTTTCAGATAAGCCAAAAGTGCTTTTTGATATGCGCTCTGATCAAGCTGAAGAACGCAAGCGCCGTGTGGTGATAACCCTGAAAGGTGCAGGTTTTAATCGACGCCATGAATATAAACTCATGATGCATGATGTGACCCAACCTAAGTCCCCTCAATTTTTACAATCTCACTCGGTGAAGATTGATATCGCATTTGAAGATGATTTCTTCTAAGGATGTAAACCATGTATACCGAAGCAACAGCGACTTCATCTGAAGTTCCAGCGCAAGACGATCCCATGAGCTTTGACTTGGATCAGTGCATTACCTCTCATTTCAAAGGGCGTGTGGTACGTAAAGATTTAACCAAGCAACTTAAAGAAGGTGCTAACGTGCCTGTGTACGTTTTGGAATATCTGTTAGGCATGTACTGCTCTTCTGCTGAAGAGGATTTAATTGACTCAGGATTGGTGCGCGTTAAAAAAATTCTGACTGAAAACTATGTGCGTCCTGATGAAGCCGAAAAAATTAAATCGTATATCCGTGAAAAAGGCACGCATAAAGTCATCGACAAAGTCAGCGTAAAGCTGAATCAAAAGAAAGATGTATATGAAGCCAGTTTATCGAACTTAGGGATTAAAGATGCTGTGGTTTCAGCCAGTGTGGTTAAAGAAAATGAAAAGCTGTTAACAGGTGGTATTTGGTGCATTGTGACCTTAAGTTATTTCTATGAAGAAGGACAAAAAACATCGCCTTTTTCAGTCGAAATGTTAAAAGCCATTCAAATGCCTTCTATGGATATGCAAGAGATCTTTGCAGCGCGCAAAAAGTTTAACCTAGAACAATGGCTGGATATGTTGTTACGTTCTATCGGGATGGAACCTGCTAATTTAGAACAAAGAGCCAAATGGCATCTTTTAGCACGGATGATTCCTTTTGTGGAGAACAATTATAATGTGTGCGAACTCGGGCCTCGAGGCACAGGTAAATCGCATGTGTATAAAGAATGCTCGCCCAATTCACTTTTGGTCTCTGGCGGACAAACCACAGTTGCCAACTTGTTTTATAACATGTCGTCGCGCCAAGTCGGATTGGTTGGTATGTGGGATATTGTGGCCTTTGATGAAGTTGCAGGTATTCGCTTTAAAGACAAAGACGGCGTACAAATTATGAAAGACTATATGGCTTCAGGCTCATTTAGTCGAGGGCGCGATTCGATTGAGGCCAAGGCTTCCATGGTGTTTGTCGGTAATATTGATCAGAGCGTCGAAACGCTGGTAAAAACCAGTCACTTGTTGGCACCTTTTCCTACTGAGATGATCGATTCTGCATTTTTTGATCGCTTTCATGCTTATATTCCCGGTTGGGAAATTCCTAAAATGCGACCTGAGTTTTTTACCAATCAATTTGGTTTAATTACCGACTATCTTGCTGAGTACATGCGTGAAATGCGTAAACATACTTTTGCTGATGCGATTGATAAGTTTTTTAAACTGGGTAACAACCTCAATCAACGCGATGTGATTGCCGTAAGACGCACCACATCAGGCTTGTTAAAACTTTTGGTACCACATGGTGAATACAGTAAAGAAGAAGTTCGAACCTGTCTGGTTTATGCGCTTGAAGTGCGTCGTCGAGTGAAAGAGCAATTAAAGAAAATCGGTGGTATGGAATTTTTTGATGTGAACTTTTCTTATATCGATAACGCTTCATTAGAAGAATTCTTTGTCAACATTCCTGAACAAGGCGGATCTCAAATCATCGCTCCAGGTGTCTCTAATCCAGGTGTGGTGCATTTTGTCAGTCGCGGCACGCATGGCAAGCTAGGCGTGTTTCGAATTGAAACGCAAAAAACAGAAGGCAATGGTAAACTCACGACTTCAGGTTTAGGCTCAGACACCCAAGCCAAAGAACAAGTAAAAGTCGGCTTTGAATATTTCAAAGGCAACTTGGCGCGTATTTCTGCCAATACCGATTTTGCAGCGCATGAATTTCATTTACACTTTGTTGATCTGCAAATGTCGGGCAATTCACACAGTTCGAGCTTGGCGTCTTTGGTTGCCAATTGTTCTTCGCTTTTGGGTAAACCCGTGCAAGAATCGCTGGTTGTGTTGGGCTCTATTACATTAGGCGGTGTGATTAATCCTGTGCAAGACCTAGCAGGATCGATGCAAGTTGCATTGGAAGCAGGCGCCACCAAAATCTTATTGCCGATGACCTCCGCGACCGACATTCAAACCGTACCTGCCGAAACCTTCACCAAGTTTCAGGTGAGTTTTTACGCCGATCCGATTGATGCGGTGTATAAAGCTTTGGGTGTAAGTTGAGAATCTAGCGAGTAGATGGTTTAAGCCAGAGCTATTTTGATAGGACGAAAGAAAAGAATGAGAGCAAACCACTCTATGATAGAGTGGTTTTTGGTGTTGCTAAGAGATATTGCCAGAAAGTAAGATGAGCTTTTTGAGATCTTCCCAGAGGAGGATATGGTCTCGAGAATCTTGACGAGACATATATTGAATAAGAGAGCGAGCAAAATGGTGGCCTCTTTCAACACCAAGTATATCTATCGCTTGATCTCTATTGATTAAGCCAGTGAATGTTTTTTGATGTAGATGAAAGATATGTTCAGGAGGAATGTCTTGCTCAAATAACGTCACGCTCTGCATGCAGAAATTGATATATTTGTCTATTGAAATGTCTTGATCTGGATCAACGTAAAGCTCTGTGACTTGAGGTGGTTGATAAACACGATGAAAGTTCGTTCTTTCTGAAAAAGCAGTATAACCCTGATCATATTCAATAATACCGATCACCAAAGCTGCAAAGTTTAAATACCCTGTATTGCTTCTCTTATCTACGGTTCTTAAGCAAGCATGCACTTTGTGTAGCAGTTGGTCTACATCGCGAATACTTAATTGATAAGCTTGCGCAAGCCCAGCAATAATCGACTGCCAAGGTGAAAAACTTAAGTTGGTATCTTCTGGATGTGTAATCTTAACTTTTGGATAAAGTATCAAATGCTCCGTAGAGAAGTTACAAGCATCTTCTTGCGCATTTAAATAGTAGAGTAAATCGGGTAAAGGCAACTCGGCTTTGCGATGAAAAAAGCGTTTGAGGTATTGTGCCGCATCAAAATCTTGGCCGTACACCGCTTTGATGGAATGACAAAGTTGCGTGGTGTCAGAAGCCATCACAAAGACAAAATTCTTAACCGAAAAGAAATGCTTCACCACTTCTAACAGCTCAATAGCATAAGAAGGGCGACATCGATCGAGCTCGTCAATTAAAACAACAATAGGTAAAGATTTAGAATTGGATTCTTTATCTAGTTCAAAAGTGTTTGCGATTGCCTCTAATGTGTTTTTTAGATTTTGAATTGCGTCAATTTGTTCTGAATAGGCATTGGTTAGATTGTCTGTAAATTCGTTATCTGGCTTATCAAAGAGCTGCTGAATTAGAGTCATGCCATCACTCGCAGTGACATCTATACCTGTTTGCGTCTTAAGAATGGATGCTGCTGCGCCTGCTAAAGATAGAGCGCCAAACTTCATGATCTTACCAACAGATTGCTTTAGTTTTTGGGTTTGCTTTTCGGTGTAGTGTTGAGGATCAAAGCTTTCAAGTTGCTTGAGCAATTCGCTAGCGACCACTTGCAGAGGTGTTTCTGAAAAATCACTTTCCCATGCATCAATATAAATCGTTGGATGACCTTTGCTTTTTAACTCAGAATACATTCGGCGCAAAAATTCAGTTTTACCTGTGCCCCAAGCGCCATCAAGATTCAAGACAAAGCCATTTCTCTCACCAATAAGATATTGTATAAGAAAGTCACCATACTCTTGACGATTCAATTTACAGGTTGCAAAAGTATAGTTATCAGTCCAATCAGCAAACTTTTCAATTTGATAATTTTTTACTTCTTTCACTACTTCTTTCACTACTTCTTTCACTACTTCTTTCACTACTTCTTCCACTACTTCTTCCACTACTTCTTCCATATATCACTCCTTTGTTTTAATGAACGAATATCGCATATTATGGAGGATTTTTACTTTTTAAATCAATGATTATTTATATATTTGAGCTTGAACAGGTAAAGTAAATCATCATTCATGGATAAGTATAAGGAGCACGATCTTTCCTGCTTTCTTGTTTCATGGTCTTTTAAATTAAGATGTTCTTTTTTATAAAATATCAAAAGGTATGAGTACAAAATATTATGTGCTTCGGGGTATTTTGATATTGAAATAATCTTACAAATGAATGAATTTAAAGCATCTAACATAAAAATTAAAAAGTTTTGTTGCCATGATCATATGGATTTTAATGTAAGTTGTATGCAATCTATTTCATAGCATAAAAAGAGAAGAGACAAAGATGACCTGTTCTTGGTTTAAAAGTTTTCTATGCACTGGCTCGATGTCTGTTAAAGAAAGAGTGAAAAGTTTTATCCGATTTGAGTTACGTCTGATAGGCGTTTTATCTTTTATCTTTTATCTTTTATCTTTTATCTTTTATCTTTTATCTTCAGTGTGCTGATGGTGATGCAGCATGTGCAACAGGATGTATACCCACAAAAAGTATTTGAGGTCAGGCAAACTCCAGCGCCTGAAGGGCGTGTTTATTTGGACTATTGTGATGGTCGTCCTTCAGAGCATCTTGCGTCGAAGGGTGAAGTATCTTGTCTTGCCGATTATCCAACTGATTCTGCTTTTACCTTTGCTTTGGCGAGTTCTGCATTGATTTTTGTGTTGTTGTCTTGTTGTGCTATGTTGTTTCATCTGGTTTCGCACTGCTTTGCGCGGCGCAAAGGTAGGCTTAGTTGATTGAGTATGATGTGCGTTTGAGCTCAAAGTGTGGTGGTAGATTGTGTTGAAATGCAAAGGGTAGAGTACACCATAAGCTGGTACAGGATGGTATACATTATTACCGAACAAAGAATTGTGGTGAGAATACGGCTC
>MDTC01202973.1_pt1 | contig 21509 bp, 24 predicted proteins | sample 811181 | NCBI WGS metagenome assembly MDTC01 (sample SAMN05326644, study PRJNA326480) | marine metagenome | isolation source: seawater | place: Pacific Ocean: North | collected 2011 | reverse complement strand
ATACGTAATTGTTAAAAAAACAACTGTGAAAACGAATTAAATGTCAAAAAATATTTCTCTAGATGAGATAAAAAAATTTTGGCCTGAGAAAGCTCCAGATATTAATATTGTTCAGAAATATACTAAAAAATATGAAAAAGAAAAAATTGTAATTAAATACGGAGGAAACGTTCTTATAGATAGAAATGTTTTTAATAACTTTATATCTGATATAAATGTTCTTAATAAATTAGGTTTATCTATTATTGTTGTTCATGGGGGTGGCCCAAGAATTAAAAGAGAGTTAGATAAGAAAAAAATTATATCAAAATTTATTAATGGATTAAGAGTTACTGATAAAAACATAATTGATACTGTAGAGGAAGTATTAATTGATTTTAATAAAGATATAGTAAGCTCTCTCAAGAAATTAGGCTCTGAAGCAGCCTCGTTTCATACCAAAACTGACAATGTAATTGAAGTTGAGCCTGAGAGAGAAGAACTTGGTTTCGTTGGAATACCAGACAATATAAATGATAATTTGATTCAAAAAGCACTAAATGAAAATAAGATTCCAATTATAGCTCCCTTAGGTTTGGGAAAAAATAATCAAACATACAATATTAATGGCGACACCGCAGCAAGTGCAATTGCAAAAAAACTAAAATCGAGAAGACTTATATTAATGACAAATGTAGAAGGTGTATATGATGATCAAAAAAAATTAATATCAGAAATTAAACCTTTTGATCTTGAAAATTTAATCAAATGGAAAGTTGTTCAGGGTGGGATGATACCTAAAATAGAAAATTGTGTTGATGCTGTCCAAAACGGAGTAAGAGGTGTAGTTATTCTTGACGGAAGAAAACCTCATTCAGTCTTACATGAAATTTTTTCTGATAAAGGATCTGGAACATTAATAAGAGAATGAAAGACTTAACAAATATAAAATTTTGGTTGTTTGATTTAGATAACACCCTTTATGATGGAGCTACAAAAGTTTTTGACCAAGTAGATAAAAAAATGTCAAAATTTATATCTGAAAAATTAAACGTTGATCTTGAAGAGGCTAGGAAAATTCAAAAAAATTATTTTCAAGAGTATAATACAACCTTAAACGGAATGATAAAAAACCACAAAATTGATGCTGATGAATTTTTGGAGTTTGTTCACGACGTAGACCTAAGTTTTTTAGACAAAGATAAAGATTTAGAAGATGAAATTAAAAAATTAGGTGGAAAAAAAATAATTTTTACTAATGGCTCTAGAGCCCATGCTCTTAACGTAACTAAAAGAATTGGAATAGATAAGCTTTTTGACGGAATTTTTGATATTAGAGATTGTGAATTTATTCCAAAGCCATCCAAAGAACCATACAAAAAATTAGTGGAAAATTACAAAATTGAGCCACAATATTGTATATTCTTTGAAGATATTGCAAGAAATTTAAAGCCGGCTTACGAATTAGGAATGAAAACTGTTTGGATTAAAAATGATGAACCATGGGCAGCAAAATATTCAGATGAGGATTTCATAAATTATAAGACTGACAACTTAGCAAAGTTTTTAAAGGAGATTAATGAGTTACGATAAGCTTGAAAAAATAATAAACGAAAGTTTTAAGATAAAAGAAAAAGTAGGACCAAAATCAGATAAAAAATTAATAAAAGCTATTAATGAAACTATTAATTTAGTTGATAGTGGAAAAATTAGAGTAGCAAACAAACAAAATGGTATTTGGGTTGTTAACCAATGGATTAAAAAAGCTATTTTATTGAGCTTTAGAATTAATAAAATGGAGATGATGAAAGGTCCTTATACTACTTGGTATGACAAAGTCCCTGGAAAGACTGTCAAATGGAATGAGAAAGATTGGAAAAAAGCAGGATACCGTCATGTTCCTAATGGAGTTGTGAGAAGAGGAGCGTTTATTGCTAAAAATGTTGTATTAATGCCAAGCTTTGTAAATCTTGGAGCATATGTTGATGAAGGTACAATGATTGACACATGGGCATCAGTTGGTTCGTGTGCTCAAGTTGGAAAAAATTGTCATATTTCTGGAGGTGCAGGTATCGGAGGAGTGTTAGAACCACTTCAAGCTGGTCCAGTGATTATTGAAGATAATTGTTTTATTGGGGCTAGATCTGAAATTGCAGAAGGTGTTTTGGTAGAGGAGGGCGCAGTATTGTCAATGGGAGTTTATATTGGAGCATCTACAAAAATAATAGATAGGAACTCTGGGGAAATACATTTTGGAAAAGTACCTGCATATTCAGTCGTGGTTCCAGGAAGTTTACCTAACAAATCGAATCCTAATGGACCCTCATTGTATTGTGCAGTTATAGTAAAAAAAGTTGATGAGAAAACTAGAAGCAAAACTTCTATTAATGATTTACTTAGAGACAAATGACTATAATAAACGAATTACAACTATCTAAAGATTTAATAAGATTTCCCAGCATTACCCCAAATGATGCAGGAGCAATTAAATTTCTAAGTAAAAAATTAAAAAAATTAGGCTTTAATTGTAAAATACTAGAATTTAAAGACAAAAAAAGTAAGCCTATAAAAAACCTTTACGCAAGATTAGGTAAAAAAGGACCAAATTTTTGTTACGCTGGTCACACTGATGTAGTGCCACCTGGAAATATAAAAGATTGGACTATCAATCCGTTCAAGCCCTCAGTTAAAAAGAATTATTTAATCGGAAGAGGTGCTAATGATATGAAAAGTTCAATAGCATGTTTTGTAGCAGCTGTAAGTAAATTTTTACAAAAAAATAAAAAATTTAATGGATCAATTAGTTTTTTAATTACTGGTGACGAAGAGGGTTACGCAATAAATGGAACAAAAAAAGTTGTAGAGTACTTAATAAAAAGAAGAGAGAAAATTGATTTTTGCATAGTAGGCGAGCCCACAAATCCAAATAAACTTGGAGAAATGATAAAAATTGGTCGAAGAGGAAGTTTGTCAGGAAAAATTGAAATCAAAGGAACTCAAGGCCACATAGCATATCCTCATTTATCAAATAATCCTATAAATGCAATGGTTTCTATATGTAATAATCTTAAGAAAAAAAAAATTGATAGAGGTAATAAAAATTTTCAACCTTCAAATTTAGAGTTTACATCAATAAATGTAGACAATAAGGCTCACAACGTAATTCCTGCTAGAGCAAGGGCTCAATTTAATATTAGATATAATAATTTACATACTTCACATTCTTTAAAAAAAAAGGTTAGTTTAATTGTTAAAAGAATAAGTAAAAAAAATAATTGTAATTATAGAATTGATTTTATAGCAAATGGGGAAGCTTTTTTAACAAAGCCAGAAAAAACTGTTTTAATGGCAAAAAAAATTATAAAAAAAATAACAAACGTCAATCCTAAACTTTCAACAACAGGCGGAACTTCTGATGCAAGATTTATAAGAAAAATATCTCCATGCTTTGAATTCGGGTTAGTGAATAAAACTATGCACAGAGTTGATGAATGTGTTTCTCTCAAGGACTTAAGACAACTTACAAAAATATATAACAATATTTTAGTAGAGTATTTTAAGTGAAATTATATAAAATCAAAAAATCTAAAATTGATAAAAATGGTTTATATGCAAATTGTGATATAAGCAAAGGAACAAAAATAATTGAATATAAAGGAAAAATTATATCAGTTAAACAAAGTGATTCTAATCCTAAATACGACAATAATAAAGCTATATATCTATTTAATATAAATAAAAGATATGATCTTGATGGTGATTTCAAATTTAATACTGCAAGACTTATAAATCATTCATGTGATCCAAATTGTGAAGTTTTTGGTTCAGGATTGAAAGTTTGGGTCTTTGCAATGAAAAATATCAAGAAAGATGAAGAATTATCTTACGATTATGGATTTAGTTATGATGCGGATTACAAAAACTATCCTTGTAAATGTAAAGCAAAAAATTGTGTAGGGTATATTCTTCGAGAAGGTTCAAGGTGGAGATTAAAAAAAAATAAGAGAATTAAATAAAAGAATGAAAAAAATTTTATTTATTACTATAAGAAATCCTTACTCTGGTAGATATTCTGGAGATGTTATTAGAGCTCGAAGAATTATAGAATATTTAAAAAAAAAAAATGATTTAGATGTTGTATTTTTAGATGACGACAACAGATCAGGTTTTAATAGTAAAAATATTGTACCGTTCAAATATCCTAGTCTTTTAAAAAAAATATATTACTGTTTTAAATCTTTTTTGAATATCAGCCCTATTCAATTTGGACTTTTCTTTTCAAAAGATATGAACGAATTTATAAAAAAAAATGCAGATAATTATGAAATACTTTTTTTTCATCATATAAGATCATCACAATATTTGCCTAAAGATTTTTCAGGCAAAACCATTTTGGAAATGGGAGATCTATATTCAAAAAACTACCTTCAAACTTATAAAAATTTAAGTTTTATAAATCCGATGAAATATATTTATTTATTGGAAAGTTTTCTGATTAAAAGAGTGGAAAATAAGAATTTTAATGAATTTGATAGAATAATTTTGTTCTCCAAAAATGAAATTAAAACTATTAGCCAAAATTTACAAAAGAAAATATTTCATATTACTGAATCTGTTGAAAAATTGAATAAAAATAAGTTTATTTTTTCAAAGAAAAATTTTAAAATTTTATTCATTGGAAATTTGAATTACTTACCAAATAAAATAGCGTGTAGAGATTTTGCCATAAATATTTTACCAAAATTAAATAAAGAATTTCCAAGTTTACAATTTCATATTATTGGTAATATTAGCAAATACGATAAAAAAATTTTATCGAAAATTAATAATGTTAAAGTTCTAGGAGCTAGAAAAAAACTAGATAGATATATGAAAAATGTTATTTGTGGCTTATCGAATTTAAAAATAGCATCAGGTGTACAAGGAAAAATTTTAACATATATGTCGTTTGGTCTTCCAGTTATTTGTAGTAAACAAACAGGTTCAAATTTTCACAATTATGTGATTAGTTACAAACAAGACAATGATTTAATAAAGAAAATTATTTCTTTAAAAAAAAGTAAAAGCAAAAGCTTTTTTTACTCAAAAAAATCAAAATCTTGCGTTAAAAATTTAATTTGGAATAAAATAAAATTAAATTATTTAAGGGTAATAACATTCAATAAAAAACTTTTTTAAGATAGAGTCCATGTGCTGGAGCAGGAGGCGCACAAAATTTTCTTTTTTTTGATTTTAGTAAAAATTTGATTTTTTTTGGTTCCCAAATATTCTCACCTACATACTTTAAGCACCCTACCATAGATCTTACTTGCTTCTGTAAGAAAGATCTTGAAGCAAAAGTAATTATCACTTTATCATTTTTTTTCTTCACAATGGCTTTAGATATTGTCCTTACTGGAGTCCTTGCAGTGCACGAGGAAGATCTAAAAGTAGAAAAATTATGATTACCGATAAAAAATTTGGCAGCTTTTTTCATTTTCGAAATATCTAATTTTTTTTTAACCAACCAACTTCTATTTTTATCAATTGACAATTTTGCAATCCGGTTTGTTATAATATATTCGTATTCTCTTTTCTTCGCGTTATGACGAGCATGAAATCTTGCATTTTTTTTTTTAATTTTAATAATTGAAATAGGTTTTTTATTTAAATAAAAATTTATTGTGGTTAAAATTTTAAACAAATTAATTATTTTTTCGTTATGAAAAAAATTTGCACTTTGTCCCCAAGCATTTACTCCAGCATCTGTTCTTCCAGAGCCAATTATTTTAATACGAGATTTTAATGCTTTTGAAACCGCTTTTTCTATTTCCCCTTGAATTGATTTGCCATTTTTTTGAATTTGCCAACCTGCAAAATTAGCGCCTAAATATTCGATAATGATTTGATAATTGTATTTCAACTCAAATATTCCCCTTTTTTGAATTTATATCCAATCAAAAAATCTTTTGTTTTTAAAATTTTTTTTCCTTCTTTTTGAATTAATAAAATTCTTATAGAATTTTTTTTACATGCTACAGTTAAATTATTGTCTATGATTTCACCTGCTTTACCTATTTGATTTATTTCAATTGCATCGATTATTTTAAATTTTGATAGATTGTGCTTAAACCATACTCCAGGGTATGGATTTAATCCTTTGATTTTTGCAATTATTTTATCTGCGGGCATATTCCAATTAATTTCTGATTCTTTTTTTTCAATTTTTTTCGCGTAAGATGCTTTGCTTTCAACTTGATCGACCCATTTTAAATCATTTTTTTCAATTTTCTCTAAAGCATCTAAAATCATTTTTGAACCTAAAAAAGACAGTTTTTCACTTAAAGATTGGTAGTTATCATCTTTGTCAATCTTAATTTTAATTTGAGACATATAAGGACCTGCATCCAATTTTGAAACTATTTTCATTATCGAAATTCCAGTTTCTTTATCCATTTCAATTAAAGATCTCTGAATTGGGGCAGCTCCTCGCCACTTAGGTAGCAGTGACGGGTGGATATTTATAAATTTAATTCCTTCTATATCTAAAATTTTACTTGGTATTAACTTACCGTAAGCAACAACAACAACTAGATCAGGATTTATTTTTTTTAAATATTCTATTTCTTTTTCATTATCAAGGCTAAAGGGATGTCTTAAGTTTAATTTTAACTTTTTAGAAGTTTCATAAATTGACGAAAAATTAACTTTTAATCCTCGTTTACTACGTTTGGGAGGTTGAGTATAAACACATAATATTTTGTGTTTTGACTTGTTTATAGATTTTAAAATAGGAACAGCAAATTCTGGTGTTCCCATGAAAATTATTTTTAATGCCATTTATTTTAAAGAACAATTTTATTCAATTCTTTTTTGTTTTTTTTTAGTTTTTTTATTATCATATCTTTTTTAATTTTTGACAAATAATCAATAAACAAAATTCCGTTTAAATGATCAATTTCATGTTGGATACAAGTAGCTAATAGACCATCTGCTTTTAAATTTTTTTCTTTTCCATAATAATCTAAATATTTCAAATGACATTCTGCTGGTCTTTCTATTTCTGCAAAATGACCAGGCAGAGATAAACAACCTTCTTCATAGACTGAGGTATTTTCAGACTTAAAAGTTATTTTTGGGTTGATGAGAAATAAAGGATTTTTTTTTTGATCCTCTTTTGCAATATCAATAACTATTAATCTTTTTAAAACACCTACTTGGACACCTGCTAAGCCTATTCCAGGAGCTTCGTACATTGTTTCTAACATATCATCTAAGAGTTTTCTTAAATCGTTATCTATTTTTTCTACGTTATCACTTTTTTTTCTAAGTAGTGGATCTGGCTCAATTATAATTGATTTTTTTGACATATTTTAACAATTATAAGATAATTAAACTCTTTGTGGTAGAGCTGAAATTAAAATTTTATTTCTAATTTCAATTAGGCCCATTTCATTAAGAAGATTCGTTACGAAATAAATAGTTTCTGGATCCAGCTGATGTGGTTCATCTTCGCCTATAATCTCAACTATTCTTAATGCTAAGAAAGCGTTTTGTTTTTTTTCTATTAGTTGTAATAAATTTTTTGGCACAGAATATTTTTGAGCCAATTCGTCTCTTTTGAAAGTTTGAGGAATTTTAAAACCATCTTTAGATAAAGCATCAACTAAAGCTAAATCTTTTGCTGAATAAAAATATTTTTTATTTTTACTTATTTTTTTAAATATCTTATCAATATCTTTTTGTATTTTTTTTTCCTCTTCATTTTCAACATAAAATTTAATAATTTTTGACTGATGTAAAATTTTATCGTTATATTTAACTTTTCCAATATTTAATTCCTCTTCAGATAATACTCTTTTATTTATTTCCTCTAGATATTTTTTGGGTATGTTTTTTAAATCAATTTCTTTGAGATTGTCACTTAATTTTTTTTTGAAAACTTTTGATAAGTTATCTTTCTTGAATAAATCCTCTAAAATAAACAAGTACTCTACTTTTGATGACGGGTCTTCTGACAGAAGATATTTTTGATAAATTAATGACCTTGCATCTGAACCTTCGTAGGTTTGATACAAATTTTTTGCATTTATCAAATTGCTCAAACTGAAAGGAATTTGCTTGTATATGTTAAATATTAATTGTTTGTCAACTTGTCCTGCATTAGCTGCTTGCTCCAAATCTTTAATCTTATTTTTGTCAGAAAGATCCTCTAAGTCAATTAAATTAGCTGCGCTTAAATATTTCCAGATTTCGTTTTTAGTTTTTTTTGATGGAGTGTATGAAAAATCTTTAATTGTTATACTTGAGAGATAAAAATTTAGTAAGTTTTCTTCATTAATTTTATTAATAGTTTTATTTGAAATGCCTAAGAGAAAATTAATTTTATCGTCAAAAAAATTATCAGATTGTTTTTGCTCTCTCAAAAGGTCAAGTAAAAGTTGAGCTTGAGATTTTTTGTCATTAAAAATTAAGCAATAAATTTTGAATTTTTCAAGATATGAGTCTTTAATTGTTGCATCAATAAATTCAATTTTATCACAACCTGCTTTTAAATCTGCTTTCGCAATATTTTCATCAACTAAATATTGGACAGCTTTTCTTTTGCCCTCAAATTCTTTATTTTGTTTGAGAAACATTTCTATCAAGTCCGAACGATTATTTTCAATTAACCAGTCTAATTTTAATTTTGCAAATTCTTTTTCTTGCATACCAATTGGGGGATATGAAAAAGATAATAAGATATTCTCCAAAATTTCATTCGAGGTATTCGATAAATTAATTTTTTTAATTCTTTTAATACTTGCTCTTACGTCCTCTGCTTTAGTGGAAGACCACATATTTAAACTAAAATTATACTCAGCAGGGTCATAAATTCCAAATATTTGGATTTCTTGTTTTTCATCAATTATATCGTTTTCTACAATGGTTTTTTTATCGCTAGAATTAAGAATTTTTTCAAAATCTATTTTATTTTCAGTCTCTTTTTTTGTAGAAATTTCTTTTTTATTTTTATCTTTGCTTGAATTTTTCCAAATGTCGATTTTCTCTTCACATTTTAGAGTTGTGAAAGACAAAATTGTTATTAATAAGCAAAAAAAAATTCTAAAGCTTTTTAATATCATTTGAAATATCAATATCGTATTTTTTGTTTGGACTAGGAAATTTGATTTTTTCAATTAGAAAAATTGTAATTACAAAAATAACTATCACAAATAATAGTTTAATTATAATTTTGAGCAAAGAATTTCCTAAACTTGGCTGTCTATTGTATTTAAGTTGCATACTGTAAGATTTAATTTAAACTCAATAAATAAGACATATTTATGAAAAATCAAATTTTAAATCGGACTAGAAATTGAGTAAAAACCTTGTTTTAACTGGTATGATGGGTGTTGGTAAATCAACTATCGGTAAAAGCTTGGCAAAAAAACTGTCATTTAGATTTATTGATATTGATAAAATTATCGAACACGAAGAAGGTTCCTCGATTAATTTAATATTCAAAAATAAAAGTGAAAAATATTTCAGATTGTTAGAAAATAAGATCACTTTAAGACAACTTAAAAAAACTAACGCAGTTATAGCATTAGGAGGTGGGGCTTTTTTAAATAACTCTATAAGAAGTAAAGTCAAAGATTTGTGTATAAGTTTTTGGCTGGATGTAAATACAAATTTATTGATTAAAAGATTAAATAAATCTAAAAAAAGGCCATTGTTGTATAAAAAAAATTTAGTCGAAACAATAAATAAAATTTACTTGGAGAGAAAAAAAACTTACGGTGAAGCAAACTTTAGAATTAAATGTAATTCTTTATCTTCCACAATAATAACAAATAAGATATTTAAGCTATATGAGTATACAAGAGATAAAATTTAAAGGTACAAAAAAATATTCTGTTGTCATCGGCCGTAATACGCTTAAAACTTTATTTAAAAAAGTAAAAACCTTGTGTCCTAGGGCCCAAAAAGTTGCATTAATTATTGATAATAACGTTCCAAAAAATTTTAAGATTGGTTTGAGTAAAAAATTTAAACACTTTGATTTACTTATCTATCATTTTAATTCAAATGAGAAACATAAATCATTAGTTAAAGTAAATAAATTACTAAACAAACTTTTTATGAAAAATTTCAACAAATCTGATTTAATCATAAGTGTTGGTGGCGGTATAGCGGGAGATCTTACAGGTTTTGTTGCTAGTATTTATAAAAGAGGTATTAACTTTATAAATATTCCAACTACTTTACTTGCTCAAGTTGATTCTGCTATTGGTGGAAAAACAGGTGTAAATTCATCTTATGGAAAAAATCTAATAGGTTCTTTTAATCAACCCAAATTAGTTATTATTGATGTATCTTTTTTAAAATCTCTTCCAAAAAAAGAAATGATTTGTGGATTTGCAGAAATCTTAAAACATGCGATTATCAAAGACAGAAAGTTTTTTAATTGGTTAAAAATTAATTCAAAAAAAATTTTAAAAAAAAATACTAATGCACTGGTTTATGCAATTAAAAGAAGTTGTGAAATAAAAATGTTTTTTGTCAACAAAGATGTGGATGAAAAAAATATTAGAATGAAACTTAATTTTGGTCACACTTTTGCTCATGCTATTGAAGTGAGGAATAATTACTCTAAAGAAAATACTCATGGGGAGGCAGTTTTATCAGGGATGATCTTAGCTACCAAACTTTCAGTTATTAAAAAAATTTGTAAACCCAAAGTTTTAGATGAAATTAAAAAAATTTATGAAAAGAACAATCTTGCATATACTTACAATAAATTTTCAAAAAGGAAATCTATTGAATCTTTAATACCTTATTTAAAACATGACAAAAAAAATAATGATAGTAAAATAAATTTTATTCTTTTAAAAAATATCGGTAAAACAACTGAGCCAAACAAAAATAAGATTTCAACAATTAAATTGAAGAAATTAACTGATAAAATTATTCAATGCTGATTTCAAGGGCATGAATTTTTGATCTTAAATCTTGCTTTAATACTTTCATAATAATTTTCTGAGCATTTAACCTAGTAATAGATTGTAAATATTGAGACTTTATTTTTAAATGGAGATGGTATTTGTCTTTAACAAAAAATTTATGGTTCTGATGTTTTTTCGTGTTATCAATAACTTCTATCTGCTCAATTTTTATTTGCCTTGACAATTTTTCTTTTATTTCTTCAAAATAATTATTCATTGCTTTAATTTTACTATATAGATTAATTTAATGAAAATAATTTGTGATTGGGAAAACTGCAATGAACCAGGGTCATATAAAGCTCCTATTGAGAAAGACAACAGCAGGAACTTCAGGCTTCTTTGCCTTAAACATATAAAAATTTTTAATAAAAATTGGAATTATTTTGAAAATATGAATGATCAAGAAATTGAGTTTTTTATTAAATCTGATCTTACTTGGCATAAATCAACAAAAAATTTTGGATCCTCTGAAAATTTTTTTAATATTCTTTGGAATAATGCGTTAGATGACAAACTAAATATTTTTAAAACATCAAATTATAAAGATTTTAAAAAAACCAAAATCTCTCAAACTGATAAGGATGCTCTTCAAGTAATGGAGTTAAATGAGGAGGTAAAATGGGAAAAAATTCAATCAAAATTTAAAGAACTTGTAAAAAAATATCATCCTGATAAAAACCGAGGAAGCAAAAAATTTGAGGATAAATTGAAAAAAATAACTTTAGCATATAGTCAACTAAAAAAAACTTTAGGCAAAAAATGAGTTCATCTCAACTTTTACAAAAAACTGATATAAAATTGTCCGTTAAACAAATCTTTGGATTTGATAGCGACATGAAAATTAACGCATTTTCTAAAAAAAATGATTATGTTCCAAAAATTGATCCTGATTATAAATTTGACAAAGATACAACTTTAGCAATTTTAGCTGGGTTTTCTTTTAATAAAAGAGTTTTAATTCAAGGTTACCATGGAACAGGTAAATCCACTCATATAGAGCAAGTAGCTGCTAGACTTAATTGGCCATGTATAAGAGTAAACTTAGATAGTCATATTAGTAGAATTGATTTAATAGGCAAAGACGCGATCGTCTTAAAAGACGGAAAACAAGTGACAGAATTTAAAGAAGGAATTCTTCCATGGTCAATCCAAAATCCTGTGGCATTGGTTTTCGATGAATATGATGCTGGTAGGCCTGATGTGATGTTTGTGATTCAAAGAGTTCTTGAAAGCCAAGGAAATTTTACTTTGTTGGATAAAAATAAAGTTCTAGAACAACATGATTTTTTCAGAATTTTTGCTACAACAAATACTGTTGGTTTAGGTGACACGACTGGCCTCTATCATGGAACCCAACAAATTAACCAAGGGCAAATGGACAGATGGAACATTGTATCAACTCTCAACTACCTACCATTTGAAAAAGAACAAGAAATTGTTCTATCTAAAAATAAAAGTTTTAACAATAAAGAGGGTAAGGAATTAATATCGAGTATGATAAAGGTTGCGGACTTAACAAGGAAAGGTTTTATAAACGGGGACATTTCTACAGTCATGAGTCCAAGAACTGTCTTACACTGGGTTGAAAATACAGATATCTTTAAAGATAAAGGCTATGCATTTAGGATTACTTTCTTAAATAAATGTGATGATTTAGAAAAGAAAATAATTTCAGAATATTATCAAAGATGTTTTGGGGAAGATCTTCCAGAGTCTTCAATCAATATCTCAATTTAACGTGAATACAAAAAAAGAAAAGTTAGAAGATTTTAAAACTGCAATAAGTTCGACTGTCCGATCTCTATCAAATTCACAAAAAATTCAAGTTTTTTTTGGAAATCATGTATCAAATACAGATAAAATCTCAATACAACTTCCAGACTTAATACAAACAAAAAATAAGTTAAACCATGAAGAAATCAGAGCTGTAGCTGACTCAAAATCATTAAGATTTAGATTTTCAAATAAGAAAACTTTAAAAAAATATGAGCCTAAAGGTATTATTGCAAAAAAACTTTATAATATTTCTGAAAAAATCAGGTGCGAAAAAATTGGAACGACCTATTTTAAAGGTGTAAAAAATAATATCGAAAAATATTACCAAAAAAGAATTTCAGATATGGACTTAAAAAGTAGTGAGGATAAAATTGTCGAGTCCTTTGAAAATTATTTAAGAGTAAAATTTTTAAATTTTAAAAATGAAAATCAATTAGGCAAAAAATTTAAGTCTTATAACAAAGATCTTAATGAACAATTTAAAAGTAAAATAGATAATCTAAAGAGTCTTGCTTTAAATCAGGATAAATTTAATTCTCTAGTTTCAGAGTTAATCTCAAAAATGAGTTTAGACGAAAACTCTGATGAAGAAAGAAAAAGAGATGAAGAAAATAATACTGAAAATAAACAGTCTAAATCAGAAAATCATGAGCGAAAAACAAAAGAAGTAGAGGATAAAAACGATGAGATGTCTATTGATGGTGGAATACCCGATGTAGAACATTTATCTAAAGAGTCAGATCAAAGTGATGAAGAAATTGAAATACAGGATAGCTTAAGACCAGATCTCAAAAAAAAAGCAATACAAATCTTGGAGACTTAAAATACAAAACCTACACTGAAGAGTTTGATGAGATAATTAAAGCAGAAGAACTCGAAAATACAGAAGAACTTGCGAGACTTAGAAAAAATTTAGATCAACAATTATTACAATTAAAAAATTTTATATCAAAGTTGGCAAATAAACTTCAAAGAAAATTATTAGCAAAGCAAAATAGATCTTGGAATTTTGATTTAGAAGAAGGTTTATTAGATACCTCTAAGCTTCCAAGAGTCATAATGGATCCTTTTAATTCTTTATCATTTAAAAAAGAGAAAGATATTGAATTTAAAGATACACTTGTAACAATATTAATTGATAATTCTGGATCTATGAGAGGAAAGCCTATTTCTGTAGCAGCTATTTGTGCAGATATTCTGTCTAGAACATTGGAGAGATGTCTGGTTAAAGTAGAAATTTTAGGGTTCACTACAAAACATTGGAAAGGTGGATCATCTCGGGAAAAATGGATGAAAAATGATAAACCAAATTTGCCTGGCAGACTAAATGACTTAAGGCATATTATTTATAAGTCTGCAGATACACAATGGAGACAAGCTAAAAATAATATGGGTCTTATGTTGAAAGAAGGTCTTTTAAAAGAAAATATAGATGGAGAAGCCCTAAAATGGGCTTTTAATAAAATGAATAAAAGAAAAGAAGATAGAAAAATTTTGATGGTGATATCAGATGGTGCGCCAGTAGACGACTCAACACTCTCCACAAATACAAGTGATTACTTAGAAACAAATTTAAAAAATACAGTTAAATGGATTGAAAATAAATCTAATATTGAATTATTAGCAATAGGTATTGGTCATGATGTAACCAGATACTATAGTAGAGCAGTTAAAATTACAGATGTTCAAGACCTAGGTGACGTCATGATAAACCAATTGACTGATTTATTTGTTGAAAAAAATACAAAAACTCTTCACTAATTTTTAAATTTTTGAAGTAGAACTTTCAGAAAAATCTTTGATTTTATTAAGCATTAATCTAAAAGGAATTAACATTGTTAGTGTAATTATCAATTTTACTGCTAAATCTCCAGTAGCTAATGTTAGCCAAGAAATTCCAGTTGCGTAAAAAGCAATTGAAAAAAATAAAAAAGTATCCACAAATGATCCTAGAACTGATGAAGTTAAGGGAGCAATAAACCATTTTTTTTTTTCTTAATTTATCAAACACTTGAACATCCAAATTTTGGGCAACAAAAAAAGCTACTCCTGAACCTACAGCTATTCTAATAGAAATAATATCTTTGAAATTTGTAGAAACAAATAATGTCAATAAGACTCCTATAGTAAAACCAATGTAAACAATTTTTTTTGCAACGAACTTTCCATAAGCCCGATTCGCCAAATCAGTAATCAAAAATGTTACTGGATAACTAAAAGCACCATAAGTTAAAATATTACTCAAGCCAAAATATTGAATCGGGAATTGTACAAGATAATTTGAAATTACTACGATCAACCCCATCAAAATTGATAGTTTATAAAACAAATTCATTTTATAATTTTGCTGAAATAGAGGCTTTAATTTTTTTTACTTTTTTTGATAGGTTCGATTTTTTTGCTGATATTAAGAACTTGTCTAATCCTCCTTTAAAATCTACAGTTCTCAAGGCGGCATTAGCCACATTCAACTTAATATCCTTTTTTAAGATTTCGCTTCTAAAAGTAACCTTTTTTAAATTTGGCAAGAACCTTCTTTTAGTTTTATTTTTTGCATGGCTTACGTTGTGACCTTTTAAAGGTGATATTCCTGTTAATTCGCATCTTTTTGACATATTTTTTTCAGAAAATGTATAATTCTTGAATAGATTGGGGTCAAGCATTAATTCCAACTGCATCGCTTATATTTTTTAGATTTTCTTTTTTTAAAATTGATATTAAGTCTTTTTTAATCTCTTTGACGATACCAGGTCCTTTATAAACCATACCAGTATATAGTTGTACGGCATCAGCACCCGCTGTTATTTTTTCAAAAGCGCTTTCTCCTGAGTCTACACCCCCAACCCCGATTATTTTTATTTTACCCTTAGTTTCTTTATAAAATTTTTTAATCAAATTCGTTGAAATTTTTTTAAGTGGTTGGCCCGACAATCCTCCAGTTTCTTTTTTTTGTGTATCATTAAGATCATCACGATTTCTATCAGTTGTGTTAGAAACTATAATAGCACCAATATTATGATTGCTTACTGATTCTACTATTTGACCGATTTCATTATCATTAATATCTGGAGATATTTTTATTGCTATCGGACAGTCAATTTTTTTTTCTTTTATAATATTATCTATTCCTGACAAGAGATTTTTCATTTCTTTTTGATCATGAAAATCTCTGAGACCTTCTGTATTGGGTGAGGAGATATTGATGGTAATATACCCAGCGTGTGCAGCAAGTCTTGAAAGACAAATATAATAATCATCCTCTTTATTTTTTGTGTCTTTGTTAGGCCCAATATTTATACCTAAAAAACCATTTGGTTGATTACTCGATATTCTTTCTGAGACAGTTTCCGAACCATGATTATTAAACCCAAGACGATTGATAAGTGCTTGGTCTTTCTCTAATCTGAATACTCTTGGTTTTGGATTTCCCAACTGTTGTTTAGGAGTAACAGTGCCTACTTCGATAAAACCAAAGCCAAATTTAAAAAGAGAATTATAAACCTCAGCGCTTTTATCAAAACCAGCTGCTAAACCAATTGGATTTGAAATTGTATTACCCAAAAGATTTGTCTCAAGCATTTCTTCACCTTCAACTCTAAAAAAACTTTTTGGTAGAAAGTTAGCTTTCAAAGATTTAATTGCCAGATCGTGAGCTACCTCTGGATCTAAAGTAAATATATAAGGCCTTAATATTGAAAACATCAATTATTTCTTATCTTATCTTTCATCAGTTCAATTGTCTCTTTTAATCCGAAGAAGCTGACAAAATAACCCATCCTAGGACCATTTTCTTCTCCAAACACAACTTCATAAATTAATTTAAACCAATCACGCAGGTTTTGTTTATAGCCATTATCTTTACCAGTTGAGTAAACAACAGTTTGAATTTCCTCAGGGTTTAGAGTTTGTTTAATTTCAGATAATCTTGAAATAAGATTTTCTAATGCTTTTCTTTCATTTGGAGATGGTGTTTTAAATTTTTTATTTGGTTCAACTTTATCTTTAAAATAATTAATAGCATATTCAGTTAATCCATCTAAAATTGGATACTCTCTTGGCTTAATATCTTTATGAAATCTATTTATAAACTTCCAAAGAATTTCTTTGTTGTCTGTATTACTAGATCCTACTAAATTAAGTAACATGGAAAATGGCATTACAATTTTTTCTGATGGTGGTTTACCATTGTGGACGTGCCAAACTGGATTTAAAATCTGGTCCTTTTCTTTTTGACTCGGATATTTTTCAATGCTGGTTAAATATTCATCAACTGTTTTAGGGACCACTTCTGCATAAAGTTTTTTAGCTCTTTTTGGATTAGGGTACATGTATAAAGCCAAACTCTCAGGTGATGCGTACCTAAGCCACTGATCAATTGAAATTCCATTTCCTTTTGATTTAGAAATTTTTTCTCCTTTTTCATCTAAAAAGAGTTCATATGCGAAACCATTAGGGGGATTTTTTCCAAGATTTTTACAAATTTTATTAGATAAAATTGCACTCTCAGTTAAGTCTTTGCCATACATTTCAAAATCAACATCAAAAGTAAACCACCTCATCGCCCAATCTACTTTCCACTGCAGTTTACAATTTCCATCTAAAATGCTTGTTTCTATTTTTTCTCCATTGTTATCAAAAACTACCTTTCCAGTTTTTTTATCCATCTGTATTAATGGTATTTCTAGTACTTTTCCTGATTTAGGACAAATTGGTAAAAAAGGACAATAAGTTTTTCTTCTTTCCTCTCGCAAAGTAGGCAAAATTATATTCATCACATCTTCATATTTTTCCATAACTCTCATTAATGAATTATTGAACACCCCTTTTTTATAATTTTCTGTTGAACTTTTAAAAATAAACTTAAAGTTAAATTTATTTAAAAATTCTTTAAGCATTTCATTATTATGCTCACCAAAACTATTATATTTTTTAAAAGGATCTGGAATATTTGTAAGGGGTTTTCCAAGATTATCCTTTAAAATTTGTTCATTGGGAATATTGTCAGGAACCTTCCTTAGCCCATCCATATCATCAGAAAATGTAATAAGCTCATGTTTAATTTTTTCAATATGGTTTAGAGCATTTATCATCATTGTGGTCCTAGCTACCTCGCCAAATGTTCCTATGTGAGGTAGTCCGCTTGGACCATATCCTGTTTGAAAAGTGATTTTTTGTTTTTTTTTAATAATTTCTTTTCTATCTTTTAAAAGTTTCCTTATTTCGACAAAAGGCCAAGATGAGGTTGATTGAATTAAATTGTTATCAAGCATATCTAAGGTTTATTAAATTTTATACGCAAAATACAGATATTATTACATGATATTAAGTTGAATTTTAGAACTAATTAAATAATCTTGAATTTTATGGCTACAAACAAAACTGTCTTTTTTTTAATTGGTATACTATTAATCGTTTTAGGTACTGCGATGTTAGCTCCTTACGCATTGCAAGTGATCTTTAATGAGGGTAGTCATAGTTTCATCTCTGCTTCATTTGTGACAATTTTTATTGGAATTTTATTCATATTAGCGAATCTTGAAAAAGAGTTTAAATTGAATTTACGTCAGACTTTTTTATTTTCTTCTTTAGCTTGGGTAATGGTAGCAACTTTTGGTAGTTTACCGTTTGTTCTATCAACTCAAGATTTTAGTTTTAGCGAAGCATTTTTCGAAAGTATGTCAGGAATTACTACGACTGGTGCAACAATAATATCTGATTTAGATAACAGTCCTAAAAGTATTTTACTATGGAGAGCAATAATGCAGTGGTTAGGTGGAATTGGAATAGTAGTGATGGCAATCACGATTTTACCATTATTAAAAGTTGGTGGTATGCAATTATTTAAAATGGAAGGGCCAGACAGTACTGAAAAGATTTTGCCTCGAACTATTGAAGTTGCAACAATAATAATTTCAACATATATCGTGTTAACTTTTCTTTGTGGTTTTTTTTATTGGATGTTTGGGATGACCGTATTTGATAGTATTAGTCATGCAATGACAACCATTGCGACTGGAGGTTTTTCAACTCATAACGACTCTATCGGTTTTTTTAAAAGCTCAAATATTGAAATTATTGCAAGTATTTTTATAATTTTAGGGAGTATCCCATTTATTTCTTACTTAAAATTTGCTCGAGGAAATAGAAAAGTTTTTTTTCAGGATGTTCAAATTAAAGGGTTAATTTATTTATTAGCAATTTCTATATTTATAATGTTTTTTTACCTTTTGTTTATTAATTACGAAAAAGGTTTTTTAAATAATATAAGAATTTCATCATTTAATGTTATTTCAATCTTGTCAGGCACAGGTTATGTGACTGATGATTTTGGATTATGGGGAAAATTTTCTTTAATTTTTTTTCTTTTGCTCATGTTCATTGGAGGGTGTGCAGGGTCCACAGCATGTGGTATTAAAATTTTTAGATTACAAATGCTATTAATTTTTTTAAAAAACCAAATTAAAAAGCTTATTTCTCCTAATAGCGTTATAATTACTAAATACAACAACCAAAAGATTTCTGATGATTTTATAAACTCTGTAATTATTTTTATTTTTACCTTTTTATTTATTTTTTTAATAATAGCTATGCTCTTGTCAATTTCTGGCTTAGATTTTATAACTTCACTTTCGGGGGCGGCTAGTTCAATTTCAAATGTAGGTCCAGGATTAGGGGATATAATAGGTCCAAATGGAAACTATAAAGAAATTCCAGACATATCAAAATGGATTTTGTCTGTAGGTATGTTGCTAGGAAGACTAGAGCTTTTCGCAGTGCTTGTTTTATTCTTCCCATCATTTTGGAGAAATTAATTAATGGAAATTTATAAAAAACAATCATTTTCCGAGTCTTTTAAAGTTTATTTTGATATTAGGATGATTAAAATTTTACTTCTTGGAGCAATAAGCGGTTTTCCTTGGGTTATAATAGGTAGTAGCTTAAGTCTTTGGTTAAAAGAGGATGGTTTAAGCAGAAGCACTATAGGTTGGGCAGGTTTAATTTTTGCCGTTTACGCTTTTAATTATTTGTGGGCTCCTTTAATTGATAGAATTAAAATACCTTGGTTGACAAACAAAGTTGGGCATAGACGAGGTTGGATAATAACTATGCAAAGCATAATTTTAATTAGTTTAGTTTGCTGGAGTTTTATAAATCCAACAACAAATTTAGCTTTGGTAATAACTATCGGCCTAATAATTGCTATAGCTTCTGCGACTCAAGATATTACTGTTGATGCTTTGCGAATTGAACAAATCGGCGAGAATGAAGGAAAATCTATGCAAGCTGGAGCCGCAATGGCAGTAGTTGGATGGTGGACTGGATATAAACTAGGAGGTGTCGTAGCGCTAAATGCTGCTGAGTTTTTTCAAAAAGCTGGATTTGAAAATTACTGGCAAGTCACGTTTTTAATATTAGGCATAATCATTATTCTTTGTAATATTGGTCTACTATTTGTTGGTGAGCCACAACCTACAGCTAGGACAGAAAGCCAAAGAAAAACTGATAATATGATTGAAAATAAACTCGGTTCCTCAAGTATAATTACAAAAATATTTGCGTGGTTAACTGGAACTGTGATTGGCCCAGTAATAAGTTTTTTCAATAAAAACGGTTTCAATATTGCAATTGCAATTTTAGGTTTTGTTTTTCTTTTTAAAATCGGAGAAGCGTTTTTGGGAAGAATGTCGGTAATTTTTTACAAGGAAATAGGATTCACCAAGTCAGATATTGCTCTTTATTCTAAGGGTCTAGGCTGGGTAACAACAGTTATTTTTACTCTTCTTGGTGGATTGTTTGCAATTCGATCAGGGGTAATTAAAGCAATGTTTGTCTCTGGAATACTAATGGCTTCGACAAATTTATTGTTTTCTTTATTGGCTTGGTCAGGTAAATCAGAATTATTGTTTGCAATTGCGGTTATCTTTGACGACATGGCGGCAGCCTTCGCAACTGTAGCATTTGTTGCTTTTATTTCAATGCTTGTAGACAGAACTTATACTGCAACTCAATATGCTCTTCTTTCTTCCATTGGAACGGCAGGTAGAACTACTTTAGCTGCATCTTCGGGAGCTTTAGTAGATTGGTTGAACGGAGATTGGGGTATTTTTTTTATTATTACAGCAGTAATGGTAATACCTTCACTAATATTTCTTTATATGATTAAGGATAAACTTAAATTGAATGACTAAATATTTTACTAATAATTTTACACTTACAAATCTCCACAAAAAACCCTCGATCAAATCTGAAATTGTAACACAAATGATTTATGGGGATACATTTTCAATATCGAAAAGAAGCAAAAAATGGTTAAAAATCAAGATCAAAGAAGACGGTTATAATGGTTTTGTCAAAAATAAAAAATTTTCCAAATTTTCCAAACCTACTCATAAGGTAAGTATACTAAAGTCAAAAATTTATAAGTTTCCTAATAAAAGAAAAAAAATAAATGAGATTTCGTTTGGTTCAAAAATTGAAGTTGTAAAAATTAAAAAAAATTTCTTAAGATTTACTAAGGGATGGATATGTAAAAATGATGTAAAGCCTGTTTCGTATGAAGAAAAAAATCCTTTTAGAAAAATATCTATATTTAAAAACATAAAATATAAATGGGGTGGAAAATCTTTTAAAGGAATTGACTGTTCAGCATTAATTCAAATTTTTTTGAATTTTAACAATAAATTTTGCCCAAGAGATGCTAAAGATCAGGTCAAATTTTTCAAAAAAAATATCAAATTAAGAAAAATAAAGAAAAACGATATTATTTATTGGAAAGGTCACGTGGCT